>JGI24724J26744_10003135_pt1 | contig 10794 bp, 7 predicted proteins | sample Cruoilmetagenom7_FD_26744 | JGI IMG/M metagenome (IMG submission 26744)
AGACAACTTAAATAACCGCCCTAGAAAAAAGTTGGGATTTTTAACTCCGCTTGAAGTAAAATCTAGAGAATGGAGTGTTGCACTTCAATATTGAATCCAAGATTTGTATTAAGATGTAAAACCTAAGTTTTGCAATTCTAAGAGTAAATAATAAATGACAATAGCACTGAAGGTTTCTAACCTTAAAAAAACTTACAATAATGGCACTGTAGCCCTCAAAGGTTTAGATTTGGAAGTTCAAGCGGGCGAAATATTTGCTTTACTTGGACCAAATGGCGCTGGAAAATCCACACTAATTGGCATTATTTCATCATTGGTTAATGCATCTTCNGGAGATGTTGAAGTATTTGGGGATTCCTTAACAAAAGACCGCAATAAAGTTAAATCTCATATTGGCCTTGTGCCACAAGAGTTCAATTTCAACATGTTTGAAAAGCCAATGGATATACTAATTAACCAAGCTGGTTATTATGGTGTNCCGCGAAAAATTGCGATTCAACGCGCTGAAAAATATTTAAAACAATTGCANTTATGGGATAAAAAGGAATCAATGTCCCGTATGCTATCAGGAGGNATGAAACGTCGTTTAATGATCGCAAGAGCCATGATGAATGAGCCAAGATTATTGATTTTGGACGAACCAACTGCGGGTGTTGATATTGAAATCAGGCGTTCGATGTGGGAATTTGTAGAAGAAATTGCCCAAGCAGGAACAACTATAATATTAACCACACATTACTTAGAAGAAGCTGAGCAGTTATGTAAAAATATTGCCATTATTAATCATGGAGNAATTATTAAAAATACCACGATTAAACAATTATTAACGACCTTAGATATTGAAACCTTTATTTTTGATTTAGATAAAAAACCGAGTGAAGAATTATTAACATTATTAGAAGCTGTCGTAACTGAAGACAGTTCAATTCAACTAGATGTNCATAAATCAAAAGCATTAAACGATGTCTTTAAACAAATTGACCAATTAGGTTTCAAAGTGCTGTCAATGCGAAATAAGGTCAACAGGCTTGAAGAATTGTTTTTTAANATGACTCAACAGCAACAGGATACTGAGGAAAAANTATGAACAAGATAGCTTTAACTGCATTTTTCACACTAGGTAGAAAAGAAATTGTTAGAATTTTACGAATTTGGTCGCAAACTATCTTACCACCTGCAGTGACAATGACTTTGTACTTTGTTATTTTTGGAAACCTAATTGGCAAAAGAATTGGAGAAATGGGTGGTTTTGATTACATGTCTTTTATTGTTCCTGGTTTGGTTATGATGTCTGTCATTACTAATTCCTATGGAAATATAGTATCTTCATTTTTTGGTGCAAAATTTAGTAAACACATAGAAGAAATGCTTGTGTCTCCTATGCCGAATTGGGTCATTTTATTTGGTCATGTTACAGGTGCATTATCTCGAGGAATATTGGTTGGTAGTATAGTAACTATTATTTCTTTATTTTTTACAGATATTCATATTTATAATTTTTGGATAGTGATTTCAACAGTTGTATTAACTTCAGTTGTTTTTGCTTTGGCTGGATTTGTTAATGCCTGCTTTGCTACAAAATTTGACGATATTGCAATTATCCCTGCGTTTGTTCTAACTCCATTAACTTATCTTGGTGGTGTGTTCTATTCTATTTCATTATTACCTGATTTTTGGCAAACGGTATCTAAATTCAATCCGGTTTTGTACATGGTCAATGCATTTAGGTATGGCTTTTTGGGTGTAAGTGATGTGAATATTTATACGGCTTATGCTGTTATATTATCATTCTTAGTGATTTTAACAGCTTTATGTTTGTACATGTTAAATAAAGGGATTGGTTTGAGAAGCTAATAAGTTTTAGTTTTGTTCTTAATTATATAATTGAATGTCATAAATAAATAGAACGCGCATTAAAAATAATGCTAAACTGTTATCATGTCTAAAAAGATTTCAGTACTGGTATTTTTGTGGGTTTCAGTATTTTCTCTAAAAGCACAAGATAGGTTGTGGTTTGAAGAGTTAAATATTGATGACGGTTTAAGCCAGTCTACTATTCTCTGNCTTATACAAGATAGAAAAGGATTTATTTGGATTGGTACGCAATATGGACTAAATCGTTATGATGGTTATCAATTTGAAACTTATGTTAACGAGATTGCTGATGACACTTCAATTTCAAGTAACTATATTATTTCTATATTCGAAGATTCTACTGGTGTTCTTTGGGTTGGTACAAATAATGGCTTGAATGCCTTAAATACAACAACAAATAAATTCACCAGATATNTACATAACTCAAACGATCCAACTAGCATAAGCCATAATTTAATAAGTAGTATCACAGAAGATAAGTTTGGTAATATTTGGATAGGAACCTCAGGAGGAGGGCTAAATAAATTCAATAGGGAAACACAGTCTTTTAAAAAAATAGTNTTTGCATCTAATACAGCAAATGAAATAACCCCCATTTATATTACCCATTTACTAATAGACCCAAAAGGTATGCTTTGGGTGACAACTGGTAACGCAAGATTAAGACCTTCTAAATTGAATGGAGGAATTTTCCTTGTTGACCCTCAATTGCTTACTATCAATAAAATAATTCCTAAGCAAAAAAACAAAATACTCAATATAGAAAGTATTACATCTATTTTTCAGGATAAGGATAAGAATTTATGGTTTGGCACGTTAAATAATGGTTTATTAAAATTACCTGAAGACTCAATGGAATTTAGTCAAATTGAACTAAATAAAAACTCAAATAGTAATCCAATAACTGCAATTGTCGAAGATGACTTGGGGCGAATTTGGATATCAACACAGCATGCTGGAATTTTTAGATTTGATGACTCTACGCAACAATTATTCAATTACGACTCGACTTCACCGGAAAATTCAAATCTAAGTGATGATGATATTATTTCGATGCTAATTGATTCTACAGGAGTTTTTTGGGTGGGAACTTGGACTAGAGGAATAAGTAAGTTAGATTTTGGTACTTTTCAGTTTCAGAAGCATTTACAGTTTGCTGGTAAAGACCATGTATCTAAGCCGGATATTCTAGATNTTAATCAGGATTCAAAAGGTAATATTTGGCTTGCTGCATGGGAAAATGGCTTGCTAAAATTCAATATCATTACAGGCTTATCAAGCCGTCCAGAAATTCTCAACTCAGAAGTTGTCGGAAATGTTAGGCATGTGTTTNTTGATAAAAACGATAAGATATGGATAGGTTCAAATGAAAAGGGCCTAATTTATTATGATCCAGAAAATAATATAAGTAAATCATATAAGCATCGTGACAATGATGATAATTCTCTAAGCAACAATAAAATCATCCAAATTGTAGATGATTCAAGTGGGAATCTTTGGATTGCTACTCGTGGAGGTGGTTTAACTTATTTTAATATTGATGAAGAAAAATTCACTCATTTCAAAAATAATATAAAAAACGACAAGACTATAATGGACGATAGAATTAGTGCTTTATTGTTTGATGATCATGGACTGCTATGGGTAGGAACGAATATTGGACTAGATATATTTGACCCTATTAAGGGGCATGCTGTTGCACATTATCTTGCTGATAGTGATAAATCAGGGATACTTGGAAAAAACATAAACACTATATTTAAAGATAAGAAGGGCGTTATTTGGATTGGTACAGAAAAAGGGGTGTCAAGAGTAAATTTTCCTGAGAAAAACAACATAAATGAATTAACTTTTTCATGGGACATCGGTTTTGGCAAGTCACAGCTTGGTTCAGTAGGAGGTATATTAGAGGATAAGGAAGGAAATTTATGGATTAGTAGTTTTAAATATATAACAAAATACAATCCTGAAACTCAAGATGTTAAGAATTATAATGTTTCAAGTGGTGTATTAACTGGAGGATACTATATAGGTTCAAGTCATCAAGATACCGAAGAAAACTTATATTTTGGAGGTTTAAATGGATTGACAGTATTTAAAGCAGAAGAAAAAAAACATCAAACCAAAGAACCAAATATAGTATTAACAAATTTATTAATGTTTAACAAACCTATTTTTCCAGACAGTAATGAAAAATCAATTTTAAAAAATAGCATCGACAATACAGGGGAAATAGACTTAAATTATAAACAAAATGTTTTCTCTATCGAATTCTCTGCACTACATTATTCATCGCCAAAAGATAACCAATATGCCTATAAATTAGAAGGGTTTGATAAGCAATGGGTTTATACGGATAGTGGTAATCGTCGAGCAACTTATACAAATTTAGATGCTGGAGAATATCAGTTTTTTATTAAAGCCAGTAATAATGAAGGTGTTTGGAGTGAGTCAACCCCTAAACTGATAGTTAGAATGCATGCCGCACCATGGAAAACAAAAATCGCTTACACTATTTATGGATTATTGACATCATTGATAGTCGGTAGTTTTATTTGGTTAAGAATAAAACAGATGCAAGCCATTAAATTAAGAAATGAGCAGTTAAGTTTGAGTGCTAAACTTTTTGAAAATACTTCAGAATGTGTTTGGTTGCTGGATAGGAATCTGAAATATTTAGCAGTTAATAAGGGTTTTTGTAGTATTACAGGATATGAAGAGGCTCAAGTCTTGGGAAGAAAAATTCGTATCGCAGAAGTCAATGGTCAAGACCAAAGGTTTTTAGATTCAGTATTTAAAATAATTGATAATGGAGGACGTTGGGAAGGAGAAATTTGGTCACAACGTAAATCAGGTGAAGCTTATCCAATTGATATAGTTATTGATAGAATNATACTTAAAAATGCAAAAGGAAACACTTTTGGCTATCAATATGTTGGTGTTTTTTCAGATATTACTTCTCGAAAAAAAGCAGAAGAAGATTTGAAGTTTATGGCTTATTACGACAAATTAACTCATTTACCTAATCGTGCTTATTTTCAAAAATTAGTAAGAAAAAATATAAAAGAGGTAAAAAATGATAGTAAGTTTATTATTTACTATTTTGACTTAGATAATTTTAAAAATATTAATGACTCTCTTGGACATACTTATGGTGATGAGCTACTGGTAACAATTTCAAAACGTTTGGTAAACTATTCAAATGAACGTTTCACAATTGCAAGGTTAGGAGGGGATGAATTCGCCTTGATGATAACTAAACAATATATTGCAAAATCTATTGAAATCTTTGCTGTTCAGATTGCTGAAAAATTGCTTAGACTGGTTAGGGAAGTAGTGAGTATTAAAAATCATAGCTTACATATATCAACGAGTATTGGAGTGGTTATGTATCCTATTGATGGAAAAAATCATGAAGAACTACTCCGCAATGCTGACACTGCTATGTATGATGCTAAAAAACGTGGTGGAAATGATTTTACGTTATATTCTAAGAAGATGAATCAAGATGCACGAAGACGTCTAATGTTGGAAGATGAACTGGTTAAAGCCATAGCAGCACATGAGATTATTCCTTTTTATCAACCTAAAGTTTCTCTTGATACTGGAGAAATACAAGGATTGGAAATATTAGCAAGATGGAATCATGCTCAACTAGGGTGGGTTTCTCCAGATCATTTTATACCTGTGGCTGAAGAAGCTAAATTGATTAACCGAATAAGTGATCAATTACTAACACAAGCCTGTAATTTTCTTTTACCAAGTATACAAAGAGGAGATTTTACTGGGCGCATGTCGTTTAATTTATCAATAACTCAATTTATTCAAGCTGATATTGTATCTAGAATAGATAAAATATTAGACAACTGTAATTTTCCATCAAAACACTTGGAAATAGAAATTACCGAAAGCATGGTAATGGAAAACATAAACCAAGCCATTGAGACAATGGAAAAATTTAAATTACGGAATATACATATTGCGATTGATGATTTTGGAACGGGTTATTCTTCTTTAAGCTATTTAAAGAAATTTCCAATAGACACATTAAAAATTGATATCAGCTTTATCAAGGATTTGATACATTCTAGTGAGGATAAAAAAATAGTTACATCAATAATTCATTTGGCGCATAACCTAGGTTTGGATGTGGTAGCAGAAGGCGGAGAGACACTTGATCAAGTATTAATTCTAAAGGAATTAGGTTGTGAACAGTTACAAGGCTTCTATTATAGTGAACCATTGCTTGGTGAAGAGTATTTGAAATTTTTATTGAGTAATAAAAATTTATACAATGATCATAAAGTTTGATTGATTTATTAAGCTTGCACAAAAAAGCGAAACAATGTTTCGCTTTTTTTCTGCTGAAAATTTATGTAGATATATTATAAGCTCATAAATCCACGTAATAATTCAGAGCGACTTGGGTGTCTTAGTTTGCGTAAAGCTTTAGCTTCTATTTGACGAATACGTTCGCGAGTTACATCAAACTGTTTGCCAACTTCTTCTAGGGTATGATCTGTATTCATATCGATACCAAATCGCATACGTAAAACTTTAGCTTCTCTTGGAGTTAGACCTTCTAATAAGTTCGTCACTGTATTTGTTAAGCCATTGACTGTCGCTGAATCTAATGGAGATAAGATGTTGCCATCTTCGATAAAGTCACCTAAGTGAGAATCTTCATCATCACCAATTGGTGTTTCCATTGAAATNGGTTCTTTAGCAATTTTGATAACTTTTCTAACTTTATCAACTGGCATTTCAAGAATCTCTGATAACTCTTCAGCCGTTGCATCACGTCCTTTTTCTTGTAATAATTGACGAGAGACTCTGTTAAGTTTATTAATCGTTTCAATCATATGTACTGGAATACGAATAGTACGTGCCTGATCGGCAATTGAGCGTGTAATAGCTTGTCTGATCCACCATGTAGCATAAGTTGAAAATTTATAACCNCGGCGGTATTCAAATTTTTCTACAGCTTTCATCAGGCCGATATTACCTTCNTGAATAAGATCTAAGAATTGTAATCCACGATTNGTATANTTTTTTGCAATGGAAATAACTAAACGTAAGTTNGCTTCAATCATTTCTTTCTTGGCACGTCTTGACTTTGCTTCGTTTACAGTTATGTTACGATTAATTTCTTTAATTTCAGGTATAGTTAATTTGTAACGTGTTTCTAAAAACTGCATTTTAGTTTGTAACTTAACTATTTCATCTTTATAAACAGCTAGTAACGTAGCGTTCTTTGGATTTTTCTCTATTGCTGTATCTATCCATGTTGGATCAGCTTCGTTACCAATGAAAGAACGAATAAATTTGCCACGCATCATACCGCATTGCTCTGTACAAATATTCATAATGCGTCTTTCGATGTATCTAATATTTTCTTGAGCAATTTTGACTTGCATGTTGTATTTGGCGTTCAATCTGACAGAAAACTTGAATTCAACTAAAATATCTGAAATTTGATTTAAGTATTTTTTTTGAATATCCTGCGCTAGGCCTTTAGTCTCGACAGATTTCAAAAATTTATTATATATCTTTTTAACAGCAATCAATCTAGATTTCACTTCAGCTGGATCGAGTCCTTTAGGTTCCTCATCTTCCTCTTCTTCTTCGCCTTCTTCAACTACATCAGTTGGTTTTTTGACTTTTGGGATGACAGCTTCTTCGTGAGGATTATAAACATCAAGGACAACATCTGGCATTTTAAAGCCTTCTTCATCAATATCAGCTAGCTCTTCAATCATCGTTTCAGCTGTTTTTGGAAATTTTGCTATGGCTTCAATAATGAAATGTGCACTTCGTTCGATACGTTTGGCAATAGCAATTTCTTCTTTTCGAGATAATAATTCAACAGAACCCATTTCCCTCATGTACATACGAACTGGATCGGTTGTACGTCCAATATTTGCATCAACGGCAGATAAAACAGCCATGGCTTCTTCTGTCGCAGTATCATCATCTTCTTTTGCAGCATCGTCATTCAACAGCATTTGATCTTCTTCTGGCGCTTCATCGTAAACTTGAATGCCCATGTCGTTGATCATTTGAATGATATCTTCGACCATTTCAGTTTCAACAATATCATCTGGTAAATGGTCATTGATTTCTGAATAAGTCAAATAACCTTGTTCTTTACCTTTAAGAATGAGTAATTTCATTTGTGATTGTGAGTTACTTGTCAGGCTTGCTTGTGTTTCTTGCTGTTGTTCCATATGATATATGTTCTTAATTTGAGGTTATTATTGGCTAGTTCTAGTAGTTTTAATAACGAATTTAGTAAAATTTACGGTCAATTTATTTAATATGATTAGTTAATAAATCAACTAATTCTATTTTTTCTTCAGGAGTTAAACCTTCATGCGATTTTTTTTCACGCAAGCTGTCTATTTTATGCTTTTGAATGGTTTTTTCAAAATACTTTTTAATATCTTTAAGCTCTAAATGCATTTGTTCATCATTTAAGTCTAATGAGACCATCGCAAGATTAGATAAATGTTGATAAGCTTGGTGTTGCTTAAAATTTTCTAATAATACAGCCGTGTTTATATGTGGGTTGAGGTGACAAAATTCAACCAATTCTTTTAAAATATTTATGCCATTTTGTTTAATTTCTGTGAATGCCAGTTCTTTCGGAAAATTGATAACAAGTTTTGGGCTGTTAATGAGAATTGCAATGGCTTTTCTAACTGGAGTCCATTGGTCAATACTTTGAATCTTAGCTACATTGGGCTTTAAAATGAAGTCTACTTTTGTTTTGGTCAAATGACTGACTTCTTCTAATAATAATTTGCGAAACTGGCCTTTTGGTAATTTATTAATAAAAGATTTACTTTTATCAATAAATTTTGCTCTGCCATCAATGGATTGTAAGTTGTTATTTTCTTTTAGTTTGTTAAATAAAAACTCAGAAAGGGGCATAGAAGCCTCTAATTGTTCTTGAAAGGCATTATGTCCAAATTCTTTTACAAAAGTATCAGGGTCATGGTTGTCAGGAAGAAATAAAAATTTGATATTTTTATCATCTCTATATACGGGTAAGGCAATAGAAAGTGCCTTCCAAGCGGCTTCTTTGCCTGCTTTATCTCCATCAAAACAGAAAATAATCTCATCATAGCTACGTAATAATGTAATAACATGATATTCACTTGTTGCTGTACCCAAAGTTGCAACGCTGTTTTTAAATCCTGCTTGATGCAAAGCAATAACATCCATATACCCTTCAACCACAATAATGTTTTTTGATTGACTGTGTTTCCGTGCAATATTTAAGCCATACAGTTCTTTGCCTTTATGGAATAATGGCGTTTCTGGTGAATTCAGGTATTTTGGCTTTTGATCGGGCATGACTGCGCGCCCGCCAAAGGCAATAACTCGACCACGTTTATCTTGGATTGGAAACATAACACGGCCACGAAATTTATCATAAATCCTGCTGTTATCATTTTGTGCAAGTAACCCGGCTTGGATTAATTCATTCTGTGGTGTGTTGTTTAGTCTTTTTATTAAACCATCCCAACTATCAGGAGCAAAGCCAATTTGAAAAACCTGACTAGTTTCGACAGAAATCCCTCTGTCTAGAATATATTTTTGTGCAAACTCAGATTGATTAAAGCTATTAACGAAATATCTATTGGCATTCTCAACAACTTCATATAAGTTTTTACTTTTACTACTTTGTTGGTAGCTACCTTGATTTGGAATTTCCATTCCAGCCATTTGAGCTAATGTTTCAATTGTATCTACAAATTCTAAACCTTCGAACTCCATCATAAAGCCAATGGCTGATCCATGTTTTCCACAGCCAAAGCAATGATAAAATTGTTTATTTTGGCTGACTGTAAATGAAGGAGAGTTTTCTGTGTGAAAAGGGCAGAGTGCTTGGTAGTCTTTCCCTGCTTTTTTTAGGGTAACTCTTGGAGAAATGATATCAACAATATCAACTCTGTCTAATAACTGATCAATAAATTCTGAAGGAATGCCTGCCATTAGATAGTTGTTGCTTTGAATTGTTTAATGTTACCACACATCCTTGTGTGATTAATTTTGAAATTTNGAATTAAGCTTGTAATAAAGTCTTNATTTTTTGGCTAACTAAGCCCATATCTGCGCGACCAGTTAATTCTGATCTTAGCATNCCCATCACTTTNCCCATGTCACCCATGCCTGATGCACCTGTTGATGCNATGGCTTTTTGAATGAGGTCTTCGATATCAGACTCAGAGAGTTGCGTAGGTAGATACTTTTCCAATACACCGATTTCATAGATNTCTTGATCAGCAAGATCTTGTCTATCNGCATCTTGNTATTGTTGNGTTGAATCNTTACGTTGTTTNACCATCTTNACAACAATGCTTACNACATCATCNTCAGANAANTCTTTACGTTCNTCAACTTCAACTTGCTTAATGGCNGCAGTCAAAAGTCGGATAGTTCCTAACTTTTGTTTTTCTTTTGCCCTCATAGCATCTTTCATATCATCTAAAATATTTGATTTTAAAGACATAATAAATTTCTCAACTTTTAGTTTAACTAAAGAGGGTTTAGTACATGCGCTTACGCATTCTTTGTCTGCTAGCTTGACGTTGTGTACGTTTTACAGCAGCAGCAGCTTTTCTCTTGCGTTCTTGAGTTGGCTTCTCATAAAATTGTCTTTTACGTGATTCTGCTAATGTTCCCGCTCTTTCACAAGAACGTTTAAAACGTCTAAGAGCTATGTCAAATGGCTCGTTATCCCTTACTTTTACGCTAGGCATTGTTTACTATCTCCAATTGTTCGGATTTTAAAAAGGAGAGCATTTTAACTGACTGATTCAGAATGACAAAGAAAAGAATGTTTATTTTTAGTTAAAAAGCGTTAAAATAGCTTTTTTTTTAATCTTATCATTATATGTCATTAGAAAAACG
>JGI24724J26744_10003139_pt1 | contig 10791 bp, 9 predicted proteins | sample Cruoilmetagenom7_FD_26744 | JGI IMG/M metagenome (IMG submission 26744)
GGGCCAAAGGCCGCCGCCAAAAGCGGCTCATCGCCAACATTGGCGGCGGTATGGCGGCGCGGGTCTACCTCGACAGGGCCGCTCAGGGCGCCACCATGGCCACGCGACAGGATCACCGGTTCCCTTTCCATCGCCTGAAGGTGCGAGACCACCGCAAGCACGGTCGGGGTTTTGCCGGTGCCGCCGGCATTGATATTGCCAACACAGATCACCGGCACCGGCGCACGCCAGCCCTCGCCCTGCACCAGTCTTTGCCGGGTGCCGCGCGCATAAAGCGCGCCGAGCGGTGTCAAAAGGCGCGCCTTGAGGCCGGGCCGCAGGCGCGGCCTGAACCAGAATGCCGGTGTTTTCATCGTTCCGACTCCAACAGATCCAGCCGGTCAAGCAACAGATCAAGAATGCTATCCGTCACCGCCGCGCCCTTTGATGCAACATCCCAGGCCGCATGCGCCATGGCTGCCGCCTGATCGGGGGCAATCAGCCGCTGTACCGCCGCCGCCAGAGTATCGGTATCGCGCACGATGCGGGCCGCGCCGGCCTCGGCATAGCGCGAATAGCGGTTCAGGTAACGCCCGACATTCGGGCCGTAAAGAATGGCAGATCCATGCGCCGCCGGTTCATTGGGGTCGCGGCCATATTGCCGCGAAACCAGCGAGGAGCCCATGAAGGTGATCGGTGACAAGCGATACCAAAGCCCCATCTCGCCGCGGGTATCGGCCAGGATGACCTGCGTCGTTTCGGTCGGCAGTTCGCCTTCGGACCAGACCGCATAGCGCCAGCCCTGCGCGTCAAGCGTCGCGCGGATCGCGGCGCTGTCGTCAAGTTTGTCAGGGACGATGATCATCAGGCTGCGATGGGCAAGGCGGCTGGTGTCGCGGTGGGCGCTCAGAAGGGTATCCAACTCGGACAGCTGAATCATCGCCGCAAGCCAGATCGGTCGCCCGCGCAACAGGCCGGCAAGCTCTTCACGCTCTGCATGGACATAGTCCAGCGCCATGGTGCCTTCCTGAAAGGGGCCGGTCACGCTGACGATGCGTTCGGGTGCGCCGTATCGGCGCAAGACGCGCGCGGCAGCCTCTGATCGGGCCAGGATGGTGTCAAACCCACTCAGAATGGCGCGCGGCATATCCGGGAACCAGCGCCAGGCGGGGCGCTCCAAAAGCGGCTCATCGGCATCCACGAGGTAACGCGGGATATCGGCCTTGTCCGCGCTGATCAGCAGGGCAGGCTTGAGATCGCCGCCGGTCCAAAGGACGATATCGGGTTTCCAATGGCCAAGGAAGACCTCGGCTGCGGGGATTGAATCATCCGGCAGGGGTTGCCAGATGACTGGCCCTCTGGCCTTGAGCCGTTCGGGGATGGGCCCGGAGGTGGTCAGAAGCATATGTGCGTCAGGGCGCTGTTGCGCCAGACGTTCCGCCAGATGCACAAGGGTGTCGGCGCGCGCCGTATCCACCGCATGCGCCCAGATCACCGGCCCCTCGGGGCGGGGAATGTCGGACACAACGCCGGGCTTGCCGGTGCGGCTGGCATAGGCGAGATAGGCCGCCAGGCTGAGCGAGCGGCTCATGTCGGATCAGCCCGGATTTTCGGCTGGCACGGTCAATGCGCCGTCAAAGACCAGATGCAGGCGTTGGATCATGGGACGTCCTTAGGAATGCTGCGNGTGCGCGCAGGGTATTCCTTTGTGCTGTNGGGTCAAGCGACAGTACCGGCCATTCTGGCGCGTGCTGCCGGGTTGACGCGACGGCGGTGGCGGGGCAAGCACGTGGGCATCTTCGTAAAGGCCGTTCTCATGTCCAGAAAACCGTTCCTGATCCTGCAACTGCGCCCCGAAACCGAGGCCGCCGATGACGAATTCGCCGCGATCCTGCGCAAAGGCGGGCTTGCGGACGCGCGCACGCGTCGCATCCGCCTTGATCAGGAGGCGCTACCGCAGGACCTCTGTCTTGCGGATTATGCCGGGGTGATCGTCGGCGGTGGTCCGGGCTGTGTCAGTGACGCGCCCGAGGATAAATCCCCGGTCGAGGCAAGGATCGAAGCGCAGGTGATGTCGCTCATGCCGCAGATTACCGCAGAGGATTTCCCCTATCTTGGCTGCTGCTATGGTATCGGTATTCTCGGCAAGCATTTGCAGGGCGATGTCAGCAAGGTGGCCTACGGCGAGCCGGTCGGCACCGCCGACTGCGCGCTGACCGAGGCGGGACGCGACGACCCGCTTCTGGACGGGCTGCCGCCTGCGTTTCAGGCCTTTGTCGGGCACAAAGAAGCCTTGCAAGACCTGCCGCCGGGATGCACTCACCTTATCAGCGCGCCGAGCTGCCCCTATCAGATGATCCGCTATGGTGCGCATGTCTATGCCACGCAGTTTCACCCCGAGGCCGATGGCGCGGGCTTTGAAACCCGGATCAACATTTATCGCCACAAGGGGTACTTCCCGCCCGAAGCCGCGCAGGACCTGATCGCGATGTGTCGCGCGGCAGATGTGCATGCGCCGGAGAAGATTTTGCGCAACTTCGTCCGGCGCTATGGGGAATAGGGCGGAATTTGAGTATTTTTACCAAGAAGAAGCAGGGGGCGGTGTCTGGTCCGCCCCCGTCTTTTATTCGGCGGCGACCTGTGATGCCGCGGCTTCGACCTTGACGGCGGAGAATTTGAACTCGGGGATTTTACCGTAGGGATCGACCGCCGAGTTGGTCAGGATATTGGCCGCCGCTTCGACATAGGCAAAGGGCAGGAACACCATNTCAGGAGAGACCGCGCGGTCGGCACGCGCCATGATNCGGATCGTGCCGCGTTTGGTGGTCAGTTGTACCATGCCGCCCGGCTCGACCCCGAGTTGGCGCAGGGTCGAGGGGTGCATCGAGCAGTTCGCCTCGGGCTCGACCGCATCAAGCACCGACGAGCGGCGGGTCATCGAGCCGGTGTGCCAATGTTCAAGCTGTCGCCCTGTGGTCAGGATCATCGGATACTCTGCGTCCGGCACATCGTCGGGGGCGATCACGCTGGCCGGGGTAAAGCGCGCGCGGCCCGCGGGGCGCGGAAAGCCGTCGCCAAACACTACCGCTTCGCCCGGTTCATCCGGGCCATGACAGGGGTAGGTCACCGCGTTTTCACGTTCCAGCCGCTCCCATGTGATGTTGTCGAGCGAGCGCATGTTCTGCTTCATCTCGGCGAATACGTCGGCGGGGCTGTCGTAAGTCCAGTTCAGGCCGATCCGCCTTGCCAGCTCTGTGGTGATTGCCCAATCCTCGCGCGCGGCGCCGGGGGGCGGCAGGGCCGGGCGGCCCATTTGCACCTGGCGGTTGGTGTTGGTCACGGTGCCGGATTTCTCGGCAAAGGCAGAGGCGGGCAGGATCACATCGGCATAGTTCGCCGTTTCGGTGAGGAAGATATCCTGCACCACCAGATGGTCGAGCTTGGCAAGTGCATCGCGGGCGTGTTCGACATCGGGGTCCGACATCGCCGGGTTTTCGCCAAGGATATACATGCCGCGGGTATTGCCCGCATGCACGTCGTCCATGATCTCGGTGACGGTCAGGCCCTTTTCGGCGCTGAAGTCGCCCGATTGCCAGACCTCGGTAAAGGCGCGGCGCACGCCGTCATCGGTCACTGTTTGATAATCGGGCAGGAACATCGGCACGAGCCCGGCATCGGACGCGCCCTGCACGTTGTTCTGGCCGCGCAGCGGATGCAGCCCGGTGCCCGGGCGGCCAACCTGACCGGTCATCAAGGCCAGAGAGATCAGGCAACGCGAATTGTCGGTGCCATGGATATGCTGGGAAATCCCCATGCCCCAGAAAATCATTGCCGATTTGGCACCGGCAAAGGTGCGGGCCACCTCGCGCAGGGTTTCGGCCGGAATGCCGCAGATGCCTTCCATCGCCTCGGGTGAGAAATCGGCGAGATGCGCCTTTTCGGCCTCCCAGTTTTCGGTATAGGCGTCGATGTATTGCTGATCGTAAAGCCCCTCTTCGACGATCACATGCATGATCGCGTTGAGCATCGAGACATCCGCACCGGGGCGGAATTGCAGCATATGGGTCGCAAACCGGCGCAGGCCGACGCCGCGCGGGTCCATCACGATCAACTTGCCGCCGCGTTTGGTGAATTGCTTGAAATAGGTTGCCGCGACCGGGTGGTTTTCGATCGGGTTGGCACCGATCACGATGGCCACATCGGCGTTTTCGATCTCGTTGAAGGTGGCGGTCACGGCGCCGGAACCAACGTTTTCAATCAGCGCCGCAACAGACGAGGCATGGCACAGCCGGGTGCAGTGATCGACGTTGTTGTGGCCAAAGCCCTGACGGATGAATTTCTGAAACAGATAGGCCTCTTCGTTGGTGCATTTGGCCGAGCCAAAGCCCGCAACAGATTTGCCGCCATGGGTATCCTTNAGCGCCTTGAGTTTGNCGGCCGCCAGATCAAGCGCCTCGTCCCANTCNGCCTCGCGGAAATATTCCTGCCAGTTCGAGGGATCGACGTTCAGCCCCTTGGCGGGCGCATCCTCGCGCCGGATCAGCGGTTTGGTCAGGCGGTGCGGGTGGTGAATATAGTCAAAGCCAAAGCGGCCCTTGACGCAAAGGCGACCCTCGTTGGCGGGGCCGTTCAGGCCCTCGACATATTTGACGCGGCCATCCTTGACCTTGAGGCTGATCTGACAGCCGACGCCGCAGAACGGGCAGATGCTTTTGGTCTCGCTGTCGATATCGGCGCTGTCACCCTGCTGCGCCGCGTCCAGAACCGTGGCGGGCATAAGCGCGCCGGTCGGGCAGGCCTGAACGCATTCACCGCAAGCCACACAGGTCGAGGCGCCCATCGGATCGGCCATGTCGAAGACCGGATAGGCATCATGGCCACGCCCGGCCATGCCGATCACATCNTTGACCTGAACCTCGCGACAGGCNCGCACGCAAAGACCGCAAGAAATGCAGGCATCNAGATTGACGCGCATCGCAACATGGCTGTCATCCAGAAGCGGAATGCGGCCCTCTTCAAGCCTGGGAAAGCGGCTATGGGTGACGCCGTTTGCGTCGGCCATGTCCCAGAGGTGGCTTGANTTGTCACGGGCCTCGGCGCGCTCNGGCTGATCGGCGACAAGCATTTCGATGACCATCTTGCGGGCATTTTCGGCGCGCGCGGAATTGGTGGTAACGACCATGCCATCGCGGGCCTCGCGGATGCAGGATGCGACAAGCGTGCGCTCGCCNTCAACNTCGACCATGCAGGCGCGGCAATTGCCGTCGGGGCGATAACCGGGGGTCGGTTTGTGGCAGAGATGCGGAATGACCAGACCCCGGCCATTGGCAACCTCCCAAATGGTCAGCCCGGCCTCGGCCTCGACCTGATTGCCATCAAGGGTGAATGTGATCCTGTCAGACATGCGCGCGCCTCCTCTGTTGGCGATGTTAGATCATGCAGCGCAGAAAGTGAGTCTGCCAATCCCGACACCTCACCGCATTTTTACGCCACTGCATGAGCAGAAGTTTCGTATCCGCGACATTGCGCGTCGCATGCAAATATTTCTCCGGGCACCTTTAACCCCGGCGCGCCCGGCGCTAACGTCGCGCCGGAGTGGGGCAGAGAAGGACGCGAACCTTGGCAGAGTTAATTCTGGTGCGGCACGGGCAGGCCAACAGCCATGCCACCGACGAGGCCAGCTATGATCGGCTGTCCGCCCTTGGGCACCGCCAGGCGGAATGGCTTGGCGCGCATCTGACCACGACCAATCCGCATTTCGATCAAGTCCTGACCGGGACGCTTAGCCGTCAGACCGAAACCGCGCTTGGTATGGGCTATGAGATCACCACCCGCGACCCGCGTCTGAACGAGCTTAGCTATTTCGCACTTGCCCATGCGCTTGAGGCCGAGCATGGCATTCCGGCCCCGCGTGAGGCGACCGAATTTGCCCGCTATCTGCCGCAGGTGATCGACCATTGGGTGCGCGGCGCGCTGAGCGATGTGCCCGAAACCTATGAGGATTTTGCAGGCCGGATCACCGCAGTGGTCGACGAGCTTTGCGATCAGCACGGCCGTATCCTTGTTGTGACCTCGGGCGGGGTGATCGGGATGGTGATGCGCCACGCGCTTGGGCTTGAAACACCGGGGATGGCCAAGGTCATGCTTCAGATCATGAACAGTTCGATGCACCGGCTCGAACATGTTCACGATATGCTGATGCTTGGCTCGTTCAACGCCACCCCGCATCTTGATACGCCGGACCGGGCCCATGCCCGGACCTTTATCTGACCCTGAAAGGACGCAGGATGAAACTTTACTATGCGCCAAAGACCATCGCGATTGCCGTGGCGATCACGCTTCACGAGGCCGGGATTGACTATGATCCGATCCGGCTTGATTTCCGCACCGGCGAACAGACCAAGGCCGAGTATCACAAGGTCAACCCCAAGGGCCGGGTGCCCGCATTGGTCACCGACCGGGGGATCATGACCGAAACCGGCGCCTTGCTCGATTACATCGCCGATCTGGCGCCTGAGGCGAACCTGCGACCGTCTGATCCTTACGCCGCCGCGCAGGTGCGGGCGGTGATGTATTATCTGGCCTCGACCATGCATGTGAACCACGCCCACAGGGCGCGCGGCACCCGTTGGGCCGATCAGGAAGCCTCAATCAAGGATATGAAGGCCAAAGCGGTGCAGACCATGACCGACAGCGCCACATTCATCGAAAATCACGTACTGAGCGGGCCCTATATTCTGGGCGATGAACTCTGCATGGCTGACCCTTATCTTTTCATCGCCTGCAACTGGCTTGAGGGGGATGGCGTGACCCTCGCCGACTTCCCGAAAATTCAGGCCTTCATGGCGGCGATGCGTGCGCGCCCCTCGGTAGAGCGCGCCGTCAGCCTTGGCATGCTCTGAGGGGGCTCACATGACACATCTCTGGGTCAGGGCCGAGCAGCGCCCGAATGAAGAGCGCGTCGGCCTGACGCCCGAAGGGGCGGCGGCGCTGATTGCCAAGGGCATAAAGGTCACGGTCGAGCAAAGCCATGTGCGCGCCATCCCGATCGAAGGTTATCGCGCGGCGGGCTGTGCGATTGCGCCCGAGAACAGCTGGCCTGAGGCGCCGGTTGAGGCGATCATCTTTGGCCTCAAGGAATTGCCCGAGGATGGCACGCCCCTGCCGCATCGCCACATCATGTTCGGCCATGCCTTCAAGGGGCAGCATTCTGGCCGACGGTTGCTTGAACGGTTCCGCGCCGGGGGCGGCACGCTATATGATCTGGAATACCTGGTTGACGAGGACGGCCGCCGCGTTGCCGCCTTTGGCTATTGGGCGGGCTATGCGGGGGCGGCGGTATCGCTTATGGCATGGGCCGCCGCGCAAGCGGGTGAGATTTGTGCGCCGGTGGCGACATTTGGCGGGCGCGATGCCTTGCTTGACGATCTGCGCGCGCGCCTTGATGCGACCGGCAAACCCCGCCCGCGCGCCATCGTGATCGGCGCCTTGGGCCGGGTCGGCACGGGGGCGGCGGACCTCTGCGAAGCGCTGGATGTCAGCACCACCAAATGGGATATGGCCGAGACCGCCAGGGGCGGGCCGTTCCCCGAAATCCTTGAGCATGATCTGTTCCTGAACTGTATTTTCGCGCGCCCCGGCACGCCGGTTTTCGTGCCGAAATCGGCGCTTGAGGCGCCGCGCCGCCTGTCGGTGATCGGCGATGTGGCCTGTGATCCCGATAGCGATTACAACCCGGTGCCGGTCTATGAGCACGCCACCACCTGGCAGGAGCCCGCGCTTCGCGTGGCGGATGATCCGGTGCTTGATGTGATGGCGATCGACAACCTGCCCTCGCTTTTGCCGGTCGAATCCTCAACGGATTACGCGGCGCAGCTTTTGGCGTCACTGGCGACGCTCGACAACCTTGACGCCGGGGTCTGGGCGCGGGCAAAGGCGGTTTTCGACGATACTATGAAAGGACTTTAAGGATGACTATCCATTGGTGCGGCACAGGCCTTTCGGCCATTCCGGGTCTGCGTCGGCTGATCGAGGCGGGCCATGATGTAACCGTCTGGAACCGCTCGGTTGACAAGGCCAAGGCCGCCGTCGGCGATCTTACACAGGCAATCAAGGCGTTTGACCGCGATGCTCTGGCGGGCGATCTCAAGGCGGGCGACCTTGTGGTGTCGATGCTGCCCGGCGAGTGGCATGTGCCGCTGGCCGAGCTTTGTCTTGAAAAGGGTGCGCATTTCGTCAGCTCGTCCTATATCGCGCCGGAAATGCGGGCGCTGGACGCGGCGGCGCGTGAAAAAGGGCTTTGCGTGGTCAATGAGATCGGGCTTGATCCGGGCATTGACCATTTGATGGCGCATCACCTTGTGGCCGATTACCGTGCCTCGGGGGCCTATGACGCGGGCAATGACATTTCGTTCATTTCCTATTGCGGCGGCATTCCCAAGCACCCCAATCCGTTTCGCTATAAATTCAGCTGGTCGCCGCTTGGCGTGCTCAAGGCGCTGCGCTCGCCGTCGCGCTCGATCCGCGATTACAGCGAGCTGAACGTCGCGCGCCCCTGGGACGCGATCAGCAGCTATATCGCGCCCCTGCCGAGCCCCGAGACGTTCGAGGTTTATCCCAACCGCGATTCCCTGCCGTTTATCGAGGATTACCGGTTTGATCCGGCCTGGCCCGTCAAGCAATTCGTGCGCGGCACGCTGCGCCTGAATGGCTGGACCGAGGCCTGGGGCGATGTCTTTGCCGAGATCGAAACGCTGAGCGGGCCCGAGGGCGAGGCCCGTCTGAAAGAAATGTCGGATACCTTCTGGGACGAGAATGCCTATGACGAGGGCGAGCCGGATCGCGTTGTTCTTTGCGTGGGCCTCAAGGCCGAAAAGGCGGGCGTGCCGGTCTGGCATAAAACCTATGTGATGGATGCCTGGGGCGATGCGCGCGGCACCGCGATGGCGCGGCTTGTGTCGGTGCCGGTCTCTCTGGCGGTCGAGGCGGTTCTCAATCGTGAAATCCCTGCCGGGGTGACGCCTGCACCGCATGACCCCAAGCTGGTCAGCCGCTTTCTGGCCGAGGTGGACCGCCTTGCGCAGCATTTGCAGGTGGTCGATCACCTCGCCTGAGGCGGGCGCCACTCATCAGCCCTGACAGGCCGCCTCGTTCAGGGGCGGCCTGTGGAGGCCCAAGGCCTAGCCACCGCGAATAAGCTCGTCTTCGTCGTCAAGCGCCGAAAGGCCAAGCGCATCAAGCCCGTTTTCCAGATGATCTGACAGATGCGGCGAACCGAGCAGGTAATCGGCGGTCGGTGTCGTCGCCTCTTCGGCGGCGGTGCGCTTGGCCTCTTCCAGTTCCGAGGCATCAAAGCTGTCGCGCCCGATCCACATGACGGCCACGAGGCTTGCCTTTTCCTCGTCTGTCAGTTGGTCGATAAAAGCCCTGACTTCGGCCTCGGCCCGATCCAATTCGCGGGCCATAAGAATGATCTGCGCGATCTTATGTACTGAAATATCCAGCATGGCGGTTCTCCTGTTGCGCTATCCTATCACAGAATTGACCTGCGCAGCGATAGGCGTCCTTGATCTTACGCAAATAGCCGGTAATAGGCCCAATCCGGCAATAGCCGCGACAGGCGAAAGAGATAGCTGAACCCGCGCGGGAAGTGGCGCACAAAGGCGGTGTCGTCGCACATCAGTTCGAACATCTCCTGCGCGGCGGCCTCGGGGGTCATGATGAACGGCATCCTGAAGTCGTTCTTGTCGGTCAGCCGGGTCTTGATAAAGCCGGGATTGGCAAGTTGTACCCGAACGCCGCTGCGCCACAGATCGGCGCGCATCGATTCCGCAAGCGCCATGACCCCCGCCTTGGAGGCGCCATAGCCGATCGCACCGGGCAGGCCGCGAAAGCCCGATAGCGAGCCGGTCATTACAACATGCCCGGCGTCCCGCGCCACCATATCGGGAAGAACCGCGCCCGCCAGTCGCACCGCGCCGGTGAAATTCACATCCGCCATTGCAATGGCGTGTTCGGCGTTCCACTCGCTCGCGGGCATTGGCCAATAGACCCCGGCGAGATAGATCATGCCGTCGATCTCGCCGATTTCTTTGACGGCGCGCGCCACGCTCTCGGCATCGGTCACATCGACGCTGACGGCGCGGGCGCGGCCGGGAAGGGCGCTTACAAGCTCGGCCAGGCGATCCGCATTGCGCGCCGACACGATGATCTCGGCCCCGGCGGCGCTAAGCTTATGGGCCAGAGCCGCGCCAAGACCTTCACTTGCGCCGACGAGCCAGTATGTCTTGCCCTGCCACTCCATCACGCATCCACCCGGCGCATGGTTGCCACAAGCTCGGCCACCTTGATGCCGAATTTGCGAAACTGGCTTCGGTTCACCACCGCGCCGTTGGGGGCAAGATACATCCAGTCGGTGACGCTCAGCACATGACCACCCGCTTCTCTGGGCAGGCGAATGCGATAGCAAAGCTGCGCCGCAGAGCCAAGCTGGCGGCCATGCCCGATGCCGACAAGATCGTCGGCCTCGGCGCGGATTGATCCGTCATTGCCAAGCTCAAGCCGCCATTCGCGATCCTGTGTATTGCCGCTGTCATAGGCGAAATGCTCTTGCATCACGCCGCGATTGCCCTGCCAATTGGCCATGAAATCGCCGGTAAAGCGCGATACGACGCGCCCCGTGGGGCCATAAATCACGCCGTCGCATTTGATCGCGCCATCAAGGTGTTTGCGCAGGTCGATCTGATCGCTGCCGCCGGTGTAATCCTCCGGGCGTTGCGCGCGAAACCCGGCAAAACGTTCACGCAGGATGCT
>JGI24724J26744_10003140_pt1 | contig 10786 bp, 10 predicted proteins | sample Cruoilmetagenom7_FD_26744 | JGI IMG/M metagenome (IMG submission 26744)
AAGCGCAAAACTGCACATATACTCAGATCAAGATGCTGCTGACCCGCATGGGCTGGCATTCGACCATGGTGGTCACGGGGGACCCCGATCAGACCGACCTGCTGCCCGGCTTGTCGGGGCTGGCAGATATTTCGCATCGCCTTGAAGCGCTCGACACCGTTGGCGTGGTTCGCTTGGAAGACAAAGACGTGGTGCGCCACCCACTGGTGGCGGAGATGCTCAGCGTGATCTAATTCGCTTTCATCCCCATTGCATGAAAGCCCCTGTCGATATGATGGGGGCTTTTGTGTTAAAAGAGCCAAAGTTCATCAATAGAGGAAACGTCCATGCGCACTGTCTCTCGTCACAGCATCACCATTGCCGCCCTCGCCGGTTTGGTCGCAACCGCCCACCCCGCGCACGCAATTGACCTCAACCCATTTTCTTACGTCAAAGCGCGGTCGAAGCGGTGATCGAAGATCGCTCCTCCGGCGACATCGCCAAGGACACCGAAATCAAGGCCATCATCGCCACCATCACCGACCAGATGGGCTCTGACATGATTGCGTTCAACACCGACGTTTATGAGCAAGAGGTGATGATCACCGGCGTGGTCGAAAACGGAAATTGAAGACTCAGGCTGGACAGATCGTCAAAAGCATCGAAGGGGTCAAACGGCTGTACAACGAAGTGCTGGTGATCCCCAAGGTCAAACAAGAAAAAGGAATGGTCGAAGGCTTCGTCGACGACACCGTGATCGAAACAAAAATCAACGCCCAGCTGCTCGACGCCAAAGCCGTCAACGTCACCAATTTCCGCTGGCGCTCCATCGGCGGCCACGTGTTCTTGTTCGGTCGCGCCTTCACCAAGGATGAGTTGAACAAGGCCGTAAATGTGGTCAAAGGGATTGAGAACGTCACCAAGGTCACCAACCGCGTGAAGATCAAACCGAAAAGCTGACCTGGACATGCCCACATCACTGATCCGCTTAGACGCCATGCCGTCCGCCGGCGACTTCTACGCCCACTATTGGAACAAGCGGCCCTTCGTCGCGCCCGGTGCCATTGCCCCAGCCGACATGGCGCGCTTAATCTCAGCCGACGAGTTGGCGGGGTTGGCGATGGAAGAGGCGCCGCGTTCGCGATTGCTGAAAACCACTGGCGAGGCGCAAGACTGGACCTGCGCCTACGGCCCCTTTGACGAAGACGATTTCACTGCGGCGGGCGAAACCCAGTGGAGCTTGCTGGTGCAAAACGTCGAACAGTTTCACCCCAACACGGCGGAGCTGCTGAGCCATTTCGACTTTGCCCCACGTTGGTTGATGGACGACATCATGGTTGGCTTTTCCGCCCCCGGCGGCACCGTCGGCCCGCACTTTGACACCTACCACGTGTTCTTGGTGCAAGGTCCCGGCAAGCGCCGTTGGAAAATCAGCCACGCTGAAATCGACGACACCGACTATCTTGACGGCATGGATTTCAAGGTGCTGAAAAACGGTTTCGACGGCGATGAGATCGAGGTCACCTGCGGCGACGTTTTGTATGTTCCACCGAAGTTCGGCCATGAAGGTACAACGATTGAAGATGCGCTGACGTATTCGGTCGGCTTGCTCGGCCCCAAATTGTCGGAACTGTTCACCGGCTACGGTCAATACTTGGCCGAATTCGNAGAGACCGACCAACGTTACGTCGGCGACGGTTTAGACGTGAACAGCGCGGGCTTCACCCTCAGCCCGGATGCTGTGAAGGGCTTGCAAGAAGAGCTCACCCAACACCTGAACGCCAAATCGTTCGAGGTGTGGTTGGTGGAGTTTTTCACAGGCTCGTCACACGAAGATTTTGGCGTCTACGCCGAACGCGATGAGCTTTTGTCCGCCGATGCATTACGCCAAAGACTCAGCCAAGGCGCACGTTTGATCAAGCCCAAATACGTTAAGTTCGCGCTGACGACGTCTTCAACCGGCGAAATCTTGCTCGGCTTTGACGGTCACTGCTTTGTGGTGGATGCAGACGTCCTGGACGTGCTTGACGTCCTTGCCCAAGAAGGCCATGTGGGCGCGGCGGATCATCAGCGCATACTCAACCACCCAGCGACACTTGAGCTGCTGGTAGCACTTTACAATCACGAAGCGCTGGAATTTACGGACTGGTAAGCCTTAACTTTCAGCCGCAGCTAGGGGGGGACTGGCGAAACGACCACAACAGAATCCTTTACCTCCCCATGGTTGCGTGACTAAAATAAGCTCCCTTAAGTGGAGACNCANCGCAATGAGACGTGGACTGCTCAAAATGTGTTGGACGTGGGCGGTGGTGGCTGTTGCGCTTTTGACCCCGGCTGTGGCTGATGCTCAAAATGCGGCTCAAGCCTTGGCCCTGCAATGCGACACAAAAACCTACGTGCATCGCAACATCGTCGTCCTTGGTTTCCCCTGCCCGGCAAAATCGGATGTGTCCATCGTCCCCACCCAGCAAGGTGCGGAAAAAATCATCCAAGCTTTGGAAGTCCTATACNCACAGTCGCCACAAAGTTTCGCCGTGATCGAGCNGTTGAAACAGGCCGGGCCGGTGATCGTNATCTACGATCCCAGCTACCCGCCACCCGGCGTGCATCTNACGACCACGCAAATTGCATTGTTCTTGCCGACCTTCATCGACAGCTTCGACAAAAACAACACCGGCAAGCAATTCACCGTCATCGTCGGTCGCGACGGCATCAAGTGGCCGCTGAAAGAGCTGGCCGCCGTGTTGGTTCACGAACTGATGGGCCACGGCAAACAGCACCTTGAAGACCGCATTGACACCATGCGCACGCTCGATGTCGAATGCGAAGCTTGGCTGTATCAAGAACTCGCTCACCAAGACTTAAAGCTCGATAAGCAGTCCAAAGACATGGTCGACTTCCGACAGCAATTGGAAGGCATTCATTGCGACGACTTCATCCGTTACATGCGCAAACGCACGCCCGAGCAAGCCGTGCTTTGGGACGTGCAAAACCCTGACGTCATCAAACTGCTGACGGTGTTCGACGGCTACATCGTTGAACAGCGCAGCAAGGGCATGATCGCCAGCGCCCAAGCGGCAACGGAACGGATGCGTGAAGAAGCTATTCAAAAAGTTGCGCGCACCGGCACCCCAGACGAGCTCTATGACATCGGCATGATGTACATGATGAACATTGGCCAAGACCCCGCCCCCAAAACAGCCGCCACGTGGTTTCGCAAAGCCGCTATACAAGGCCATGCCAACGCGCAAGTCGAGCTCGCGACCTTGTTGGAAAATGGCACGGGCGTTGAAAAGAACCTGCCTTTGGCCATCAAACTCTACGTTAAGGCCGCCAAGCAAAATAACATCCACGCCCTTTACGCCCTTGGCGTGCTTTTTGATACAGGCAATGGCGTCGAACAGGACGCCCGCAAAGCCAGGGCGTTCTTCGCCAAAGCCGGTTCTGGGTTCGACACCCGCCCCTACGCAACGTTCGGCGTTTTGCACCGCGATGGACTGGGGTTCGCACAAAACCATAAAAAGGCCCATGAGCTGTTGCTCAAAGCCGCACGCCTGGGCAACGCGTGGAGCCAATACGCATTAGGCGAGCTGTACGACCAGGGCCTGGGCGTAAAGGAAGCTCCGTCTATCGCCGTTAAATGGTGGTGGCAAGCCGCCCAGCAAGGCGTGCCCGGCGCGCAAAACGATTTAGCGAACCACTTGCTCAACGGGCGTGGCGTCAAAAAAGACGAAAAGCACGCCTTCAAATTGTTCCACAAGGCTGCGCAACAAGGTCTCGGCGCCGCGCAATCGAATTTGGCGCGCTTATACCGTTTGGGCCTGGGCACGCAGAAGGACAACAAAGCCGCCGCTCATTGGTTTCGTAAAGCCGCCGATCAAGGCATCGCCAGCGCCCAATACGAACTGGGACGCATGTACGAAACCGGGAAAGGCATCCGTCCCGATAGCAAACAGGCTATGGCATGGTACAAAAAAGCTGCGGCCCAGGGCTATTCCAGGGCAAAGATGAAACTCATGCTCGTCAAGGGCTGAATACCACCTTGCGCACCATCACACCAACGACTGCTCCTTGGTTTTTTGCAATCTAATATTGGGGAAATCGTCGTGAGCTTTGCTCAGGTGCCAGGCGTTGCGCGCCATGTAGACCGGTGCGCCGTCGTGGTCCAGGCCGGTTGCGCCGCGATTGGCGTCCATGAACGCCTTGAGCTGCTTATCGTCATCGGCTTCGATCCAGCGCGCGGTGTAAAGCTCCGTCTGTTCAAAGTGCACCGGGATTTCGTATTCCGTGCGGATGCGATCTGCCAGCACTTCAAATTGCAGCGGACCGACCACGCCGACCACCCAATCGGATCCGATGGTGGGTTTAAACACGCATGCCCCGCCCTCTTCGGCGATTTGCTGTAGCGCCTTGCCCAGGTGCTTGGCTTTCAACGGATCTGCGGGACGGGCCTTTTGCAGGTATTCCGGCGCGAACGTCGGGACCCCGGTAAACCGCAGATCTTCCGTTTCCGATAAGGTATCGCCGATGCGCAAGTTGCCGTGGTTGGGAATGCCGATGATGTCGCCGGCCACGGCTTCTTCGGCGACTTCACGGTCTTGCGCCAAAAACAGCACGGGATTGTGCAGGTTGATCATCTTGCCCGAACGCAGGTGCTTGAGCTTCATGCCGCGTTTGAAATGACCGGAGTTGAGCCGCATGAACGCGATGCGGTCGCGGTGTTTGGGGTCCATGTTGGCTTGGATTTTGAAAACGATCCCGGTGACCTTGGTCTCGAACGGATCGACGGTGCGCTTATCGGCGACTTGTGGACGCGGCGACGGCGCATATTTGGCCAGCCCGTCGAGCAGCTCGCGCACGCCAAAATTGTTCACCGCAGAGCCAAAAAACACCGGCGTCATGGTGCCTTCCAAATAGGCTTGATGATCGAATGCGGGGCACAAGCCGCGCGCCATTTCGACGTCATCGCGCAGCTTTGCCGCCGCGTGTTCGGGCAGCAGTTCATCCAACAAAGGATCGTCGAGGCCGGAGACCTTGACCCCTTCGCCGATCTGGCTGCCCTTGGTGCGTTCCATCAAAATCACTTGATCGTTGATCAGGTCGTAACAGCCCAAGAATTCGCGGCCCATGCCGATGGGCAAGGTCGCGGGCGTCACATCAAGCGCCAGGCTCTGTTCAATCTCGTCGAGAATTTCAAACGTATCGCGGCTTTCGCGGTCCATTTTGTTGACGAAGGTGGCGATCGGCACATCGCGCAGACGGCACACTTCGAACAGTTTTTTGGTCTGACTTTCCACGCCCTTGGCGCCATCAAGCACCATCACCGCGCTATCGACGGCGGTAAGTGTACGGTAGGTGTCTTCGGAAAAATCTTCGTGACCGGGCGTGTCGAGCAGATTGAAGGTCTGTTCGCCGTAATCGAACGTCATCACCGAGCTTGCTACCGAAATACCGCGCTCTTGCTCAACCTTCATCCAATCCGAACGTGCGCGTCGGGCATCGCCGCGCGCTTTGACCGCGCCCGCCAACTGAATGGCGCCGCCAAACAACAGTAGCTTTTCCGTCAGCGTCGTCTTACCCGCATCGGGGTGCGCGATGATGGCGAAGGTGCGCCGGTTTTCGATGTAATTGACGAGATGGGACATGAGGTCTCGAGATTAAGGATTGAGGTGAGGCGAACATAGGCAATTCGACGAAAAAGGCCAATGAAAAAGGCGCTTCACCCCCTTTCAGACTCGTCCATATGGCGGATTGCTCTATGGCCGCATCAGCGCAATAATAACAATAGAATCATGGTATTAGTATGATTAAAGGCCTGTTTCCAATCTGATCCGGCCAAACTGAAGACGACACGAGGACCACACTATGGAAACACAAAGCATGGCAAACCCGGAAAAAGATCGTGCCTCCACGCGCCGAGACGACATCGAATTGCGCACCAAATCGGAACGCCGCGCCAAAAGCGATGACCGCCGCCAAGCCAACACCCCCGTGGTGATCGAACGCCGCAACGCCGACGACCGCCGCGCCGCATCCGACCGACGTGAGTTCGAACGCCGTTCAGGACGTGACCGCCGCAATGACCCCTGGCCCGCCTAAACCTTCAGTCTGGAATAAGATCCGCCGAGATCAGCTTCCGGCCGGAAGATGCTTCCACCACGCACTCTGATTGATGGAAAAAACCGGTAGGTAGTGCTTGATCTTGGTCGCAGGCACCACCTGTTTGATCTGGTTGTCGAGCACATACGGTTTACCTTTGTAATAGACCACCAAGATGGCGTGGCCGATTTTAAGGTTCAAATCCTTGACCGCCACGACCCGCAGTTCATCTTCTTTATAACCCAACAAGCGCAATGATATGTATTTGGCGATGGCGTAATCTTCGCAATCGCCNAACTTCGACATGAATTCGCCAGGGGTGGCCCAAAAATCTTTTTTGCCCCAGTTAACCGGATCGGTGATGTAAGGCGCGCGGTTCATGTAGTCGTTGATGGCGCGGATCTGACTTACGGGGTCTTTTTCTTTGAGACCCTTGAGAAATTTGATCCACTTGTCGAAATTGCACTTGTTGAGCTCTTNGTCCCCGCATCTGCCCTTTTTGGCCGCAGCCTTTTCCTTGGAATAGCGCGCGATCGCTTCATTCCATTTTTTAAAGGCACCCATCTTTTTGGACATTTGCTCGGTGGTGTCGAAAAAACTGGCCTTGCCCGCCGCCGCCCACGACGGTGGCGCAAATATGAGCGCAGACGCGCCAACAAACGCCACCAAGAACACCCAGCGCATCAAATGCAGCCATGAGGTCCTGTGTCGCGTCGTATACCGTCTTTCTGGCACACAGAGCGGCATGCAACGTATTCCAGTGCAATCGATTACAATACCAACAGTATATATACGCCTCACAGATCGACGCAAAGCTATATTCCCCTTTGCCAGGCTCAAAAATTGCCGGTAGAGTCCCGTAATCGTTGATGTTTAATATGTTTTCCTTGGGGAGAGGCCGGTGTCGGACAACGCGTCGCAACAAAAACAGCAAACCAGCACCGACGACGACGCTCGACAGGACGCTCAACGCGGTGCCGAGCAACTTAAGGACGCCAAACGTCCGGTCAATAAATTCGTTTTCATTGGCGTCTTTGTGATGCTTTGCGCCGTTGGCGCATCCATTTTCGGCGCTTTCAATTTCGTTGAAGATGAGCGCGCTCGCGCCCTTCAAGAATGGCAAATCCGGCTTGGAATCGTCGGCGATTCCCGCTCCGCCGCCATCAACGAATGGCTGGAAGGCAATTTCAAAACCATGCGCGAGCTGGCGGAAAACGCCTCCTTGCAGCTCTACATGAGCGAAATCGCTTCCGCCAAAGCCCCTACCGAACCGGGCTTGGACGACGATCCTTTCGCCACCTCCGACGGTGCGGCAGAAACGACTTACCTGCGTAACATCCTCACCGCAACGGCGGAACGCACCGGTTTTAAGCCGCCCGTGGAGGCCGCCNCGGTTTCGGCCAACATCGAACGTGCGGGCGTCGCTGGCCTTGGCCTTGTCGATGCCGAAGGCCTGCCCGTGGCCTCGTCGCCCGGCATGCCGCCGATGATCGGCAAGCTCAAAGATGCCGCGATGGCGGCCCTTCAAGGTGAGCCGACGATTATCGACATTTATATGGGCCCGTCAAACCAACCAACCATCGGCTTCGCCTTGCCCGTGTACGGCATCCAGGACGACGGTAGAGGTGCCAAGGGCATCGGTGCGGTGATCGGCGTCAAGATCGTCGACGAAGACCTCTACGCCAAGCTGGTGCAGCCGGGAGAGACGTCGGAAAGCTCTGAAACTTATTTGGTGCGAAAGAACGGCATCACGGCGGAATATCTATCACCGCTCAAAGACGGTACGCACGCCCTCAAACGCGCCCTGACCATGGACACCCCGGAACTGGCCGCCGCCTTCGCCATCGAAGCGCCCGGCGGTTTCGCACTCAAACGCGATTATCTGGGCGAAGACGTTTTGATGAGCTCTCGCCCCATTTCCGGCGCGCCTTGGGTTTTGGTGCGCAAAGTCAACCGCGCCGAAGCCCTGGCCGAAACGGAAACCCGCCTGACCACGCTTTTGACCGTGTTCATCTTGATCATTGTTGGCGTGACGATTTCGGTATTCGCGGTGTGGCGTCATGGCTCATCATTGCGCGCCACCCAGGCGGCGCAAAACTTCAAAGTTTCATCCGAACGGTTCGAAAACCTTTCGAAGTTCATGAATTTGATTTCCAATTCTCACCCGGCAGGCATCGTCGCCGTGGGCGGAGACACGGTTTACACCTACGCCAATGAGCCCGCTGCCAACGAAGCCGGCATCGCGGTCACAGACATGATCGGCAAAACCATGGCCGCCGTGGTCGGTCCGATCAAGGCCCAGACCTACGCAGAGATTAACGAAAAAATACTCAGAAACTTCAGCGAAACCGATGACCGCGACNGCTGTCGTGAGATGCACATCAGCACCTTCGGCGATGACGANGATGATGAAGCCGAGGACCTGCAGGTGATCAAGTCAGATCACATCCCCATGCGTGGCGACCGCGACCATCCCTCTGGCGTGTTGATGATCTTAGAAGACATCACGGAACTGACCCGCGAACGTCGGCGCAGCGAAAAAATGCTTCGCCAACTGATCGATACGCTGGTCAGCGTTGTGGATCGCCGCGACCCCTTCTCCGCTAACCATTCCCAGCATGTCGCAGAAGTGGCGAAAGCCATTGCTTTGGAAATGGGTGAAGACGAGCTGGCCGCCAAAACCGTGGACATCGCAGGCAGCTTGATGAATTTGGGCAAAATCTTTATTCCGCCGGAACTGCTGACCAAAACGGGCGATTTAACGCCGCAAGAACGTCAAACCTTGATGTCGAGCTATCTGGTTAGTGTCGATCTGCTTAAAGACGTCACCTTCGAAGGACCCGTCGTCGATACCATTCGCGATATGGGCGAAACCTGGGATGGCGCTGGCCCCTTAGGCAAAGGTGGCGAAAACATCCTTCAATCAGCGCGTATTCTGGCGGTCGCCAACGCCTTCGTCGGCATGGCTAGCGCGCGCGCCTACCGCGATGCGATGACGTTCGAAAAAGTATCTGACATCTTGCTGTCAGATACCGGAAGCAAGTTTGACCGCAAACCGGTTTCAGCTTTGATCAATTTCTTGGAAAATCGCGACGGCAAAGAAAAGTGGGCGCACTATCGNGAACGCCCTGAAGCGACGCCTGACGAGGACGCATAAGGGCGCGAGACACGCCCTTATGGAGAAACTTAAACGATTGAGATGTCTTCAACCACAAAGCCGTCCCGTTCGGGATAGCGCATCTGAACCTTGGCCAGCGCACTGTTTTCGTCGTCGGCCTTGATTTCAATATAATGACTATCGCCCCAATCGTCGCTGAAGCGTTTGTGGTGCTCTCCATCACGGAGAAGCTCTCGAACTTTTTCATTGTGGACAACGACTTCGAAAGTCAGCATAGCCTACTCCTTACTCACCCCTTCCATTACACTCGCCCTTCATGCCTTTGTCTGTGACGACGAACACAGNCCAGCTCTATATTGTAACACAAATATGGCGGCCACATGGACCGCCATACTTGCTTATGGTGCTGTTTCGAACCGCTTAGCAGTTGTCATCTGGGTTCCAGTCGTCGGAACCGCTGTCGCTGCTCGAATAGCCATCGCTGCTATCGTCTTGATACGAGGTGTCACCGTCAGAGCTGCTGTCGTCACTTGAGGAACCCCCGCCCAGCGGCGTAACGCCACCGAAATCGTCCTTACTGTCGCCGTCGGTGAGCGAGCTGATGTCGTACTCCTCACCTTCGAAGCTCAGCGTATCGCTGTCATCGAACATCGCCGCCAGAGGATCCAGGGCATCGACCGAGGTGTCGCCTTCAACGCTAACGTCTTCCGGCAGCGCCACATCGATGGTTGAGGTGCTGGTCGCCGTGTCGCCGTTCGAGCTTTCCACCGACGTGACCGAAACGCTAAGCGAGAAGTCCTGCTCAACCGTTTCATCAACTTGCAAGGTCAAACCGCTCAGGTCGTTTTCGCCCATGGTCCACGACCCATCTCCGTTGTCCGTGCCAGCGCTAAACGTAGCACCTTCGGGAACACCGGACACCGTGACGTCGCTCAGAGCTTCCGAACCGTCGACATCGGACAGGCCGGTATCAATGGTGATGTCATAGGTGAGCAGCAGACTGTCGTCTGGGTTGCTGTCCATCATATTGCCAAGGCCGAATTGACCGTCGGTGAACTGGAAGGTTTCGATGTTTTCGACCAGATTCACACCGTCATCGCCACCGTTCAGATGCTCGATAACGTACTGACCGCTGGCGCCCGGCATTTCGGTGAACAGGTAGTCTTCCCGCGCACCGCTGAGCACCATGACATCCGTACCGCTGCCACCATCGATTTTATCGTATCCGGAACCGGCAACGATCACGTCATTGCCGCTGCCGCCATCGATATCATCGTTGCCTTCGCCGCCGATCAAGAAGTCATCGCCGGAACCGCCACTAATTTCGTCATTTCCGGAACCACCAAAGATGATGTCATCACCGGAACGGCCATCGAGTTCATCGTCGCCAGCGCCACCAAAGATCAGGTCGTCATTCTTACCGCCGTCGAGTTGATCGGCACCGCCCTTGCCGGCCAAGACGTCTTCGCCTTTGCCGCCTTCGATCTCATCATCACCTTTGCCGCCAATGAAGTCGTCGTCTTTACCGTCATCTTTACCGTCATCTTTACCGTCATCTTTACCGTCATCTTTACCGTCATCTTTACCGTC
>JGI24724J26744_10003143_pt1 | contig 10782 bp, 10 predicted proteins | sample Cruoilmetagenom7_FD_26744 | JGI IMG/M metagenome (IMG submission 26744)
CTGCAATTGCTTCGCTCAGTTGTTTTTCATCACTCGGGAGCAAGCTCATTGGCTGGCCCGCCGCGCAGCACTGGTATCCAGCGGAAACACCTTGGCCGGATTAAGCAGCCATTTTGGATCAAACACATCCTTGACGCGCAACTGCGCCTCAAGGTCGGCACCCGTAAACTGATCAACCATCAAGTCGCGTTTTTCAATCCCGACGCCATGCTCNCCCGTCAAACAACCGCCAACCTCGACACACAACCGCAGCACATCCGCACCAAAGGCCTCGCATTTTTCCAAATCCCCCGGCTTGTTGGCATCATACAGGATCAACGGGTGCATATTGCCATCACCCGCATGAAACACATTGCCCACATCCAGCCCATATTCCATGCTCATCTCGCCGATGCGTTTCAGCACATAGGGCAGTTCAGACACAGGGATTGTGCCGTCCAGACACATGTAATCATTGATCTGNCCCATTGCGCCAAAGGCCGATTTACGNCCCAGCCAGATTTTCGCGCTCTCTTCTTCTGATTTGCTTTCGCGCATTTCCACCGGATTGTGCCGCTCGGCNATCGCCATGATCACCTCTAATTGCGCATCAATCTCGGCGTCCGATCCCTCAACCTCGACGATCAACAGCGCCTCACAATCGGGGTAGCCCGCATGCGCAAACGCCTCGGTTGCCTTGATGCAAGGGCGGTCCATAAACTCGATCGCCACCGGCAAAACACCAGCCTTGATGATGTCTGAAACACAAGCACCCGCCACCTCGTTTGAATCAAACCCGATCAAAACAGGGCGTGCCCCTTCNGGTTTAGGCAGTATTTTCAAGGTGGCCTCGGTCACCACGCCCAATTGNCCCTCAGAGCCACAGATCAACCCCAGTAAGTCCAATCCGCCCGCATCCAGATGTGCGCCGCCCACTTCGACCACGGTGCCGTCCATCAACACCATCACCACACCCAACAGGTTATTGGTCGTGACGCCGTATTTCAAACAATGTGCGCCGCCGGAATTCATCGCGATATTGCCCGCAATGGCGCAGGCCAGCTGGCTGGACGGATCCGGCGCGTAAAAGAAACCTTCTTCCTCAACGGCCCCTGTAACCGACAGGTTTGTGCGCCCGGATTGAACCCTGACAAAACGGTTGTCATAATCGGTTTCCAGCACGTCGCTCATCCGGGCTACGCCCAAAATCACGCTGTCCGCCGTAGGCAACGCCCCGCCTGCAAGCGACGTGCCCGCCCCGCGCGGCACCACTGGCACACCCATGTCATGGCAGATTTTNAAAACCGCTGACACTTCGTCAGTATTGGTTGGCAACACCGCGCACAGCGGTGGGCAGCGATAGGCGCTCAGCGCATCGCATTCATAGGCTTTGGTCTCGGTCTCGTTGGAAATCACCGCCCCATTGGGCAACACAGATTGCAACCGCGTCACGATCTGCGCTTTGTTGGCCAAAATNGCACCGTCCGGTTTGGGCATTTCCATATGAGATTCTCCTGACTTCCAGAATTGGTAATAAAATATAACCAATTATTAGGTCTGGCAAGCCTAAACCTCTGTCGCTATGACCTTGACCATGGAACTCCTTGACCGTCTACAATTTTTCAGCCTACTCGACCTGGTAGCCATCACTTTCTTGGCTGTCTCATGGGTGGGAATTGGTTTCACAATTGAGCGCGAGGGCGGCAAACGCCCGTCGGTCTCGGTTCTGATGGCGGATTACAGACGTGAGTGGATGACCCAGTTTGTCACCCGTGCACCACGTGTTTTCGACGCCAGTATCTTGGCCAGCCTGCGCCAAGGCACCACCTTTTTCGCCTCGGCCAGCATGATCGGCATCGGCGGTGGTCTGGCGTTGATCGGCAACAAAGAACAACTGCTTGGCATCGCCCAAGACCTGTCGCTGCAAAACGCCCCCGCCATCGTGTGGGAGGCCAAAATCCTAGTAGTGGTACTATTACTCGCAAACGGGTTCTTAAAATTCGTCTGGTCGCATCGACTGTTTGGCTATTGCGCCGTCATGCTCGCTTCGGTGCCCAATGATACGTCTGATCCCGCATGCCTCCCTCGTGCCGCCAAAGCCGCAGAAATCAACATCACGGCCGCGCGCAGCTATAACAGTGGCCTGCGCTCGATTTATTTCGCGCTGGGGGCGATGGCATGGTTGCTCGGCGCGATCCCGTTGATGATGGCGACAGCGTTAACCCTGCTGATCCTGTGGCGGCGCGAATTTGCCTCGCATTCCCGCAGCGTGATAGCCTAAACCCGCGACTGCCCCCGTTCATTTCAAATTGTAATATGGGCATTACACAGCTGTCACATTGCGCCTATAAAACGACCACAGGTTTTTGCGGGAGAGCGCCATGAACGAAGCTAGGAAAATAATCGAAGGTTTGGCCGTGCCGGTCATTGCGGTGAACGCAAACCTTGAGCTTTTTGCTATCAACAGCCTTGCAATGCAGGCCTTTGAGGGTGTGCAGCTTGACGGTGGTTTTGACGACTTTTTAGAACGCGTTGACGGCCTGAGAGCCCTGTTGCAAGACACGCTCCAAACCGGGCAACCCTCAAATACCAAAATCAAACCCAAGGCAGGGTTTCGCTCTGACTATACTATTACCATAAAAAACATCGGCACATTAGGCGGCGAAGCCTCCCCCGTCGTGTTGATGACATTCGAGGATCGCTCGCTGTTCAACGACCTGAAAGCGATGCGGATAGGGTTTGTTGCCAACGTCAGCCACGAAATCCGCTCGCCGCTGACCGCCATTTCCGGTTTTGTCGAAACCCTGCAAGGCCCCGCTATTAATGACGTCGCCGTGCGCACGCGGTTTTTGGGCCTGATGGCAAAAGAAGTGACGCGCATGACCAATTTGGTTTCCGACCTTCTTTCGCTCTCTCAGGTCGAGGCAAAGGAGCGCAGCGTCCTGAAAAACAAGATCGATCTGGCGTCGGTGATTGAACAGGCAATCAACTCTGTCGCCTCTGTTGCACAAAAGTGGGGTAAAACCCTGACGCTTGATATTGATCCCGAGCTGCCCGCCATTATGGGCCGTCAGGATGACTTGCTCCGTGTGCTGATTAACCTGTTGGAAAACGCGATCCACTATAGCCGTCAAGATGGTGAAATACATCTGATCGCGCGTATTGATCGCGGCGACAATCCATTGGGTCAGGACGCCATCTCGGTCGCTGTCAAAGATGACGGCGAAGGCATCGCGGCGGATGAAATCCCTTTTCTGACCCAACGGTTTTACCGTGTCGACAAAAGCCGGTCGCGCAATATGGGCGGCACCGGTCTGGGATTGGCCATCGTCAAACACATTCTGGTGCGGCATCGCGGCGAGCTGGTGATTGACAGCACTCTGGGTCAGGGATCGACGTTCACCATCTACTTGCCACTCGCCTCGGAAAATGAATCCGATCTGTCATAAAACTGTTACCCAACCGTCATAAAGCTGAATCGTTCCTGCATGATGTAGGGGGCGCCCAATACGGGGCGCTTATTCTTAACAGGAGACGATGAATGTCTGTTCGCTCAACCCTAACCGCAGCCGTAGCGCTGTTTGCCATTGCAGCCCCTGCAATCGCACGGGACCAAATCCAGATAGTGGGATCTTCCACAGTATTCCCATTCTCGACAACCGTTGCCGAACGCTTTGGCAAATCAACCGATTTCAAAACACCTGTCGTTGAAAGCACCGGTTCCGGTGGCGGTCTGAAATTGTTCTGTGCGGGCTCTGGCCTGGACACCCCCGACATCACCAATGCATCGCGCCGGATCAAATCCAGCGAAGTCGAACTTTGCGCCACCAACGGCGTGACCGAAATTGTCGAGGCCACTATCGGCTTTGACGGCATCGTTCTGGCCAACTCGACCGACGCGAAACAGCTAAACGTCAGNCTGCGNGATGTCTTCTTGGCACTGGCCAAGGACGTTCCAAATGGCAACGGCGGCACCATGCCAAACCCGTACAAATTGTGGAACGAAGTCAACGCTGACTTGCCCGCCGTCAAAATCGAAGTGCTTGGCCCTCCGCCCACATCCGGCACCCGCGATGCCTTTGCCGAATTGGCAATGGAAGGCGGCTGTAAAACATTTGACTGGATCAAAGCGCTGAAAAAAGAAGACAAGTCTGCTTATAAAGCCTTGTGTCACACGCTGCGCGAAGACGGCGCCTATATCGAAGCCGGTGAAAACGACAACCTGATTGTTCAAAAACTACAAGCCAACCCAGCCGCATTCGGCATCTTTGGCTACAGCTTTCTTGAGCAAAACAGCGATGTTGTTCAAGGGTCGGTCGTCAACGGTGTTGCTGCTGAATTTGAAGAAATCGCCGCAGGCAACTACCCGATCGCGCGCTCGCTGTTCTTCTACGTGAAAAAATCCCACGTTGGCATGGTGCCCGGCATTGAAGAGTTCCTGTCCGAATTCACAAATGAGGACACTTGGGGTGACGAGGGTTATCTGGCCGACAAAGGCCTGATCCCGCTGTCCGCTGNGGAACGCGAAACATGGGCTGCAAAAATCAACGGTCTTTCCCTGCTTGATATGTAACAGCCAACGCTCTGGGCCAGCCAACGCTTGGCCCAGAGTACCTTATTGAAAGTTCAAACACATGTCAGATCAGTCATTTAACATTACAACGCCGGTGCGCCCAATGTGGCTGGACCGCATTGTTGTGGTTTTTCTTGCAGCCGCCGCGGGCATGGCAATTCTTGTCACTATCGGCATCGTGCTTTCGCTGGTTTTTGAAACCCTCCAGTTTTTTGACAAAATCCCGATCCGTGAATTTTTGTTCGGACTAAAGTGGAGCCCGCAAACCGCCATTCGCGCCGATCAGGTCGGTTCAGGTGGCAGCTTTGGTATCCTTCCGCTGATCAATGGCACATTGCTGATTTCAGCCATCGCCATGATTGTCGCCACACCACTTGGCCTGATATCGGCAGTTTACCTATCGGAATATTCCTCAAGACGGGCGCGGGCATGGATCAAACCGGGGCTGGAAATTCTGGCCGGCATTCCCACCGTGGTCTACGGATTTTTCGCCGCCCTGACGCTGGCCCCCTTCATCCGGATGACCGGCGACCAAATGGGGCTAGAGGTCGCCTCCGAAAGTGCGCTTGCCGCGGGCATTGTCATGGGCATTATGATCGTGCCGCTGATCTCATCACTCTCTGACGATGTGATCAACTCGGTGCCACAATCCTTGCGTGATGCGTCCCTAGGTTTGGGTGCCACGCAATCGGAAACCATCCGCCGGGTGATTTTACCCGCCGCCCTGCCGGGCATTTCAGGTTCGCTTTTGCTGGCCGCCTCGCGTGCCATTGGTGAAACCATGATCGTGTTGATGGCCGCCGGTATGGCCGCGAAACTAACGCTGAATCCTCTGGATGCCGTCACCACAATCACCGTGCAAATTGTCGCTCTTTTGACCGGTGATCAGGAATTTGACAGCGCAAAAACCCTATCCGCCTTTGCGCTCGGGCTTTTCCTGTTTGTCATCACCCTATGTATCAACGTTGTCGCTTTGCACATCGTGCGGAAATATCAGGAACAATATGATTGAACTTACAAAAAAGGCAGGCTTCGGTCTGGCCAGTCGACACCGCGCCGAGCAGAGATTCAGGTGGGCCGGACGCTCCGCCATAGCCATTTCTCTAATGTTTTTGACCCTCATGGTTGGCTCGATTGCGCTCACGGCCAGCGGCACATTGCGCCAAGCCCAGATCGCCATACAGATTGACCTAGGCCCGCAAAACGTCGATCCTGCTGATCCCGCCAGCGCCAGTTATGGGCGTCTGGTAAAATCGGGCCTGCGCGACATGTTCCCCGATGTAACCAGCCGCCGTGACAAAAAGGCGCTTTATAATCTGGTCAGCTTTGAGGGCAGTTTTGAAGCCGCCCGCATAGTCGCTGAAAACCCTGATCTTCTGGGTGGCGTGCAAACGCTCTGGCTCACCGCATCCGATGATCTGGACCTCTACCTGCGCGGCAAAATCGACATCACATTGCCGGAAAAACAGCGCCTGATTTCAGACAAAGAAGTGGCCTGGATCGACGGTTTACAAGCCAGCGGCCAATTGCGCCGCGTAGGCAACTGGAATTTTCTTACAAATGGCGACAGCCGCGAGCCGGAAATCGCCGGTATCCTCAGCGCGCTGGTCGGCTCGCTCTACTCCTTGGCGGTGTGTTTCGGCCTGTCCTTTCCGATCGGCATCGGGGCGGCGATCTATCTAGAAGAATTCGCCCCTGCCAACCGCCTGTCCGATCTGATCGAGGTGAACATCAACAATCTGGCTGCCGTGCCCTCCATCGTGTTTGGCCTGTTGGGTTTGTCAATCTTTCTGGGCTACATGGGTATGCCCCGTTCATCGCCACTGGTTGGCGGCATGGTGCTGGCGTTGATGACCCTGCCGACCATGATCATCGCGGCGCGCGCCGCCCTGCGCTCGGTTCCGCCATCGTTCAAAGAGGGGGCACTGGCCTTGGGCGCAAGCCCGGTTCAGGCCGTGTTCCACCATGTGTTTCCCGTCGCCATGCCCGGTATGTTGACCGGTGCGATCATCGGCATGGCCCAGGCCTTGGGCGAAACGGCGCCCTTGCTGATGATTGGCATGGTGGCCTTTATCGTCGATATACCGGACTCGATACTGGAGCCCGCCACCGCCCTGCCCGTGCAAATTTTCCTCTGGGCCGACAGCCCCGAACGCGCATTCACCGAAAAAACCGCCGCCGCAATTATCGTTTTGCTGATCTTTTTGATCAGTATGAACCTGATCGCTATTCTGCTGCGCCGCAAACTTGAAACAAGGTTCTGATCATGATTGATCCAATTATCACTGCACGCGGTGTCGATATATTTTACGACACCAATCAGGCAATCTTTGATGTCGATCTGGACATCCTGCCGAACAAAGTCACCGCCCTTATCGGCCCCTCGGGCTGTGGCAAATCCACATTTCTGCGTGCCATTAACCGCATGAACGACCTAATCCCGACTTGCCGCGTCACGGGTGATCTGAGGATCGCGGGGCAGGACATTTATGACTCTGCCGTTGATGTGGTCGCCCTGCGCGCCCAAGTCGGGATGGTGTTTCAAAAACCCAACCCATTCCCAAAATCAATCTTTGAAAACGTGGCATATGGTTTGAAAATCCACAAAATCACCGAGTCAAAAACCGAACTCCAAGACCGTGTGGAATGGAGCCTGAGAAGCGCTGGCCTATGGGCCGAGGTTGCAGACCGCCTAGACCAACCGGGTAACAGCCTGTCGGGCGGCCAGCAGCAACGCCTGTGCATCGCGCGGGCCATTGCGGTGAAACCCAAGGTGATCCTGATGGATGAGCCTTGCTCGGCCCTTGACCCGATTGCCACCGCCGTCGTGGAGGAACTGATCGACAATCTGCGCAAGGAATACACCATTGTCATCGTCACCCACTCGATGCAACAAGCCGCCCGCGTCTCGCAACGCACCGCGTTTTTCCACCTTGGAACATTGGTCGAATTTGGCGACACAAAGTCGATATTCACCAATCCCGAAGATGAACGCACACAAAATTATATCACCGGACGTATAGGTTAGGACCCCCTCATGGAACATGAACATATCGTCAAAAGATTCGACAAGAACCTTGAGAAAATCAAATCAACTATTGTTGAAATGGGGGGGCTGGTTGGCCTTCAGGTCAATGATGCAACCGCTGTTTTGGCGTCCTATGACAAAGCCGAAGTTGACCGGATTACCGCCTATGATCGCATNATCAACGGCTTGAACAAAGACATTCATGACCGCGCCGAAATCCTGATTGTCCGCCGTCAGCCGATGGCGCTTGATCTACGCCAGACCCTCGCGCCGATCAACATCTCGGGCGAGCTGGAACGCATCGGCGATCACGCCAAATCAACCGCCAAACGGGCCCATATCATCCACAACACCCCGCCCGAGGATGCGACATTGGACATGATCACGCAGATGAGCGTAACTGTTCAGGCCATGCTGAATGATGTGATCATTGCCTATGCAAATGCCGACATTGATCTGGCCGCAAAAACCCGCGCCCAAGACAAAGACGTAGATGTGCTTTACAAACAAATTGTGCAGACGGTTATTGAAACGCTAACGAAAACGCCCGATAAAGCAGAGAGCCTGATCCACATAACCCTGATTGCACGGAATTTTGAACGTATCGGCGACCACGTTTGCAACATTGCCCGTTATGTGCACCAAATCGTAACCGGCGAAGATTTGAAAGCCTCCGTTGACCCTGCTGACCTTCGACTGGANAAATAATGAGCATCGTTTCCCCAAAAATTCTGGTTATCGAGGACGAACCATCACAGGTCGAAATTTTACGTTTTAACCTGCATCAACAGGGTTTTGACGTGCATGTTGAAATGGATGGCGAAGAAGGCTTGCAGGCCGCAATTGAAGATCCGCCCGATTTGATCCTACTCGACTGGATGCTGCCAAATCTGTCGGGTGTCGAAATCTGCCGCAAATTGCGCCGCGCCAAAGAAACCCGCGAGGTGCCCGTCATNATGCTGACCGCCCGCTCCGAGGAGCGCGACAAGGTCCGTGGGTTGGACATCGGCGCGGATGACTACATCACCAAACCCTATTCTATCAAAGAGCTGATCGCCCGCATCCACAGCGCCCTGCGTCGCCCAACCGCCAGCATCGTTGAACAAAAACTGGTTGTCGGCGTAATCGAGCTTGATCTGGTCAAACACAAAGTGATGAGCCAGGGCATACCAATTGATCTGGGGCCAGTTGAATTCCGGCTGTTGGCCACCTTGATGCAAAGCCCCGAACGGGTTTTTTCCCGCGAACAATTGCTTGATATGGTTTGGGGCATCTCGGCCGATTTGGAAACCCGCACCGTTGATGTTCACATTGGCCGCCTCAGACAGGCCTTGTCCCAGACCAAAGGCAAATCCCAAATCCGCACTGTGCGCGGCTTTGGCTATGCCGTGAACACGGCCTAGTGCCACATCATGCTCACATCATCGTGACGCGACAACCGCTGTTTGCTCTGACATGGTGTCCACAAAAACCAAGGTTATCCTGTGATGAAAAACCTCGCCTTCGTCCTGTTGCTGCTGCCCGTGCCCGCATGGGCAGATGACCCAACTGTTGAAAGCGCCCGCGCCCAGAAAACCGGCAATGAATGGGGNTTTTCGGTCACCCTGTCGCATCCTGACAGCGGCTGGGACCATTATGCCGATGGTTGGGAGGTGCTAGATGCGGACGGCAATCGCCTTGGCTATCGGTTGTTGGCCCACCCGCATGAACACGAACAACCCTTCACCCGCTCACTGGGGAATGTCACCATCGCAGCCGATACCAAAACAGTATTTGTCCGCGCCCATTGTCTGGTCGATGGTTGGGCAAAGCAGACGTTCAAAGTAACATTGGACCAGTAGAGCTACCGCCGCCCCTCGCGCAGCCACGCCCCAACCGACAGCAATGCAGCCAGCAACAACGTCAACCACGCGGGCAACAGCGGCGTGATTGTCACATCGGCGGTCAAATACGCGGCACGTGGGGTTAACCCCAGCCAGCCACGCCCCGCCGCAGGACGGCCCGCACGCACGTTGCGCAGGCTTGGCATTCCATCTTCGATCGAAAACACACCGCCGCGCAACGGCTCGACCACCGGCAACAGTTTTTCACCCGTCGCAACGGTTTCCTCGAACTCACGTGGTGCCGACGGGCCAAGCGCGATCACCGCGTCCTGTTCGCCGTCGCTCAAACGGTACAGCCCGATTTGCGGCCCCTGAAACTCGGCCTCATACCGCCCGGGGTTAACCTGTTCCAACGGCACAACCGTCACGCTGCCATCAGGCCCGGTCACTTCAATGTCACCAACGGTTTCGCCCAACGTGCGCCGAATGATCGTCATGCTTTGCCCCCGCGCCTCGGCCCACAGCGCCTCTTCCTCCAGTTCGGGTTCTTTCATCATCCAATGCGCCAGGCGCCGCAGCAACTCCAACTGCGGGCCACCGCCCTCAAAACCGCGATCCCACAGCCACGATTGATCAGATGCCAACAGTGCGACACGGCCCTCGCCAATCCGGTCCAACACCAACAACGGGCGTGCATTGATCCCTGTCATCACCGTGTCACCNGATATGGCTTCAACCTCGATCTGGCGCAGCCAACGGCCCCAGTTCGGCCCCTCCGTATCTTCGCCGGCGGGGGCAAATTCCTCCAACCCTTCGGTCACCGGATGGCGCTCCCCGACCTCGGACAACAACGGTTTATAGCCTTCTTCAAAAACCCGCGCCGTTGGTTGGGCAGGCAAAATATCGGCCAGCGCCGAATGGTAAATACTGTCAGCCGAGGCAAAATCAGGCCCAGCCGCTACCATCACAGCCCCCCCCCTTTCGACGTAGTCGCGCACCGAATCCAGATAGATTCCCGGCAATATCCCGCGCCGTTTGTAGCGATCAAAAATAATCAAATCGAAACTGTCGATCTTGTCGATAAACAGCTCGCGCACCGGAAATGCGATCAGCGACAATTCCGAAACCGGCACCCCGTCCTGTTTCTCCGGCGGGCGCAAAATCGTGAAATGCACCAGATCAACCGCGCTGTCCGATTTCAATAGGTTACGCCAGGTCCGCTCGCCCGGATGTGGTTCCCCCGACACCAGCAAAACCCGCAAACGATCCCGCACTCCATTGATCTGAACCACGGCGACATTGTTGCGGTTGGTCAACTCTCCCTCACCCTCGGGAACGGTAAACTGGATCACGTTCATACCACCGTGGGGCAGCATCAC
>JGI24724J26744_10003151_pt1 | contig 10767 bp, 11 predicted proteins | sample Cruoilmetagenom7_FD_26744 | JGI IMG/M metagenome (IMG submission 26744)
TAAGCACGGGTCAATGGCGGCCGTAACTATGACGGTCCTAAGGTAGCGAAGTTCCTTGTCGGGTAAGTTCCGACGCGCATGAATAGCGTAATGACTGGGGCACTGTCTCCACGACCAACTCGGTGAAATAGTAGTGGCGGTGAAGATGCCGCCTACCCGCAGCAAGACGGAAAGACCCCGTGAACCTTTACTGCAGGCTTATATTGGTCATGTGCACATGATGCGCAGGATAGGTGGGAGGCTTTGAAGCCGGTGCTTAGGCATTGGTGGAGCCGTTGGTGAGATACCACCCTTCGTGAGTGTGTGGCCTAACTTCGATTCCCGTGAATCCGGGCGAAGGACAGTGTGTGCTGGGTAGTTTGACTGGGGCGGTCTCCTCCTAAAGAGTAACGGAGGAGCGCAAAGTTTGGCTCAGCACGGATGGAAACCGTGTGTTAGAGTGTAAGAGCATAAGCCAGATTTACTGCGAGTCCGACAGGACGAGCAGTCTCGAAAGAGGGCTCTAGTGATCCTGCGATCGCGTGTGGAAGCGTCGTAGCTCATCGGATAAAAGGTACTCCGGGGATAACAGGCTTATCGCTCCCGAGCGTCCATAGCGGCGGAGCGGTTTGGCACCTCGATGTCGGCTCATCACATCCTGGGGCTGAAGGCGGTCCCAAGGGTTAGGCTGTTCGCCTATTAAAGTGGTACGCGAGCTGGGTTCAGACCGGCGTGAGCCAGGTCGGTCCCTATCTGCTGTGGGCGTTGCAAACTTGAGAGGAGTCAATCTTAGTACGAGAGGATTGGATTGGACTGACCCCTGGTGATTCTGTTGTTCCGCTAGGAGCACCGCAGAGTAGCTACGTCGGGCAGGGATAACAGCTGAAAGCATCTAAGCAGGAAGCCCCCCTCGAGATCAGGTTTGCTAGTCTTTGACGAGAGACCCCAGGAAGACTACCTGGTTGATAGGCCGCAAGTGTAAGGATTGAGATGTCCTCAGCTGAGCGGTACTAACGGTCGAAGGTTTGATCTCCCGACCAATCGCCGATGTATTCACATACATTGCGATTCGTCGACCGTTCAAACGCATTTATGAAATCAGTTACTAGTAAGTTTAGAATCAGATATATTCTCATTCAAAAGAAATATTCTCAGGCACGACCCTCACAAGTCGTGTCTCTGCTCGTTGTCGTTTATTCGTCAACATCCTGAACCGGGAAACCAGTTCAAAGATGTTTGTCGGTGACCATAGAGTTGGTGTCACACCTGTTCCCATCCCGAACACAGTAGTTAAGCCCAACTCGCCGATGATACTGTTCAGCGGGAAAGTAGGTTATCGCCGACTTTACAGCCCTCCAAGCCTAAAGCTTCGGAGGGCTGTTCATTTTTACACACTCTTTTCTGCACTCTTCCCATGCACATCGCAACCCTTCCCCCTCACATACCAATACTTCTTTATGTACTGGTTCCTCGAGCACCCAATCATCACAGGCCTCATCGCCGCACTCATCTTTGAGCTCCTCACGATCATCCTCCGTTTCGGGTTCAAAATGACTTCCCCGACCCATACCAAGCCCATCGCAAAGTTCACAGCCAGTTACCGAATCCACCACGGCTACCCGGGAGCTGGAATGCTCATGGTCATCCCCTTCGTTCCAACCCCAACAATCATTGGTTCAATCCTAATAATCATCGGCCTCATGCTCTTTGTCTCCGATCTCCTCCATCACTCAATAATCCTCCCAATCTTCGCAGGAAATCACGAGTTCGATCTCAAATATCCCTCTTCAGAATAACCCGAACATCGCCGATACCTTCTCGTATAGAATAGATCTACACCACGAGGAGCCCACGCAATGCCATCCACCAAAAAAGTTGACCTCTACGACGGCCACGCCGCCGATCTGCTCGCGCCATCTTCATACCCAGACCGGGTCTCCCTCCTCCCCGTAGATGACACCTCCCCAACCCCAGGCGACCGCGTCCGCATCATGTGGGGACAAGATCTCCTCTCCGATGTCCTCGACGGCAGATACCGAACCGTCGTCTGCAGTGTAAACGACGAAGACAACGCCCATGGCCTCATCGCCCAACTCGTCTCACTTGTCACCGCATCGCAATGGTCTTCAAACTCCGTCACCAGCTACGCAAAGATGTTCCACGATTCTGTAAACATCCACGCCGCATCCGACCGCGAGCCCTACATCCTTAAATACGACCTCGATTCAGTTTTGGTCCTTGCCCTCCTCAGGCCAAAGAACCAAGACTATTTCACACTCACCGACATGGCCCGAGGCTTCTCAACCGTCAGCAAAATGCTCCAGGGCCGCCCAGACCGTCGTCCGGTTTGCTCCGTCTCCTTCCTAGGCGCCAAATCAAACCGCCTCGCCATCGACAACGACTCACAATCCGAGCCCAGCTTCGAAACAGTACTCAAAACAATGTACACCGCCGGATTCAGAGGCGATGTCTACCCCGCACCGCAGATGTGGGGACACCCAGATGTTGGTGTCTTCCCAAGCTACCCATTCCCCGCAGGACTCGACCGCATGCGCGCCGGTTCAAGCTAAACATGCAACTCGATCCACCGCAGTTGAATCCCGACGCCCTCATCGACCGCCTCGCGCGATTCGCACACACCCTCCCCGCGATCGTCCGGAACTTCGCCCCCGCCGACACCCTCTGGAAACCAGACGCCAAATCCTGGTCGGTTCTTGAAGTGGTTTCCCACCTTGCCGACGAAGAAACCGAAGACTTCCCGGTCCGCGTCTTGAGCACGCTCGATGACCCAACCAAAACCTGGCCCCCGATCGACCCAGAAGGCTGGGCAATCTCCCGCGATTACCAGTCCAAAGACCTCAAAGCCGAGCTCGCAAGATTTATCGAACTCAGGTCATCCAACATTGATAAACTCACTGCTTTAATAGACCCAAACTGGTCCTCGGTCCACAACCACCCAGCTTTCGGCCCCATGATCGCATCCGATCTCCTCGCCGCCTGGTGCGCCCACGACGCCCTCCACCTCTGCCAACTCACCAAGCGTCTCCATCAACTCGCAAACCGCGACGCAGGCCCAAACTCTACAACCCGATACGCCGGGGATTGGTGAGCCACGGAGTGATCACCAAAAGAATTATTCTCTGGACTTTCCTTAGCTGCGTCGCTCTCGCCATGCTCACCGGAATCGCCGCCGTTGTACTTCCCAGCGGGTGGGTTGACGATGAAGTTATGATCACCATAATCCTTGTTGGCTGCTACGCACTCGGCGGCCTAATCGTCGTCGTTCTCGGCGGCACGAAAGGAATCGATGGCCGCAGGCAACGATGGACCCTCTGGATCAGCACCACCGCCCTCCTCATCTCGCTTGGATTATTCATCGCAGGGATCTGGGTAGGTTGGAGATTGGATGATCAGCTCTTCAAATGGGGAGCCATCTCAATCACCATCGGAATCACCTTCGTTCACCGTCTTGTAGTTTTGCCTCTCAAGTGCAATCACTTTGCATTCAGAATCAACAAACTCACAGCTCTCTTCACCGGCGCACTAACCGGCACACTCATCGCCGCCGCCTTTCTCACCCAGGGTTTCGGGTCCTACGACGAAATCATGTTCCGAATCCTAGCAATCAGCGCCATCTTCACCGCAGGCACCACCATAGCCGCGGGCGCCCTCGCATTCTTTGCTCCAAAGCCCGGTGAAGGAGAGCAGTCCTCCTATGACACTTCCTTTCCAGTCCAAATTGCTTGTCCGCGCTGCAATACAAGCATCAAAGCCCAAGCGAACAAAGACTCCCGCTGTCATTCATGCAAACTCAAAGTCCGCGTAGAGATCGAAGAACCCCGCTGCACCTGCGGCTACCTCCTCTACCAACTGGATTCAAACACCTGCCCGGAATGTGGCAAAGCGATCCCAGCTTCAGAGAAATGGGGCGGGGATCACACTACCGAGTCCACCGCTGAGCAATCGGCATCCGACGACCGCGACCAAACGCAGTAGTCGTCAGTTTCAATCCCACCGCCATCTGCTGCCGTTTGTACTCATTAATATCAATCAGCCGGCAGATCCGCTTGACAACCCCAGCATCAAACCCGGTCTCCTCGATAATCTTTGCCGCACTCTGATGCCCCTCGATATGCCGTTGTACAATTTCGTCAAGGACCTCATAGTCAGGAAGCGAATCCGAATCAAGCTGGTCCGGAGCAAGCTCCGCACTCGGAGGCTTCTCGATCGTGCTCACCGGAATCGGAGCACAATCAAACCCAAGCTCCGCAAAATGCTCATTCATATATCGGCATACTTTGAACACCATCGTCTTGGGCACATCAGCGATCACCGCCAGCCCCCCGTTCATGTCGCCATACAAAGTACAATACCCAACCGCGATCTCCGACTTATTCCCCGTCGTCAATACAAGCGCACCCGTCCGGTTCGAAAGCGCCATCATCATCGTCCCTCGCACCCGAGACTGCAGGTTCTCCTGCGTCAGGTCAGGAAGCGACTCGCCCAAAGCCCGTTCCCCGATCTCCCCGAACGCAGGGTTCAAAGACTCGCTCACCCCTATAAATCCAGACTCAATCGGCATCGTGAGGCATCTCATCCCCATATTCTCAGCAAGCGCAAACGCATCCGTCTTGCTCCCCTCGCTCGAGAACCGCCCAGGCATCGAAACCCCAAGCACATTCTCCGCCCCAAGCGCACGCACCCCAATCGCCGCAACAATCGCCGAATCAATCCCCCCGCTGAGCCCCAAGCACACCTTCTTAAACCCACACTTGGTCACATAGTCATGAACCCCAAGCGTGAGCGCCTCAACAATCGCCCGCTCGTCATCAAGCGGACGAAGCGGGGAGTGGGGGGCTCCCGTGCAGTCATCAAGATCCACAAACTCCACCGATTCCCCGAACGCCAGAGACTCATGCACGGTCTTCGCGTTCCCATGAATCACGCACGACTGCCCCGCAAAGATCTGGTCATCATTCGCTCCCACCTGATTCACCGAAACAATCGGCACCCCAAACCGTTCCGAATGCCCCTTCAAAATCCCACGGTGCTTATCCGCCTTCCCCACAACAAACGGCGAAGCACTCGGCACCACAATCAATTCCGCCCCGTGCGTCACCAGCTGCGCCACATGGTCCGGCTCATCGTTGTACTTATCACTAAACCCAGAGTCATCGCCCCGCCAAAGATCCTCACAAATCGCAAGCCCAACCTTCTTCCCACAAACCTCAACAACGACCGGCTTGCTACCACCAGTAAAATACCGGTCCTCATCAAAGATGTCATAAGTCGGCAGCAGCCGTTTATCGTGGTACCCCAAAAACTTCCCGTCCTCATACACCACAACAGAGTTGGCTATCCCATTGTCAACACCGTCCCCCGCAAACAGCGGCGTCCCGATCACCACCGCAATCCCCGCCGTGTGCTCCTCGCCGATCTCTTTCACAGCAGCCCCGCACCGCTCAACAAACCCCTCCACAAGCAGCAAATCCCGAGGCGGATACCCACAAATCACAAGCTCAGAAAACACAACAAGCCCAGCCCCGGACCTCTTCGCGTCTTCAATCGCCGCCATAATCTTCGCCGAGTTCCCATCAACATCACCAACAACCGGATTCAACTGAGCCAAAGCAATCTTCATGCTCTGATGATAGGTCGATCAATCCCCGTTCCCATCCTGCCCGTCATCGCTCCCCTTCTTCTTAGGAGAGATCCGAAGCCAAGCCACCCCAAACCCAGCACACCCAAGATTCACCACCGCCTCCACCGCCGTCACAAACACCACCGCCGCCGCGATCGGGCTCGCCCCCCCCTCACCAATCGCCGCCGCGCTTACCCCAAACAACGCCGCCGCCCCGATCGTTCCCGCCTCGCGTGTCCCCAGCATCCCGAACGGCGACAACACCCCGATCATAAAGTACACACTCCCAAGCAGCAACGCATCGCTCCCAGAGATCGGTAACCCAAGCACACTCGCCGCGATCAAAAACCGCCCCGCAAACGCCAGCACATCAACCATCCTCAGCACCCCCGCAACCGAAGATGAGAAAGGCGAAGCGATCATATCAAACCCCGCGTGCAGCTTGGCAAACGACTCCCGCTCGGTCAATCCTTTCAAAATCCCAATCGACGCGATCCGTTTGACCCCGCGTTCCCCATAAAACACCCGCGCCACCCCGATCAAGATCCCCACGCTCACGACCACCGATCCCACCACACTCAACCACCACAGCACAGTGACTTCTTTGAGTACAAATGACACCAGAGCCATCGGTCCAAGCACCGCGAGCATCAGCACCGCGATCGCCGCAAACCATGCCCCAATCATCAGCACAGGAACCCCGTCCCGCTTCTTATGAATCGTCACCCGAGCAATCAACGAAACCTTAAACGGCAAATACGCCAAAAAAGTTGCAATCGCATTGGTCGAGATCACATCCGTCATCCGGATCCAGTGCACCGGCTTGATCACCACCCAAAAAATAACCCCATTGACCGCCACCGAAGCAAACGACAACCCCACGATCGCCATGATCTGCCCAACCGATGCGTTCTGCAGATTCTCAAGCTGCGCCCGGTTCTCCTCCCGCAGCGCAACGCTCACCGCCCACCCAAGAGCCCCAAGAGAAATCAAGAACCCAACAAGCTGTACGATCACCCGCCCTACAGACCGCTTTGTTTGAATCAGTTCATCACTCATGGTCTACCCTCATCGACTTCTTAGCCACCAACACTAGATTCAGTACTCTATTCCTCGCCAACCCGAAACATCGCCCGCCCTCTTCTCCCCCAAACCGTAACCGGCTCCCCGAGTGATCCAACCCATTCAATCACTGTATCCGCCGTCACATCAGGATCACCCCAGCCAGATTCCCCAAGCCGATCAAGCTCGCTCAGGTTAATCACCACCCACCCGATCCCCCGTTCCTTCAGCCCCCGCTCCCACGCTCCAGGATCCCCAGGATGTTCCCGCATCAGTTCCCCGATAAGCCACGCATCATAAGTCGTGTTGTACATCACAGGCGACCGCACATACGCCGCTGTCGCATCCCCAACCAAATAGATCCCCATCCCATCGTCCGCAACCCGATTCACCCCGCCCCACCAGAGCGCCTCGTCAAAGCTTCCTTCACCGATCTCCCCTACAAACGCATCAGTCCCCACAACCAAAAGCCCATTCAAGTTCCCCGAAACCTGCCCCCCAACCTGAACCACCAAAAGAACCGCAGGCACAAAGATCACACCCATCACCCCCGTCAGCAGTACAACAAGCCCAGCAATATACCGAGCCCCCTCCGGCTTGCTCCATGCTTCTCTCTGCTGCGACCCCCAGTCCCCAATCGCCACAACACCTAAGCCCCCAAGCACCCCAATAACCCCAACCATCGGCACCAAAAACCGAGACTGCAAATGCGTCAGCCCCATCCAAGCAACCAAAACCATCCCAACCCCAACAACACACACTGCCCCAGCCCGCCGAGTCTTCTTCAACACCAAAAGCACAACCAACCCCAGCATCCCCATCCCCGCAGTCACGCCCCATTGCATATTGCTCAGCCCCCGATACCGCGACACATGCGCCGTCCCACTCTCGTCAGGCATCACCAGCATCGCCGCCCGCTCCACCCATCCCCCATCAAACGAATGCGCTCCCGCATACCTCTCGTGCTGTCCCGCGTCCCAGTGCCCCTCTCCAAACACCCCGCTCATCATCGGAAACACCGGGTTCCCAGTAGCCATCTCATTCCGCACAAGCCAAGGCAACAACACTGCAGCCCCAACAACCCCGCCCACAACCACAACCTTCCACCAAGCCTTCACAGGCACCAACGAAAGCAACACAACACCAACCATCGGAGCCGCAAGGAACAAAGCCGTAGGCTTGCAACTACACGCAACCCCCATCACAATCGCCGTCCCAACCGTTCGCCTCATCACAGACCACTCCGTCTCCAGAGCAATCCCAATCCCGCACATCGTAAGCAGCACCACCGCAGACTCATTATAAGAAATCGTCCCAACCACCACAACCCAAGGCGTCGTCACCACCAGCACCCTCGCAATCCAACCCGCAATCCCCCGCACCCCCTCATGCATCCCCATCAGTCCGCACGCTCTATTAGCCACCGACCCACTCACCAAAGCCCCAAGAACCGTAAACACAACACTCAACAACTGAGCCGCATAGATCCCCCGTCCACCATCATCAGCCAATCCAATCCCCCCCATCCCAGTCCCCCCAAGCGCAGCCATGTGCACATAGCTCGCCTCCACATACGAGGGCAAAAACGAATACACATTCCATTCAACTGGCTGCACCCGCCCCATCTCCATCCAAACCCTCGGCAGCTCAAGGTGGTAACTCAGCGAGTCATAGTTCCCATACTCCGAATCCCACAACACCCCCGCCGGCTGGCACGCCGCAACAACCAAAAGCCCAGCCGCCGCAGCGATCACAACCCCAAAGCACAACCCCAACCCATCAATCTTCGGCAAACCAAACCCGCGATCATCCCCCGCCCCAGTCCCAGCATGTTCCTTTACAAACCAGTACCCCGCAAGCCCAACCCCAACCCCGCTCACCATCCAAGCACTCACCCCATTAAGCACCCCAAACACCCCAAGCAAATGCGTCACCGATAACATCACAGCCAACCCAACCCAANCCCAAGCCGAGCCACCCAAGCCATCTCCCCTTCACCCCTCCCCCCTTCTCTCAATAGAACCCGCCCGAATCCCCAAGCCCCAAGCACATACACCAAAGGCATCCACCCGCTGGAAATCAAAATCTCCACAACCGTCAGCACCCGCGCAGGAATTGGCCCCCCCTCACCAAACGACACGCACCCAACAACTGAAGCCACAAACACCAGCCCAAGCACAACCCAAGGCCGGCCCAGCACCATCTTCCATCCCGCAAGTTCTTTCTGAGGCTCTGATTTCATACGCCCCCGATTGTACTCTGCATAGAATGCAACATGTCATTAGAGCCCATCAAGCCAACCGACTCCTCAATAGCTGCCCCAGAGTTCATCGAACCCCTGTGTGCCATCTTCCGCAGAGCCCTCAAATCCGAGGGGCTTAAGTACACCCCAGAACGCGCCCAAATCCTCGACACCATCATCGCCTTCGAAGGCCTCTTCGAAGCAGACCAACTCCTCGACACCCTCAAAGAACAAGGCCACTCCGTCTCCAAAGCGACAGTCTACAGAACGCTCAAACTCCTCGAATCCGCTGGTGTCATCCAGCATGTCCTCTTTGACCGCGAGCAATCCCACTACCAGCTCGCCATCGGTCAAACCGGAAACACCCTCCTCATCGATGTCAACACCGGGAAAGCCGAAACCATCACTATCCCAGAACTCATCGCCATCCGCGACAAAGTCTGCGCCTCAAGAGGCCTCAAAGCCGAAGGCCACAAACTCCACATCTTTGTAAGCAAAGCCTAAACGCACACCGACCCGCACACCGACCGGCAAACCGACCAGTTCACCGCCGCCTTTTGAGCCCCGCGCCCAATCCAAGCATCAACACCCCAACCGTCCCAGCCCCAGGCACCGCCACCCCCGCAGTGGTTTCGTACCCCCATCGCGCCGGACGATACCCAATACTCAGCGGATCACCCTCCACAAACTCCGTCCGCGTCATCTCCGCAAACCCATAATGCAGCCCGTCATCGAGCAAGAACCGAATCCCAATCGTGAACGATTCATCGGTAAAATGAATCCCCTTACTCGGAGCCGTACTCACACTTGTATGCATCGCCACCCAAGAATCAGCCCAGTTGGTGTCATCTCCAATAGAGTGCCCGTCATCGAAGTCCGCCGGAGCAATGTACCCAACCGGATGATTTGAGTACGGATCAACCACATCCACAAGCTCATCAGCACGAGCAATATGCGAGTTAAACCCCGGCCCCATAAAGATCCAATCGCCATCCACATCATCAAACCCCGCAAACCAGGAGATCAGCAACGATCCCCCAGGCAACTCCCCCATCGCAGGCTGATCAAATGCCCCCCGCGTCACGTTCAGTGACTGCCCAAGCACAAAAATCCCATCCCCGGCCTGATAGTAGCTCAGCCTCTCTAACGCCGGATTTGTGTTCTCAAAGGTCATCAGATCGCCGGCCGAAACCCCAGCCAATCCAGCCAATGCCAGCCCGATTACCATACCCGTTGTTGCAGAGAGTTGTTCCATCCACCCAATATACCACATCAACCCAGCAACGCGCCATAAATATTCGAATATCAAAATCCTTACCTACTCGTCCTCATCACTACCTTGATCCCACGCCCGTTCCAAGCGTCATGCACCGCCATCAAATCCCCCATAGGCACATCATCCCCCGCCCCAAGCCGAACCCGCAGAGACCCCGAATCTCCAATCTCCATCCCCTCAATCAACGCCGCCGCCCCTTCCACAGTCACCCCCGTGTCCCCAGAAACACCATACACCAGCGTCGCTCCATCGCTACCCCTGACAAGATCAACATCAATCACCGCCGCCGGAAGCACAAACCGCGCCTCCTGAGCAGCCCCATCAGGCTCCACAGGCGCTTCGACAGCCGCATGCAAAAACCATTCATACCCCGCGATCGTCGTGCTCGCCATAAAGAAAATCAGAATCACAAGCACCACATCAACCATCGGCGTCATCATGAGTCCAGACCGACTACCCGACTTATCAAACACACTCCGCCTCTGCAGCTTCATACTCATCGACCACCCCCGCCTGCTTGACCATCCGCCCGCAGCGTCACAAACTCAACCCCGCCAACCCCCGCCT
>JGI24724J26744_10003152_pt1 | contig 10765 bp, 10 predicted proteins | sample Cruoilmetagenom7_FD_26744 | JGI IMG/M metagenome (IMG submission 26744)
ACTAAAAGCTAAATGCGGTGCTATTATACTAGCTAATGCAGCTTTCTTGATAAAATCTCTTCTTTTGTTTAGTTCTTTCTTCATATTATAATTATTTAAAACATTCTATTCGGTATGTTTTTGTTTAAAAAAAAATTACGCTTTTATTTGCTGAAGGTATAGTGATAAACCTGTAATGTACTCGTCTAGAATAGCATCATTATCATATAGTTTTCTTATACCACGAATTCCTTCAAATGCACTTATTAAATAGACAGCAATAGCATTACTTGATAGTTTAGGATTAATTGTATTTTCGGATTGACCTCTTTCAATTAATTTAATTAGCGCAGTTTTCCAAGTATCTATTATGCGTCTTAAAGCTAATTGATATGCTATTTCTAAATCTCCAACTTCATTTATAAAATTATTCATTGGACACCCATGTTGCTTATCGTAAACCGGAAAAGATTTTAATCGGTCTAAAAAAGTTGTTTCTAAAATCTGAATAGCATTTCCGGATTGATGTAAAGGGTCAATCATTCCTGTAACTACTCTTTTTTGAACCTTTAAACTAATGACCGCTAGACCAAGTTCTTTTTTGTTTTTATAATGATGATAAAATGCACCTTTAGTTAACTTGGTTGCTTTCATTATTTTATCCACGCTAGTTGTTTTAAACCCATTTTCGTAAAATAGTTTAAAAGAGGTGTCTAGAATAACCTGTTTAGTAAGGTCAGATTTTTGATTTTGCAACATATAGCAAATGTATACCTAAAAGATACTAGTTGGTATGTTTTAGGTGTTAAACTTAAATTAAATGTAAAATAAAAGTTTATTGTTGATGAAATTTAAATTGAATTACTTTTTTTGATAGGTTAAAAATGAAAATTCAAAATCATGATTTTCATCTTTTTTATGAAAGGTGTTAGCGGTTTCTTTCCATTTTGTCATGTCAATTTCAGGAAAAAAGGTGTCTGCATCAAAATTAGAATGTACACGAGTTAATTCAATTTTGGATGCATAAGGCATGGCTAGTTTATAAATTTCTCCTCCACCAATTATAAAGGGTTGCGAATCATTTTTAGCTAAGTTAATTGCTTCTTCTATACTACCAACAACTATAACACCTTCAGGTGCTTTATAATTAGATTGCCTAGATATTACTATATGAGTACGATTTGGTAGTGGCTTTGGAAAGCTCTCAAACGTTTTGCGACCCATAATAATATAGTGACCAGAAGTTAAGGCTTTAAAACGTTTTAAATCGTCGCGTAAATGCCATATTAGGTCGTTGTTTTTACCAATTTCATTATTTTCGCCAGCAGCAACAATCATGGTTAGATTGTTTACAGCTTTAGTTTGTTGTTTATTAAAAACTTCGCTTTTAGCAATGGTTAGATCTTCTTTTTCAACCTGTAGTTTAAGTTTTTCTATTCTAACGTTTTGTTTATTTACAAGTTTGGCTAACTGTTGATCTTCCCATGCTTTACCCATAAATTTAGAGGTTACAAACACATTAAATACATGATATAAAAAGATAAATAACCAAGCCATTATGGCAAATACAAACCAATTAATGCCAAAAAACTTAGTGTCTTTGCCAATGCCTAAAACTGTATTAGCAACTATTAAAAAAACTGCTCCAATTAAGAAAATTACAAAATGAACGTATAATCGCTTTTTTTGCTTAATCCTGCGTTGTGCATTTTTTATTAATTCTAACTGTTCTTTATCTATTTGCGGTTTTTCTTTTTTCTTTAATCCAAACATAGCTAACTATTATAATGTAAAGTTAATGATTTTATGATATTTGATTTTGTAAATTTTAAACGAAATCGATTTAGTTTGATTGTCAGTTGTTTACAGTTGTTTTTGTGCTGATATTATTAACAATTTAGTACACTTAATTTAATGAAAATGATGATTTTAAGCGTTAATTTTAATAATCTCATAAAAGTTTAAAATTAATTAATTTTTATGTTGTTGACTGAAAAAATCTTATCTAATTTTAAAGCTTTAAAACATTAATATTATGGCTATTAAGAAACAATTTTTGAAAAGTAAACCAATTTGTAAAGTCACTTTTACTGTTCCAGCAGCAGGAGCAAAGGAAGTTACTGTTGCAGGTAATTGGAATGAATGGAATACTGCAGCCGAACCATTAAAAAAGTTAAAAAACGGAACATTTAAAGGGACTGTAAATCTAGAAGCTGGTCAGGCTTACGAGTTTAAATATGTTGTTGATGGACAATGGGAAAACGAAGTCGAGGCAGACGCTTATGTATGGAGTGATTATGCAGCCACAGATAATAGTGTTATAAAGTTATAAGGCTTTAAAATGCTAAAATTGGTCAATAGTTATTCCTTTCTTTTTTTACGTTTAAGCCTTTTACGTTCTTTTCTTTGAGCAGCTGTTTCTGCAATATTAAAGGTTATTGGTAAACCGTAAGGAACGTTTACTGCCTTACCTTTTTGCATTCCTGGTGATTCTAGCTGAGGTAAAAGTTTTATTACTCTTCTGGCTTCTTTTTCTAAAGCAGGATGTGGCGCTCTGGTTAGGATGTNTACAACTTTGNCTTCTTTGTCTATCTTAAAACCAACATATATTCTGATAACTCCAGAAGGCAAATTAAGTGNAGATGCTAAGTTAGTATTAAAATTTTGTAGCACATGTCTGCCAATAGCATTGCTCATACATTTTCTTGCTGCTTCTTGGNGTAAACTNGGAGCGCAACCTGGATATACAGGNACTTGTTCTACTAGAGAAAACGGAACATCTTTAGGTATGTAGTTTTTTATTGGTATAATGGTACTATCTGCTCTATTAATTTTAAAACCCAAGAGTAAGTTTTTATAATCTGCAACTCCATTATCATATTTGTCTAATACAGGTAAAACTTTAGGAAAACTATCCTCAAGATAATTTAATTCATTTTTTAAACTGTCCATATAAATATGAAATCCAGACATTTTTTTTATTAAATCTCCTTCTTCGTTAAAAAATAAATTGGCAGATAGGTCTAGTGTATCTTTTTTTGAATAATGGATTATTTTAGTTTTTATACTTTTTGTTAATGAAGAATCTATGAATTGTAAAACCTTATCTTCAAAACATAACTCTAAATCCTCTGCACTCTGGCAACCAGGAAATATTGCTTTTTCGCGATTATATTCAGGTTTAGATTGGCTAAATGCAAAACTTGAAAATAAAAATAAACATATATAGATATATTTCATTTGATAAATTTATACAGCTACAGCACCTTTTATGTGTGGATGTGGATTATAATTTTCTAAGGTGAAATCTTCAAATTTAAATTCAAAAATATCTTTAACATCAGGGTTGATTTTCATTGTTGGCAATGGTCTAATGTCTCTAGAAAGTTGTAATTCTAATTGTTCAAAATGATTGCTATAAATATGTGCATCTCCAAAGGTGTGTATAAAATCACCTGCTTTATAACCACAAACTTGAGCCATCATCATAGTAAATAATGCATATGATGCAATATTAAAAGGAACACCTAAAAAAGTATCAGCACTGCGTTGGTATAATTGACACGAAAGTTTACCATCTGCTACATAAAACTGAAAAAAAGCATGACAAGGTGGTAATGCAGCTTTACCATTGGCAACGTTTTCTGAAAAACTTTTTGAGTTGTCTGGCAATACTGAAGGATTCCATGCCGAGACTAACATACGTCTACTATCTGGATTGTTTTTTAAGCTATGTATAACATCTTTAATTTGGTCTATTTCATCACTATTCCAATTTCTCCATTGGTGTCCATAAACAGGTCCTAAATCTCCGTTCTCATCTGCCCAATCATTCCAGATTTTGACTCCGTTTTCAGTTAAATACTTAATGTTTGTATCGCCTTTTAAAAACCATAATAATTCATATATAATGGATTTTAAATGTAATTTTTTAGTGGTTACCATTGGAAAACCTTCACTTAAATCAAAACGCATTTGATAACCAAAAACACTTTTTGTTCCTGTTCCTGTACGATCTCCTTTTTCGTTTCCGTGTTCTAATATATGTTGTACTAGGTCGTGGTATTGTTTCATTTATATTGATTTTTCAAGAATTTAAAAGTATAAAAAAGGGTTAACATTAAAATGTCAACCCTAAAATATATATAAAAAGTTATTAACTGTCTATCCGATAATCATACCAGCAATTGTAGCAGAAATTAGTGAGGCTATAGTACCACCCAATAATGCTTTCATTCCAAATTTAGATAACGTTTTACGTTGTCCTGGAGCTAATGATCCAATACCACCAATTTGAATTCCTATAGATGCAAAGTTAGCGAAACCACAAAGCATATACGTTGCCATAATTATAGATTTCTCGTAAGTTAAGTGTGTTGCTTGGGCAACGTCTTTAAGTTCAGCTAGTTGGATGTATCCAACAAACTCACTTGCTGCTAATTTAATACCTAGTAACTGTCCCATAAGTGCCATATCTGTTTGTGCAACACCAATTAACCACATTAAAGGTGCAAATATGTAACCCAAAATAAGCTCTAATGATAAGGCAGTATAGCTTGTATTATGTTCAATCCATTCGTTTAAAGAAGTAACATCTCCAACCCATCCAAGGATTCCGTTAACCATTGCAATAAATGCAACAAAAACTAGTAGCATGGCACCAACATTAACAGCTAATTTTAATCCTTCAGTCGTTCCGTTTGCTATAGCATCTAAAATGTTTGATCCTATTTTATCTTGTGACACTTCAACGTCAGTGTTTACCTCTTCTGTTTGTGGAAATAGTATTTTTGAGATTACTATCGCTCCAGGAGCTGCCATTACAGATGCTGCTAATAAGTGCTTAGCATAAAATAATCTTAAAGCTTCATCATCTCCTCCTAAAAAGCCTATGTAGGCAGCAAGTACTGCTCCTGCAACTGTTGCCATACCACCAATCATAACTAATAGCATTTCTGATTTAGTCATTTTTTCTAGGTATGCCTTAATTAGTAAAGGCGCTTCTGTTTGACCTAAAAAGATATTTCCTGCTACACTTAAGCTTTCTGCACCAGATATTTTAAGTGCTTTAGATAATAGCCAAGCCATAGCTTTTACTACACGTTGGATAATTCCTAAATAAAATAATAAAGACGTTAATGCAGAGAAGAATATAATAGTTGGTAAAACTTGAAAAGCAAAAATAAATCCAAAGGTATCCATATCTACCACTAAACCTTCAAATAAAAATTTACTTCCTGCTCTAGTAAAATCTAATACACTTATAAATAAACCACCAACAAACTCGAAAGCAGTTTTAATAAATTCAACTTTTAAAACACCAATAGCAATTAATAGTTGGAAGGCTAAACCTATTCCAACAATCTTCCAATCGATTGCTTTACGGTTGCTACTAAATAAAAACGAGATAAAAATTAGGGCTACCATGCCTAAGGCACCACGCCATAAACTATTAAACGAAAATCCTTCGCTTGGTATAATTTTATTGGCTTCTGATACTGCTAGCTGAGCAGCTGTTTTTTCTTTTATTTTAAAAGAATAAACGTTTTGTTTTTCTTTGAATACTAATGTAGAGTCTGTTAATGTTTGTACTTTAAGTCGTTTAGTTACATCTGCTGGTGTATCGTAATAAAAAACTAATACATTATTTTGAAATAGATAATCTCCCGTTTGATTATTGTGTGTAAATGCGCCTTCTTTTAAAGTAAGTATGTCATTAGCCAAAAGGTTAATACTTGTGGAGTCTAGTTTTGTTTTGCTTGCCTCGAGTTGCCAATCTTTTTCAATGTCTTGGGCAAAAATAGACGTAATACTTATTAGGGTCGCTACAATAGCAAGTGCAAAATGTTTCATTGTAAAGGGATTATCGTTTAGAGATTTCGTCTCTTATTTTAGCTGCTTTTTCGTAATCTTCGTTAGTTACAGCTTCGTCTAGAAGGTTGTGTAATTCTTCTACTGTTTTGGAAATATAATCGTCTTGAGAAGGTTCCATCTCTAATTCCTCGTTAATAATATCTTCAATTAAGATATTATCTGGATCCTCTTCTTTTGTTGGATCTACTTTTAAATAGATTCCTGCTTTATCTAATATGTTTTTATAAGTAAAAATAGGAGCATCAAAACGTAAAGCTAAGGCTATAGCGTCACTAGTTCTAGCATCTATAATTTCTTCAATATTATCGCGTTCGCAAATTAAAGAAGAATAGAAAACACCATCTACCAATTTATGTATAATGACTTGTTTGACTACAATATCAAAGCGGTCAGCAAAGTTTTTAAATAAATCGTGAGTTAATGGTCTTGGAGGTCTTATTTCTTTTTCTAAAGCTATAGCAATGGATTGCGCCTCAAAAGCACCAATGACAATTGGTAGTTTTCGGTCGCCATCTAATTCGTTTAAAATTAGTGCGTAAGCGCCATTTTGTGTTTGGCTATACGATATGCCTTTTATATTTAATCGGACTAAACTCATAGTATTTAAAAAGCAAAGAACTGCTTAAATTAGGACTTTACCAAACTGCACTAGGCAGTTTTTGTACATAATTTAAACAGTCCTTTGTTAATAGAACTTAAATTTATAAAAAATTATGCGTTTGCTGCTTTAAACGCTTTTAATTTTTCAATAAGTTGTGGGACAACTTCAAAAGCATCTCCAACAACACCATAATCTGCTGCTTTAAAGAAAGGCGCTTCTGGATCTGTGTTAACAACTACTTTTACTTTAGAGGCATTAATACCTGCTAAATGCTGTATAGCTCCAGATATTCCGATAGCAATGTATAAGTTGGAAGCTACAGGTTTTCCTGTTTGTCCAACATGCTCACTATGAGGTCTCCAACCTAAGTCAGATACTGGTTTAGAGCATGCTGTTGCTGCACCTAAAACATCTGCTAACTCTTCAATCATTCCCCAGTTTTCTGGTCCTTTCATTCCACGACCTGCAGATACTACTATTTCTGCATCAGCAATTGTAACTTTATCTGTTGCTTTGTCTACAGACTCTACATTTACACCTGAATTTGGTAAGCTAGGCGAAAAATCTTCAGCAGCAGCTGCACCATTATTTTCTACTAATCCGTAAGAATTGTTAGAGACTCCAACAATTTTAACATCTGTATCTATTGTTGTTAAGTTGAATGCTTTATTTGTAAAAGCAGTACGTTTAACTGTAAAAGGAGCTGTTGAGGTTGGTACTTCCATTACATTGGATGCGTAACCTGCTTCTAAACCTACAGATAATATTGGTGCTAAATATTTGCTATCTGCACTTTGACTTAATATTACGACCTTAGTCCCTTCGTTTTTTGCTGCTTGTGCAATTGCCGAAGCGTATGATTTTGCATTAAAGTTTTTTAAAGCATCATCAGATACTTTTAATACTTTATCTACTCCGTATTTTCCTAATTCTGAAACATCATTGGCGTTAACTGCAACTGCTGTAACTGTCGTACCTAATTGGTCAGCGACTGCTTTGGCGTAAGAAGCAACTTCAAAAGCTGTTTTTTTAAAGGTTCCGTTTTCTGATTCTGTATATACTAAAACTGACATGTTTTTTTTGTTTTAAGATTAATTACTAATTAAATGACTTTAGCTTCGTTATGAAGTAAGTTAATTAATTCATCTAAATTATCTGGCGACACTAACGTTACAGCACCTTTTGGAGCTGGTTTTTCAAACTTAACAGACGCTGTTTCTACTGATGCACCTATTGGTTCTAAAACATTTAATGGTTTTTGACGTGCTTGCATAATACCTCTCATATTTGGTATACGTAAATCACTCTCTTCAACTAATCCTTTTTGACCACCAATTACTAAAGGTAGTGCAGTAGATACGCTTTCTTTACCACCATCAATTTCTCTAACAGCTTTAGCGTTAGTACCATCTAATTCCAAACTAATACAATTAGTTACAAAATTAGCATCAACCATTTCTGCAATCATACCAGGTACCATACCTCCATTATAATCAATAGACTCACGACCAGCAATTACTAAATCATAACCACCATCTTTTACAACTTTAGCAATTTCTTTAGCGACTTGGTAACCATCTTTAGCTTCAGTATTCACTCTAATTGCTGAGTCTGCACCAATAGCTAATGCTTTACGTAATGTAGGTTCTGTTTCAGGACCTCCAACATTAATAACATCTACAGATGCACCTTGTTTTTCTTTAAACCACATGGCACGTGTTAAACCAAATTCGTCATTTGGATTAATTACAAATTGTACTCCAGTTGTGTCAAATTTTGAATCTCCATCTGTAAAATTAATTTTTGATGTCGTATCTGGTACATGACTAATACACACTAAAATTTTCATATTTTTTTGTTTTTTATGAGTTCTGTTACGTTAGATGTAATCAACTATAACGATATAGTACGTCTAACCTTAATTTTATTTTTGAACAAATTTAGGCATAAAAAATGCGCTTAAATCTTACGGTTACGAAGATAATTATTTTATTTTGAAAAAATACTATGCATGCATAGCAAATTTTAAATAATTCTTTAGTCTAAAGTTTTTCATTTATTGTTATTTTTGCTTTTCAAATTATTAATTAGATGAAGACAATTCAATTTAGAGAAGCTATTTGCGAAGCCATGAGCGAAGAAATGCGTAGAGATGAGAGCATTTTTTTAATGGGAGAAGAAGTAGCAGAATATAATGGTGCTTATAAAGCGTCAAAAGGGATGTTAGATGAGTTTGGTGCAAAACGTGTTATTGATACACCAATTGCAGAACTTGGTTTTGCAGGTATCGCTATTGGGTCTACCATGACAGGTAACAGACCAATCGTAGAATACATGACGTTTAACTTTTCGTTAGTTGGTATTGACCAAATAATTAATAATGCAGCTAAAATTAGACAAATGTCTGGAGGTCAATTTAATTGTCCAATAGTATTTAGAGGTCCAACAGCAAGTGCAGGACAATTAGCAGCAACACACTCTCAAGCTTTTGAAAACTGGTTTGCAAACACACCAGGTTTAAAAGTTGTAGTGCCATCAAATCCATATGATGCTAAAGGGTTATTAAAATCTGCTATTCGTGATAACGATCCTGTGATCTTTATGGAAAGCGAGCAAATGTATGGTGATAAAGGTGAAGTGCCAGAAGGAGAATACACAATACCATTAGGTGTTGCCGAAATAAAAAGAGAAGGTACAGATGTAACAATCGTATCTTTTGGTAAGATTATTAAAGAAGCTTATATCGCAGCAGATAAATTAGCTGAAGAAGGTATATCTTGTGAGATTATCGATTTACGTACAGTGCGTCCAATGGATAGAGCAGCCATTTTAAAGTCTGTTAAAAAGACTAATCGTTTAATTGTTTTAGAAGAAGCTTGGCCTTTTGGTAACGTAGCGACAGAAATTACATATTTAGTACAAAGCGAAGCATTTGACTATTTAGATGCACCAGTTATAAAAATTAATACAGCAGATACACCTGCACCTTACTCTCCAGTATTGTTAGCAGAGTGGTTACCAGACCATAAAGATGTTATCACAGCTGTTAAAAAGGTAATGTATAAATAAAAAATAGTATTTTAGATTTATCAAAAGCTTCATTAGCATGATTGTTGATGAAGCTTTTTGTATTAAATAACCATATATGAATAGTAAACTTTTTTGCCTCTTTTTTTTATTAGGAAGTCTTTTTGCAATTGCACAAACAAAAGTAAGTGGTGTTGTGTTTGATGAGTATGATCAACCAGTGTCATTTGCAAATGTTATTTTTAAAGGGTCTTCAATTGGTGTTATTACTAATGAAGAAGGACGTTTTTATATGGAAGATAGTAATACTTGGGAAACACTATCTATATCATTTATAAGTTTTGAAACCCAAGAAATTAAACTAACTAAAAAAGTAAATTACGACTTAAAAGTTATTTTAAAAGAAGAAGTTGCAGCTTTAGATGAAGTAGTCATAGTATCTGGTAAGCAATCCAAAAAAAATAATCCAGCGATTGATATCCTTCGAAAAATATGGGCAAATAAACGTAGCAATGGATTAAAAAAGTACAAACAATACCAATACGATAAATACGAAAAAGTAGAATTTGACCTAAATACAATCGATAGCTCATTAATGAAAAGTAAGCTATTTAAAGGTATGGAGTTTGTTTTTGAGCAAGTAGATACCTCTAACGTAACAGGTAAAACGTATTTACCAATGTTTATTAATGAGTCCTCTAGCCAAGTGTATGGTGATAATATTATTAATGAAAAACGCGAAGTATTAAAAGGTAATAAAAACTCAGGATTTAGTAATAATCAAATTATAATAGATTTTGTTGATGACCTATACTCGGATTACGATGTATATGATAACTACTTAAAGTTTTTCGATAAAAGTTTTACAAGTCCAATTTCTAGAACCGGAATTCAGACCTATAATTATGTGCTAGCAGACAGTAGTTTTATAGACAATAAATGGTGTTATAATATTATTTACTATCCAAGACGTAAAAACGAGTTAACCTTTAAAGGAGATTTTTGGGTAGCAGACACCACATTTGCTATCAAAGAAATTAACATGCAAGCCTCTAAAAGCGCAAATATAAACTGGGTTAAAGAGATTTATATAGAACAAGAATTTGAAGTCCTTAACGATTCTGTCTTTCTTATAAAACGAGATTACTTCATGAGTGATTTTGCATTTAATAAAAAAGAAAAGTCAAAGGGAATTTACGGTAAGCGTACCACACTATATGATAACTATACGTTTGATCAAGTAAAAGATCCTAAATTTTATAAAGAAAAAGTTTACACCTTTGA
>JGI24724J26744_10003153_pt1 | contig 10764 bp, 10 predicted proteins | sample Cruoilmetagenom7_FD_26744 | JGI IMG/M metagenome (IMG submission 26744)
GCCGACGGTCGCGCATGGCTCGATTTTGCCAATGACGTGACGACCAAAGATGTGCGGCTTTCGGCGCTTGAGGGCTTCACCTCGGTCGAGCATATGAAACGATATACCACGCAAGGTATGGCCCCCGATCAGGGCAAGAATTCCAACGTCGGCGCATTGGCAGTGTTGGCCGATGCCACCGGGCGCGCGATTCCTGAAACCGGCACCACGACCTTCCGGCCGCCGTTTGTGCCGGTCTCCATCGCGGCGATGGGCGCAGGTGGGCGCGGGCAGGGGTTTGCGCCGCGCCGGCTGCTGACCTCGGACGCGAAAACCCGCAGCTTGGGGGCCCCGATGATCGAGGCCGGCCTATGGTATCGCCCCAGCTATTACCCCCGCGGGGGTGAGGATAACTGGCGTCCGGCCTGCGACCGCGAGGTCGAAACCGTGCGCAATGTGGTCGGTGTTACCGAGGTCGGAACGCTTGGCAAGATCGACGTGCAAGGCCCTGATGCTGCAAGATTTCTCGACTTTGTCTATGCGAACATGATGTCCACGCTCAAGGTCGGCCGCGCCCGCTATGGGTTGATGCTGCGCGAGGATGGGTATGTCATGGATGACGGCACCTGTGCGCGATTGTCTGACAATCATTTTGTCGTCACCACAACAACCGCCGCAGCTGGCCCGGTCATGCGGCACATGGATTTTGTTCAGCAGGCGTTTTGCGCAGACTGGCGCGTGCGTTTTACCTCGGTGACCGAGGCTTGGGCGCAATTTGCCGTCGCTGGCCCCAAGGCGCAGGAAGTGCTGGCGGCGGTCTGTGATGCTCCCGACCTGCCGTTCATGGGGTGTTCCGAGCTTGATGTTTCCGGTGTGCAGGGCCGCATCTTCCGCATTTCCTTCTCGGGAGAGCAAGGGTTCGAACTGGCGGTGCCAACCCGCTATGGCGCTGATCTGTTTGCTCAGCTTTTGGCCGCCGCCGAACGACTTGGCGGATGTGCCTACGGGATGGAGGCGCTGAATGTCTTGCGCGTTGAGAAGGGCTTTATCACCCATGCCGAAATCCATGGCCGGGTGACGGCGGATGATGTGGGCTTTGGCAAGATGGTTTCGGCCAAAAAGGACTGCATCGGCAAAGCCTCGAGCCAGCGACCCGGCTTCACCGAGGCGGGGCGCGAGCAATTGGTCGGGCTGGTGCCGGTGGACCCCACGCAGCCTCTGAGCGCAGGGGCGCATTTGTACAACGACGGCGACCCTGCGACCCGCGAGATGAACCAAGGCTATGTCACCTCGGTCGCGCCGTCACCGACACTGGGGCACTGGCTGGGTCTGGGGTTCCTCAAGAACGGACGCGCACGGCATGGCGACGTGATCCGGTTTGTGGATGCGGTGCGCGGCACACAGGTTGCGGTGCGGGTGTGTGATCCGGTGTTTTTTGATCCAGACGGAGGGCGGATGCGTGGCTGATCTGAAAGCAACACCAGCGGTGGGCGGATTGCCCGAGACCCTTGGCAGCGTGACGCTGTCGCTGGCCGGTCCGGCTCTGGTGACCTCGATCGCGCCCTTTCCCGGAGCGGATGTGAACCCGGCATTGGCGACGCTGGGGTTAACCATGCCCGCCGCAGGGACGATGAATGCGCAGGGGGCTGCGCGGATCCTCTGGGCGGGGCGTGACATGGCGTTTCTCATGGGGGCCGATGCGCCTGACGGTTTGGCCGCCGAGGCGGCGCTGACCGATCAGAGCGACGGTTGGGTCTGGATGCACCTGAGCGGCGCGGATGCCGCTGCCGTGCTGGCGCGTCTGACCCCGTTGGATCTGCGGGATTCGGCGCTGCCGGTCGGTGCGGTCGCGCGGAGCATGATCAATCACATGCAGGCGATTGTGCTGCGACCGCTGCCCGAAGTTTACGAACTGGCGGTGTTCCGGTCGATGGCCAGCACACTAAAGCATGAACTGATCGAGGCTATGAAAGCCGTCGCCGCCCGCGCGGCCTAGAATACCACCTGCGTTTTCCACAACTTGCACTGTGTCATCAGCGGCGTGGGCAGGGCGCGGTCGGTGATGATCCGGTCGAGCTCGCGCAGCGCGGCAATCCGCGCCGGTGCCGTGCGGCCCAATTTCGAGTGGTCGGTGACCAGCCAAGCCTGCCGCGCTTGTGCGATCAACGCGCGGCTGACGCCGACTTCGTGCATATCGTAGTCGAGCAAATCACCGTCAACGTCGAGGGCCGAGCAGCCGATCACCGCAATATCCACCTTGAACTGGCGGATTGCGGCTTCGGTCAAGGGGCCGGTCAACCCACCGTCCGAGCGCCTGAGGGTGCCGCCGGTGACGATCACCTCACAGGCGGGATTTTCTGCCAAGATATTGGCAATGTTCATATTATTGGTGACGACCATCAACCCCGCGTGGCGTTTTAGCTCACGGGCGACGGCCTCGGTCGTGGTTCCGATTGCCAGAAAAACTGACGCACCTTCGGGGATTGACGCGGCGCAGTTGCGGGCGATGGCTTGCTTGGCGTCGGCATTCAACGCGGCGCGGTCATGATAGCCGATATTCACCGTGCCAGACCGCAAAATTGCGCCGCCGTGTACGCGCTCCAATTTGCCCGCCTCATCCAGATCGGCCAGATCGCGGCGGATGGTTTGCGCGGTGACACCCAATCGCGTTGCCAGATCATCAACCGTCACCCGCCCTTCAAGATGCGCGATCTCCAGAATTTCGGGCAAACGAAAGCCTTGCGCCATGTGTCATATCCTTTTTGTCGTCCGGGTTCGCGCTTGTAGATGCGAAGGTATACTGATACCAAACGAAGATAAACGAAAATAAACGCGAGTCTCCTGCGTCATGTCTATTCCCTCATTGCCCTCTGATACGCCCGTCGATCTGTTCGTGATCGGCGGCGGCATTAACGGGTGTGGCATTGCCCGCGATGCGGCGGGGCGGGGCCTGTCGGTTGTTTTGGCGGAAAAAGGCGATCTGGCGGGGGCGACATCGTCGGCATCGACCAAACTGTTTCACGGCGGTTTACGATATCTTGAGTTTTTCGAGATCAAACTGGTGCGCAAGGCACTGGAGGAGCGAGAAACTTTGCTGGGGGCGATGCCGCATATCAGCCGGCCGATGCGGTTTGTATTGCCCTATCACCGCGACATGCGGTTCGACACCGAAACACCGACCTCACGTGTCCTTGGCATTGTGATGCCGTGGATGCGCGGGCGGCGGCCTTTGTGGCTGATCCGGTTGGGGCTGTTTTTGTATGACCATCTTGGCGGTCGCAAGATATTGCCGGGAACCGAGCGCCTTGATCTGCGTGTCGCGCCTGAAGGTGCGCCACTCAAGGCGCGATTTGAAACCGCCTATGAATACTCGGATTGTTGGGTGGATGATGCCCGTCTGGTGGTCCTGAACGCCCGCGACGCACAGGCGCGGGGGGCAACCATTCTGACCCGCACCGAAGTCGTCAAGGCCCGTGTTGAGGGCGGCTTGTGGTCGATCACCCTGCGCGACCAGACCGGCGAGCGTGTGGTGCGCGCACGAGCCTTGGTAAACGCCGCCGGTCCCTGGGTCGAGGATGTGGTCAAAACCGTGGTGCAGCGTCAGGTTGGCGGGCAAGTGCGGCTGGTACGGGGATCGCATATTGTCGTGCCGCGCCTTTATGAGCACGACAAAGCCTATTTCCTGCAGGGCACTGACGGGCGGATTATCTTTGCGATCCCCTATGAGGATGACTTTACCTGCATCGGCACCACCGAAGCACCCGAGGACGATCCCGACACCACGCCGCGCTGCTCGGACCGCGAGCGTGAGTATCTATGCAAGTTCGCCTCGGAATATTTCACAACGCCGATCACAGCCGATGATGTGGTCTGGACATATTCCGGCGTGCGCCCGCTCTATGATGATGGTGCCAAAAGCGCCACAGCGGCGACGCGCGACTATGTGCTGGCACTTGATACCGAGGCGGGCGCTCCGGTTCTGACGGTGTTCGGGGGCAAGATCACCACCTACCGCCGACTGGCCGAGGCCGTGTTGGACAAGCTGGACGATCATCTGGAAATCAAGCGCCGCTGGACCGCCGGTGCGCCGCTACCGGGCGGTGATTTTGCCGTTGATGCTGGCCCGCAATTGGTTGCCGACTTGCAGGCTCGCTATGATTTCTTGACCGGCCCATGGGCGCGACGCTTGATCCGCACCTATGGCACCGAGGCTGCCGTGATGCTGGGTGACGCCAGAACAGGCGCCGATCTGGGGGCGGATTTTGGCGCAACACTGACCGCGACCGAGGTTGATTTTCTAGTGGCGCGGGAGTTTGCGCAGACCAGCGACGACATTCTTTGGCGGCGCACAAAGCTGGGGTTGCGCCTGACAGCCCCTCAGGTCACGGCGCTGGAAACGTATCTTGTGACGATCTGACAAGAAATTCAGCACGCAACCGGTTTTCCTGCCCGCGATTGCAAGATAACGTGCGCACCAATTGATTAGCAGGAGCGCCCCATGGCCGAGATCAAAGACCCCGAAAACACCATCGTTCTGGAACTCAAGGGCGGCACCGTCCTGATTGAGTTGCTGCCCGATATTGCGCCGCAGCACACCGCCCGTATGAAAGATCTGGCCCGCGCCGGCGCCTATGACAATGTGGTTTTCCACCGCGTGATCGACGGCTTCATGGCCCAGACCGGCGATGTCGCACACGGTAATACCACCAAGAATTTCAACATGGGCCGCGCTGGCACCGGTCAGTCGGAACTGCCTGATCTGCCTGCCGAATTCTCGGGCGTACCGCATGATCGCGGCACTTTGGGTGCGGCGCGTTCGCAAAACCCGAATTCGGCCAATAGCCAATTCTTCATCAATTTCAGCGACAACCACTTTCTGAACAAGCAATACACGGTTTATGGCCGCGTGATTTCGGGAATGGACCACGTCGATGCGATCGTGCGTGGCGAACCCCCGCGCGAGCCGGATGTGATGGTCAGCGTTAAGGTGGCGGCTGATGTTGAAGCGTAATTTATTGGGCGCCGCATTGGCGCTGGCTTTGGCGCCGATGGCGGCGATGGCCAGTGACGACGCTGTCGAGGTTATCGACGCGATGCCGATCCTCGAGATTGACGTCGCCGGCGAAACAACCGGCACGATCCGCATTCAACTGCGTCCGGATCTTGCGCCTGGTCATGTTGAGCGGGTCATCTCTCTGGCTGAGTCGGACGCCTATGACAACGTGGTGTTCCACCGCGTAATCGCGGGCTTTATGGCGCAATCTGGTGATGTGCAGTTCGGCGTGCGCGGCGCAGATACGTCGCGTGCTGGCATGGGTGGTTCGCAATTGGACGATCTGCCAGCCGAGTTCACCGACGCACCCTTTGCGCGTGGTGTCATGGGCATGGCGCGGTCGCGCTCGCCCAATTCGGCCAACAGCCAGTTCTTCCTGATGTTCGCGCCCGCGCCGCATCTGAACGGGCAGTATACCGTGCTTGGCGAGATCATTGACGGTTACGAGGTGCTCGACTCAATCCGTTTGGGGCAAGGCCCGAACGGCGCGATGATCGGTGAGCCTGATTACATGTCGGACGTGCGTGTCGTGATGTTGGATGACGACGCAGCAGTGTATGAATAAGGTCACGGCCTGATCGACAGTTTGAAAAGGCCCGCAGCAGTGTTGCGGGCCTTTTTTCGTCCGTATCCGTGCCCCTTCACATTACGTTAAGGTCAGACCTGTAACAAAGTGTAGAACCGCGCCGAATTGCCAAGTGTCGGCCATCGGGGCCGCATTCAGGGGGGATCTATGCGGGTTTTGATGATACTGGGCCTGTGTATCCTGCCGGTCATCGCGCAGGCGCAGACCGTGCCTGCCGACTGGCAGCGTGAATTCCCGCGTGGTGACTTCACCCGCGCGATCATTGATATCTCCGAGGTGCGCTCGGGCGGTCCGCCGCGTGACGGAATACCGGCGCTCAGTGATCCGGTGNTGATCCCAAGCGCCGATGAGAGGCGTCTTTCNCCGCGCGAACCGGTGCTGGTTCTGGCATTGGCGGGCGAAACNGCGCGGGCCTATCCACTGCGGTATGTGACATGGCATGAGATCGTCAATGATGTGGTCGGGGATATGCCGGTCGCGGTGACCTATTGCCCGCTGTGCAATACCGGCATGGTGTTTGACCGTCGCCATGAGGGGCAAACGCTGAGGTTCGGCGTATCCGGTCGGCTGCGCCATTCCGATATGATCATGTACGACCATGAGACCGAAACCTGGTGGCAACAGGCGTTGGGGCAGGCGGTGATTGGTGAACTGGCGGGTGCGCAACTGGTGCAATTGCCCGCATGGATGGCCAGTTGGGCCGATTTCCGCACCGAATTTCCGGATGGTTTGGTGATGGACGAACCACGCTCCACACGGGCCTATGGTCACAATCCCTATGTGAATTACGACCGCTCGGCGCAACCGTTCCTGTATCGCGGTGAAAACCCGCCGCATGGGATACATCCTTTGGCGCGTATGGTGAGGGTCGGCAATCGTGCCTGGCCTTTGGCACGGATTCGTGCGGCAGGGACTCTGTCCGAGGGCGGCGTGACCCTGACCTGGTCCGAGGGGCAGGCCTCGGCGTTGGATACCCGTGAAATCGCTGCCGGGCGAGACGTCGGGTCAATCCGTGTGACCGATGCCGCGGGCGCAGCGGTGGTTCACGATCTGCCGTTTGCCTTTGCGTTTCACGCGTTTCATCCGAATGGCGATTGGATGACCGAGTAACGTCAAATTGCAGCGGCATGTTCTTGCTGCCGTGTCGAGCGGGGCTTTATTTCCCCCGCGAACTGCGTCATATGTCAGTACAAGACTTGCATCGTCCAACTCCGGGGTTCTGCCATGAATATTCTCCTTCGCCTTTTGACTTGGTGGAACGGCCAAACGCTTGGCACCCAGGTGTGGACATGGCGCAACGGTACCAAGGTTGGTGAGGATGCGCAGGGCAATATCTATTACCAAAAGAACAACGGCGAACGCCGTTGGGTGATTTTTAACGGCGTGACCGAGGCCAGCCGCATCAGCCCCGAATGGCATGGCTGGCTGCACCACACCTGGGATCAACCACCGACCGAACAGCCTGTGGTCCACAAAGCGTGGGAGCAACCGCATCAGGTCAATCTGACCGGCACCGACGCGGCCTATGTTCCGGCCGGATCTCTGCGGCGTGCCGCCCCGATCGAGCGCCGCGATTATGAGGCGTGGGTGCCTGAATAAGGCGAAAACCCCGTGCCACCATGCGGCAGACAAATCGGAGTGCTGTGATGGGCTATCGCACATGGGAAGTGATGCTGGGCGCGGTGGTCGTCGTTGCGGCCACGCTCTTTGTGGTGTTTGCGCTGCGCACCACGGGCACTTCGCTGTCCCAAAGCGCCAGATACCCCCTGCATGCGACGTTCCGCTCGGCCGAAGGGGTGCGCACCGGCACCGAAGTCCGGCTGGCGGGGGTCAAGATCGGCAGTGTGACCGACCTGACCCTGAACGCGCAAGACTTTCGCGCCGAGATGAGCCTTGCCGTGGACCAAGGCGTGCAACTGCCGCTTGATAGCACCATCGTGGTGGCCAGCGAAGGGTTGCTGGGCGGCGTGTTTATCGAAATTCTACCCGGCGGTGACTTCGACAACCTTGCTGCGGGCGACGCCTTTCAGGACACGCAAAGCGCGGTCAGCCTGATTGCGCTGCTTTTGCGGGCGTTCACCGGATCTGGTGAAGACGAGGTCGCACAATGATCCGCTGCTTGAGCCTTATCGCGGCAATTTGCGTTGGCGGTTCGGCGTTGGCCCAGACCACATATGAACCCATCCAATTGAACACGACAACCGACGAGCGCCAGCGCGGCGCGGAACTGTCGTCGGGCACAGCCGGCACGCTGCAGGCCCTTGATAAAATGTCGGGTGATGTCGTCGAACTGGCCCTGAGTGTGGGGAACACCACAACCTTTGGCCGCCTGACGGTCGAACTGATCTCGTGCCGGTATCCATCGGAAAATTCGGCATCGGATGCTTTTGCATTCCTTGAAATCCGCGATGCGCGAAACAGTGAGATGCTGTTTCGCGGCTGGATGATCGCCTCAAGTCCGGCGTTGAATGCGCTGGATCATGCCCGCTATGACATCTGGATTTCGCGCTGCCGCTAATCAGATCAACGGCGCACAGGCCTGTTGCAACCAATCTTGTGATTGCGCCGAGACCAGCGGTCCGATTTCCGCCAGAACCCGCATGTGATAGGCGTTCAGCCACGCAACCTCGTCATCGCTCAACATCTCGCGCAGGATCAAACGGGTATCAACCGGGCATAGCGTGATCGTCTCGAAATCCAGCCACGCGCGGCTTTCGCCCAGAGGGGCCGCAACTTGCACGACGATCAGGTTTTCGATGCGGATCCCGAATGCGCCCGAGCGATAATAGCCCGGCTCGTTCGACAGGATCATCCCCGGCTCGAGCGGCAACATCGAGGCCCGCGACAAGCGCATCGGCCCTTCGTGTACACTCAGCGCCGCGCCAACACCGTGGCCGGTGCCGTGGTCATAATCCAGCCCGTCCAGCCACAAGGGATAGCGTGCCAGCGCATCCAGATGCCCGCCCGCAACACCCTTTGGAAAACGGGCGCGGCTGACGGCAATCATGCCTTGCAGCACGCGGGTATAGGCGGCACGGCGGTTTTTGGCGACCGGGCCGACGGGCAGGGTGCGGGTGATGTCGGTTGTCCCGTCCGGGTACTGCCCGCCCGAATCCAGCAAGAACAGATCGCCGGTTTGCAGGCGGCGGTTGGTGTCTTCGGTCACGCGGTAATGGTTGATCGCGGCGTTCGGCCCGGTAGAGCTGATCGCATCAAAGCTCAGATCCAGCAGCTGGCCAGTCGCGGCGCGGCAGTGTTCCAGCTTTTGTGCGATGTCGATTTCGGTCAGATCGGTCAGCACCTGCGCATCATACCACGCCAGAAATTCGATCATTGCCGCGCCGTCGCGGCGGTGTGCGGCCCGCATGCCGTCCAACTCGGCGGAGTTCTTTTTGGCTTTTGCCATCAGGCAGGGGTCGGCGCGCTCCACGCCCTGCGCCAGCGCCGATTTTANCGCCAGCGGCGCGGTNGCGGNGTCAAAGGCAACCGCCCCTTGCAGGGCTTGCAGTGCCGGCAAGAAGTCGCCCGGTGCATNGCGTGTTACGCCAGCTTCATTCGCGATGCCGGCCAGTTTTTCCGGATCAACAAACAGATCGAGNNGCGCATCATCATGCAAGATCGCAAAGCCCTGAACCACCGGATTGCGGATAATATCCGAGCCGCGCCAATTCATCAGCCACGCCAGCGAATCCGCCAGTGTGATCACCGTCGCCACCGCGCCGCCGCTTTGCAGGTCCGCAGCCAGCTCGGCCCGTTTATCGGCAGCGGTGCGGCCCGCCAGAGACAAGGGATGCTCGCGCACCTGACCGCAGGCGGGTGTGGCTTGGTTGGCCCAAACAGCATCCAGCGGATTGCTGTCCAAGGCTTGCAGCGTGATGCCCGAGCCGCGCAGGCCGATCTGGATTTTGCCGATCTCATCGGGCGTATGTAGCCACGGATCAAAGCCGATCACATCGCCGTCGCTGGCATGTTCACGCAGCCACTGAGCGGCCGAAGTTTGCGGCCAGTCAACCGGCTGATACGCGTCCAGATCAATCTGCGTGCGCACCTGCACGGTATAGCGTCCGTCGATGAAAACACCGGCAACTGTGGTAAAACCACGCAAAAACCGGCGGAACCGGCAAAACCTGTCAGCCACGACAGTCGTTCGTCATGCGGGCTGACGTATTCGCCCTGATGCGCGTCCGAGCGTGGCACAATGAACCCGGCCAAGCCGCGTGCGGCCAGTTCCGCCCGCAATAACGCCAGTCGCGGTGGGCCTTGATCAGGCCGTGTGCTGGCTGTGAAACTTTGGAACATCTCAGCGCCTCACGACGTTGGCCATGCCCATCACCCGCGCCCGTGCGCGTGGGTCGCTGTCAAACAGCGCCGCCAGTTGTTCGGTCATCGCACCCGCCAGTTGTTCGACATCGGTGATCGTCACGGCGCGTTCGTAATAGCGCGTCACATCGTGGCCGATGCCGATGGCCAGCAGTTCCACGGCTTTGCGCTTTTCGATCATGGCGATCACGTCGCGCAGATGCTTTTCAAGGAAATTCGCGGCGTTCACCGACAGGGTGCTGTCATCGACTGGTGCCCCGTCCGAGATCACCATCAGGATCTTGCGCTGCTCGCGCCGCCCGGTCATGCGCCGGTGCGCCCATTCCAGCGCCTCGCCGTCGATGTTTTCCTTCAGCAGGCCCTCTTTCATCATCAGGCCCAGATTGTCGCGCACCCGCCGCCACGGCGTATCGGCGCTTTTGTAGATGATATGACGCAGATCGTTCAGGCGACCGGGTGATTGTGCACGCCCCTCGGCCAGCCATTTTTCGCGGCTCTGGCCACCTTTCCACGCGCGGGTGGTAAAGCCCAAGATCTCGACCTTGACCTGACAGCGTTCCAGCGTCCGCGCCAGAACATCGGCGCAAATGGCGGCGATGGAAATCGGTCGCCCGCGCATCGAGCCCGAGTTGTCGATCAGCAACGTGACCATCGTATCGCGAAATTCGGTGTCTTTCTCAATCTTGAACGACAGGGGCGTGGTCGGATTGGCAACAACCCGTGCCAAGCGACCGGCGTCCAGCGTGCCTTCCTCGAGGTCGAACTCCCACGAACGGTTCTGCTGGGCTTGCAGGCGGCGTTGCAGTTTGTTCGCCAAGCGACTGAC
>JGI24724J26744_10003156_pt1 | contig 10757 bp, 6 predicted proteins | sample Cruoilmetagenom7_FD_26744 | JGI IMG/M metagenome (IMG submission 26744)
TGAAGGCTGGGAGGAATCATTCAAAATTACAATAGGAATGCCAACTGCAACATGTCAAGAAGCTATCGATGCTCAACGATGTGATATTAATACCTTTACCCTTGTTCCAATGGAAGTCTCAGCTAAAGAGCCTGATATTCTAATCACCGAGATCTCAGTTCCTGATAAACAAGGGTTTTGCAGCTTTGGTAATTCATTATGGGATAAAAAAAGAGAAATAAGAAAAGCCCGGATGGTTATTGCCGAAGTAAACAATAACCTCATACGAACCTATGGCGATAATTTTATTCATGTTTCGGAGATAGATTATCTTGTTGAACATATCTCTTCAGGTGCAATGCCAGGATCAGGCAGCCTGGCTGGAAGGGCGTTGAAAGAGCCTGAACCTTATCTTAAAGATATTGCGGGATATGTTGGAGAACTGATACTTGACCGTGCAACAATTCAAATTGGCGTAGGGAGAACAACTGAACCCCTTGTCAGGCTTGGCATGCTTGATGGCAAAAAAGATATAGGGTATCACTCTGAAGCAACCCCCAATGGTATAATTAGTTTAATAAGAGAAGGAGTGATTAACGGAAAATACAAAAACATAAACACAGACCGTGCCACCGTAACCAGCCTTGGAGGGGGAACCAAAGAGGAAATGGAATGGGCAAGAGAAAATCCAACATTTCAGCTTGTAGATGTTGCATACCTGGAAAATCTTCGGATTATTGGTGATCATGATAATATGACATCTATTAATAATGCTTTGATGGTAGATTTGACAGGGCAAATAGCTGCCGAAACCATAGGTACCAGAATAATGAGCCTTGCGGGAGGACAAATCCCTTTTGTTTTTGGTTCGTGGCTATCCAATAATGGACGTTCTATTACTGTTATTCGTTCCACCGCAAAAAACAATCAGATTTCACGGATTGTCCCCCTTTTCCCTCAAGGGACCATCGTTACAATTCAACGTAATCTTGCGGATTATGTTGTTTCTGAGTATGGTATTGCTCATCTTCGTGGCAAGTCAATAAGGGAAAGGGTTGGTGAAATGATTTCCATTGCTCATCCTGATCACCGTGATTATTTATGGGAAGAGGCAAAAAAACTTTATTGGCCAAAAAAATAATGATTTTGGCTAATTCTTTGGTATAATTTTCCGAAAAAACCTGGCTGCCTTACAGGTTAAAGCACTATGGTCTTGCCAGGATTCTTTTTTTCGGAAAAGCCTGGAAACAAATTTACTTAGTAGTCTTCATCTTCTTCTGTTTCGTACCTGGCCATAAAGCCATCTCTTTGGGCTTCATTTATCTCCCCTATATCCAGCAGAAGGTCGGCAATACCATCTTCCCTAAGGTTATCGATGCTAATAATTTTCCCCGGTTTTCTACCTTTAGCAGAAAAAAAAGTATATTTTAAGGTAAGTGTAGACTTTTTTAGAACCTTTATATCTAAGCCACCAAAATAGATAAAATGGTAGCTCAATAGAACATACATCCCTAATGCCAACAATCCCCAGAAAATAACCTTTTTAAGAAATGGCATGGGCTTCTCCCGTGATTAGATAGCTTTTTTTAGCATTAAGAGCACCTTGAAAAATTGCCTTTTCGCCAGATTACAGTGTCGCTACGAAAATAAAAAATGCTTACATACCCTATGTATGCTGCACTTTTTGATTTTTGCGCTCCTTGTTCTCAGACGAAAATCCTGATTTTTCAAGGCACCCTTAAGTAACTAATGTTATACATTTGCTATTTATGTCTTTTTTGCAGTAAAATGCAAGAAAGTTTTGACTATTTTGCAAACCTGTACAAAATAGTCCTATGTAACTTATTCAGCAAAAATTTATAACACAAGACCTATCCAGAAAAATGGTTTTTTTAAATCGGTCTATGGCAAGTGGAGAAAACCTGTCTCACGCAGGAAATTCCTGACCATCAGCAAAAGATTTGAAGCTCTACCATTTACAAGCCCATCAAATTTGACCACGCCTTAAAGCCCCTTTCATATGTTTAAAATGTCGCCAATATATTTTTTGTTGCTATTTTATGTCATAATGAGTACACAACAGCTTGGATTAAATTCCAGTTTTCTGTATAAGAAAAAAGGCCACCTTATTATTTTTAATACCGTTAAAAAAATCTTGCGAAAGACTATAAGAAATTAATCAAAATCATCAATGATATCAATAATAGACTATAAAGCAGGCAATCTTAAAAGTGTCGAAAGAGCTGTGAATAAATTGGGATTCTCTTGCAAGATAACCCAAAAGAAGGATGAAATAATAAACTCTGAACGTATCATCTTTCCCGGAGTAGGAGCTGCAGGAAAAGCCACTGAGGATCTAAGACAACTAGGTCTGGATCAAATTCTGCTTCAAGCATTCAAGGAAGAAAAACCAATCCTTGGAATCTGTTTGGGAGCCCAGATTATCCTGGATAAAAGTGAAGAAAATAACGCCATCTGCCTTGGTCTGATCAGGGGGAATGTTATTCGTTTTCCATCTCCTCTTTTATCTCAGGAAAAAAAACGTCTCAAGATACCCCATATGGGATGGAATGGAGTCAAACTGCTCAAAGAACATCCTGTGCTTAAGGATCTTAAAGAAGAAGATGAATTTTATTTTGTTCACTCTTATTATACTCTACCTGCCTCTGAAAAGCACATAATAGGAACGACAAATCACGGAATTGATTTTTCATCCATTATTGCATATAAAAATCTGATCGCAACGCAATTTCATCCAGAAAAAAGTGGTACAGCCGGGCTGTCAATCCTCAAGAATTTTTGTCTTTGGAGTGGAACAGATGTTGAGTAAAAGGATTATACCCTGCCTTGATGTAAGAAACGGCAAGACCACAAAGGGTATAAAATTTCAAGAAAACATAGACATTGGCGATCCCGTGGAAATGGCGCATCACTATTATCTGCAAGGTGCCGACGAAATTGTCTTTTACGATATTACAGCCTCCAGCGATCATCGCGACATTATGATAGATGTAGTACGCCGGGTAGCCGAGACAATCTTTATCCCCTTTTCAGTAGGGGGTGGAATTCGTACCCTGAACGATATGCATCAGGTCCTTTTGGCAGGAGCTGAAAAGGTAAGCGTCAATAGTGCCGCTGTAAAGAATCCTCAAATTATTTCCCAGGGGGCCAAGTCCTTTGGCAGTCAATGCATTGTCTTGGGAATGGATGTAAAAAAGGTTCAAGCCACACCTGAGCTCCCATCCGGTTATGAGATTGTCATACATGGAGGCAGANCATATACTGGTATAGATGCCCTGGAATGGGCCAGACAGGGAGAAGACATGGGAGCTGGAGAGATATGCCTTAACTCCATTGATGCCGATGGCACCCAAAATGGTTATGAATTGATCCTGACAGCGCTTATTTCAAGCAATGTAAATATCCCTGTCATCGCATCAGGTGGAGCCGGCAATATCGATCATCTCCACGAAGTACTCACAAGAGGTAGAGCAGAGGCTGCCCTGGTAGCATCTATTGTCCATTATGGAACTTATTCTATAAAAGAGATAAAGGATACCCTGAACCTCAAGGGTGTCAAAGTTCGAAAAAACTGGTAAACATGAAAGCCTTATTAGCCTTAGAAGACGGAACAATTTATAATGGGTACTCCTTTGCGGGATCTTGCGATACTATAGGAGAAGTTGTCTTTAATACCAGCATGACCGGTTACCAGGAGATCCTTACCGACCCTTCCTATTGTGGTCAGATGGTGACCATGACCTATCCATTGATAGGAAATTACGGGATTAATAATGAAGATATTGAATCATCCAGGATCCAGGTAAGGGCTCTGCTGGTAAAAGAGTATCAGGATTTTCCAAGCAACTGGCGCTCTCAAAACAGCCTGGCCGATTATCTCAAGGAATCGATGATACCTGGAATCGAAGGGATTGATACCAGGGCCCTCACCAGACATATTCGATTGCAAGGCGCTATGAAAGCAGCTATTTCGACTAATGACCTTGATCCTGATTCTCTGGTTCAAAAAGCAAAGGCTGCTCCTGAAATTGAAGGACGGGATCTTGTTAAAAAAGTTACCTGCAAAGAACCTCTTTTGTGGCAAGATGGGCATCCTGCTCCTTTGAGTGGCGGGCTTGATTATTTCAGATGGCCAAATAATAAGGGTAAATTCCGCGTAATAGCAATGGATTTTGGAGTCAAATATAATATCCTTCGATCCCTGGAACAAAAAGGCTGCTCCATACTCCTTGTTCCGGCAGATACAGATTCCGAAACTATTAACCGGCTGGCTCCAGATGGATTATTCTTGAGTAATGGCCCAGGTGACCCTGCTCCGATAACCTATGGAATAGAAACTATCAAACAACAGATAGGGCAAAGGCCAATCTTTGGAATCTGTCTTGGACATCAACTTCTTGGCCTGGCCCTGGGTGGAAGCACATTTAAACTAAAATTTGGCCATCGGGGCGGAAATCAACCTGTCAAAGATCTGGCCACAGGTAAAATTGAAATCACATCTCAAAATCATGGCTTTTGTATTGATATGGAATCTCTTAAAGATCAAGATATTCATATGAGTCATATTAACCTGAATGACCATACTGTGGAAGGACTTTCCCATAAGACCCTTCCCATCTTTTCGGTTCAGTATCATCCTGAGGCCTCACCCGGCCCCCATGATGCAGGGTATCTTTTTAACCTTTTTATAAAAATGATGAAAACTGATAAATAAAATCTGTTGTACTGAATATTTAAATTATGCCTAAACGACTAGATATAAATAAAATACTAATTATTGGTTCAGGCCCAATCATCATCGGGCAGGCCTGCGAATTCGATTATTCCGGAACCCAGGCATGTAAAGCCCTCAAAGAAGAAGGTTATGAAGTAATTCTGGTGAACAGTAATCCAGCCACTATCATGACTGATCCGAATATGGCCCATCGCACCTATATTGAACCGATTACCCCTGAGATCGTTCAAAAGGTCATTGAAAGGGAAAAACCTGACGCGATTCTACCCACTCTGGGTGGTCAGACTGGTCTTAATACAGTAGTAAAGATCGCTGAAACCGGAATTCTGGAGGAAATGGGAGTCGAGGTTATAGGGGCATCTATTCCGGTAATCCTGAAAGCGGAGGATCGTGAGCAATTCAGGGATGCCATGAATAATATAGGGCTAAGAGTTCCTGATAACGGCATTGCCCGCAATATGGAAGAAGCCAGAAAAATAGCGAAAGAAATAGGTTTTCCGCTTATAATTCGAGCCAGTTTCACAATGGGAGGAGCTGGCAGCGGCGCGGCTTACAACTGGGAGGAAATGGAAGAGCTGGCAAATGCGGGCTTGGAAGCGAGTATGATAACCGAGATTATTATGGAGGAATCCCTTATTGGCTGGAAAGAATTTGAGCTGGAGGTAATGCGGGATTTTAAGGATAATGTGGTTATAATCTGCTCTATTGAAAATTTTGATCCAATGGGAGTCCATACAGGTGACAGTATTACCATAGCCCCGGCCCAGACCCTCACAGACAAAGAATACCAAATAATGCGCGATGCGGCCCTTTCCATTATCAGGGAAATCGGAGTTGAAACCGGAGGGTCCAATATTCAGTTTGCCATAAATCCAAAAAATGGGGATATGGTTGTTATTGAGATGAATCCGAGAGTTTCCAGAAGCTCTGCTCTTGCCTCCAAGGCCACAGGCTTTCCAATCGCCAAAATTGCCGCAAAACTGGCTATTGGCTATACCCTGGATGAAATCCCGAACGATATTACTCGTGAAACCTATGCCTCATTTGAACCTGCAATTGACTACTGCGTAATCAAAGTGCCCCGCTGGACCTTTGAAAAATTCCATGAAGCAGAAGATTTTCTGACTACTGCCATGAAATCGGTAGGGGAAACAATGGCCATAGGCCGGACATTTAAGGAGGCCCTCCAAAAGGCCGTACGTTCCCTGGAGATTAATCGGTTTGGCCTCTNTCTTGATCAATCAGACCTTGATGAAACGGGCTCTGCAGATATCCATGATATCGAAAAAAATCTCTCCCACCCTAATTCCTTACGTCTCTTTTATATTTACGAAGCCTTTGAACGAGGGCTTGATATAGAAAAGATTCATCAATTAAGCCTCATTGATCCATGGTTCCTTTATAATATTCAACTTCTATTTCACCAGGAAAAGGAACTGGAAAAGATGGCCAGCCAAGGGATGGGGCCTGATACATGGGATCATGATTTTCTTCAAAATATAAAGGCCCAGGGCTTTTCCGATATTCATCTGGCCAAAATCTTCGGTATTTCCGAGGAAAATTTCAGACAGATACGGAAGGTCAAAAAAGTGATACCGGTTTACAAACTGGTAGATACCTGCGCGGCTGAATTCGAGGCCTATACTCCTTATTATTACTCTACTTATGAACAGGAAAACGAAGCGCGGCCATCTTACAAGAAAAAAGTTGTAATCCTTGGTGGTGGACCAAACCGTATTGGACAGGGTATTGAATTTGATTATTGCTGTGTTCAGGCATCCTATGCCCTAAAAGAGATGGGCATTGAAAGCATAATGGTCAACAGCAATCCTGAAACAGTCAGCACCGATTATGATACTTCAGACAAACTCTATTTTGAGCCTCTTACCAGAGAAGATATCCTCAACATTATAGAACAGGAAAAACCAACTGGAGTTATTGTTCAGTTTGGAGGTCAGACTCCTCTGAACATCGCTGTTTCCCTTGCCGAAGCAGGAGTTACGATACTAGGCACAAGTCCGGAAAGTATCAATCAAGCTGAGGACAGAGAAAAATTNCAGGCCATTCTGCAAAAGCTGCATATCCTGCAACCAAAGAATGGCATTGCTTCTAATNAAGATGAGGCTATTAAAATAGCACAAAAAATTGGCTACCCGGTAGTTGTAAGGCCATCTTTTGTTCTTGGGGGCCGAGCCATGGAGATCGTGTACGACCGGAAAGACCTGGAATTTTATATGCAAGCCGCGGTAAAAATATCCAATGGCAAGCCTATTTTGATCGACAAATTTCTTGAGGATGCAACAGAGATAGATGTGGATGCCATTTCCGATGGAAAAGATACGATAATGGGAGGCATCATGGAGCATATAGAAGAAGCCGGAATTCACAGCGGCGATTCTGCCTGTGTCCTGCCACCAATTACTTTGGGCCCGGATATCGTTGAACGAATCAAGGAACATACCCGCGCCCTGGCCAAAGAGCTAAAGGTAGTGGGTCTTATGAACATCCAGTATGCAGTGAAAAATAGAGTTGTCTATGTCCTGGAAGTAAATCCGAGGGCATCCAGAACTATCCCCTTTGTAAGCAAGGCCACAGGGATCCCGTTGGCCAAAATTGCAACCAAGGCCATAATGGGTATGAGCCTCAATGAACTCGGTATTACCAGGGAAATCATACCGGCTCATATCTCCTGTAAAGAATCAGTCTTGCCATTCGCGCGTTTTTCCGGAGTAGATACCATCCTTGGACCTGAAATGAAATCCACAGGTGAAGTAATGGGGGTTGATAAAACCTTCGGAATGTCCTTTGCCAAATCACAATTATCCGCGGGCCAGAGACTGCCCCTGGAGGGGACTGTCTTTATCAGTGTAAAAGATCATGATAAAAAGCCGGTACTTCACACAGCGGCAGTTTTAAAACGGATTGGTTTCGATATCTATGCCACACATGGTACATCCAGTTTTCTGACCCAGCATGGAATTGCCAATAAAAGGATTAATAAAGTAAGAGAGGGTTCTCCTCATATTGTGGATATAATCAAGAATGGAGAAATTCATCTTGTAATTAATACCACCAGTGATAAAAAGGCGATTGCTGAATCTTATTCCATTCGCCGTACAGCGCTAACATTCAATATCCCCTATACTACTACTACTGCAGGAGCTCGAGCCACGGCCCTGGCCATTGAAGCTCTTAGAGATGGACATCTTGAAGTAAAAACAATACAGGAATATAACCAATAAACATTTAGAAGCTGTCAGGCAAAAAAAGTTCCTGAAAAGCTATGTATAAATTGAAAGGAAAAAGAATGGAACCACCTCTGGACGATATTCAAATGCCTCATCGTCCCAAAGAAGAATGCGGTCTCTTTGCTGTTTATGGAAATAAGGATGCGGCCAAACTGACCTATTTTGGTCTTTATGCCTTGCAGCACAGGGGACAGGAAAGCGCAGGAATTGTCACATCAGACGGTCAATGCGTCTCAGAGCATAAGGCTATGGGCCTTGTTCCGGATATATTTAATGAACAGATCCTTAATAAACTAAAGGGACATATTGCTTTAGGCCATCTCCGATACTCTACAACAGGCTCATCTCTTATCGTTAATGCTCAGCCTTTTCGAATTCAGTTCGCGGGTAAATCATTGTCTATTGCCCATAATGGAAATCTGGTAAACGCGTGCCATATTAGATCAGAGCTTGAAAAAAAAGGCTCTATTTTTCAAACATCTATGGATAGTGAAGTTGTCCTGCATCTAATTGCCAAGAATCTTGACAAGGGTTTGGAACAGGCCATGCGCTATACGGTAGACAGGATTAAGGGCGCCTACTCTATTATAGTCTCAACCGAGGATACTATAATAGCCACCCGGGATCCAGGAGGATTCAGGCCTCTTTGTCTGGGAAGACTAAGTTCCGGTTATGTTCTTTCATCCGAAACATGTGCCTTTGACCTTGTAGAAGCCGAATTTATCAGGGATATTGAACCAGGGGAAATATTAACTATTAATAAAAGCGGGCTCAAAAGTTGCGCATCAAACAACAAATCCCGTATATCTCAATGTATTTTTGAATTAATCTACTTCTCACGTCCCGACAGCAATGTTTTTGGACAAAATGTATACCTTTTCCGTAAAAAACAGGGGGAACTACTAGCCAAAGAATTCCCAATGGATGTGGATCTGGTCATGCCTTTTCCGGATTCAGGTAATTATGCGGCCATTGGTTATGCCCATGCCTCGGGGATTCCTTTAGAAATGGGTGTTATCAGAAATCACTATGTTGGCAGGACATTTATTCAACCATCCCAAAGCATGCGTGACTTTGCAGTGCAAGTCAAACTCAATCCGGTAAAAGAGCTTATACGCAACAAACGAGTTCTGATTATTGAGGATTCCATTATTCGCGGAACCACAGCCAAAACCAGAATTCAATCCTTACGGAGGATAGGCGCCAGAGAAATACATATGCTTGTCAGTTGTCCGCCTCATTGTTATGCCTGTCATTATGGGATAGATTTTTCAACCAAAGGGGAATTAATTGCCTCAGGAAAAACAGTAGAGGAAATTAGGGAGTTTATTGGCTTGGACAGCCTCAGCTATCTTAGCCTGGATAATCTGGTCAGAGCCACGCATATTCCAAAGGAAGAACTCTGTCTTGCTTGCTTTGATGGGAATTATCCCATACCGATTGACGAACATTTTACTAAATATTGCCTAGAATAGGACTGGTGGAATTATTTGGATTTGTTTCAAATGGCGGGGAGTAATTCTTTTACTCGGTTATCAAGACGGTGATTAAAAATAATTGGCAGCAAGTTGAAACCTGATGATACCATATCCAGATTGAATTAATCGTATTTATCATTGTTGCGTTACTCTAAAAATTTCTTCAATTGTAGTGATACCATCTAATACCTTTTGGGCACCATCTTGACGCAAGGTTACCATGCCATTATGTTCAATAGCCTTGTTTTTGATCGAGTTAGCATCAGAGGTTTGCAAAATGAGGCTCTTTATTGGATCATCCAACAGCATTAGCTCAAAGATGCCGCATCGTCCGTGGTAACCGGTATTCATGCACCGGGGGCATCCTTTACCCCGATATACAGGCCCTCCAGCGAACATTTTCCTGGTTAGCCCTATATTCTTTAGCGATTGTTCATCCGGTATATAGGGTTCCCTGCAATCAGGGCAGATTATGCGTACCAGACGCTGGGCAAGAATCGCAATAACCGATGATGTTACTAAAAAGGGTTCAATACCCATATCTATAAGACGGGTAACCGCACTGGCAGCATCGTTGGTATGGAGAGTAGAAAAGACCATATGGCCTGTAAGGGCAGACTGAATGGAGATATCTGCTGTTTCAAGATCTCTTATTTCTCCTACCAGGATCACGTCAGGATCCTGCCTGACAATTGTACGAAGCCCCTTTGAAAAACTGAGATCGATCTTGTTGTTGACCTGCATTTGGCTGATCCCGTCTATCTGATATTCTATGGGATCTTCAATTGTAATGATATTAATATCAGGTTTATTGATGCTGGACAGGGCCGAATATAAAGTAGTGGTCTTTCCGCTTCCTGTGGGCCCTGTTACCAGCAGTATTCCATAAGCTGAATTGATTATTTGATCAAATTGAGTTTCTAAGCCTTGTGGCATTCCCAGATCTGAGACCTGTAATAGCACATTAGTCTTATCCAATAAACGCAAAACCATTCGTTCACCAAAGGCAGTTGGAAGCGTCGAAACCCTTATATCAATATTTTTATCGGCAATTCTGGTTTCAATACGGCCATCCTGGGGCAGACGTTTTTCGGCAATATTCATTTTGGCCATGATCTTGATCCTGGAGATCAATGTCGACTGAATATGTTTGGGAGGTGTTAATTTATCATAAAGGATACCGTCTACACGATAGCGAATCTTGAGTCTGTTTTGAGAAGATTCAATATGAATATCACTGGCGCGCTCTTTGACCGCCTGGGAAACCATCAGATTGACCAATCTGATAACCGGTGC
>JGI24724J26744_10003162_pt1 | contig 10740 bp, 9 predicted proteins | sample Cruoilmetagenom7_FD_26744 | JGI IMG/M metagenome (IMG submission 26744)
GGGCTCTGCCCATCGGTAAGCTCTATTACTCGCAAAGACCGATTGGTCTGATCGGTCTGCAGGCCCATTGTTTCGGGGAACATGTCGGGCGTTAGATTGTCCGTCCCGTCGGTCGCGTCATAGGGCTGATTGTTGGAATTGTAGATTAGACCTGATTCGGGGTTGAACAGGATCGGCACATCCGAATATGGCCGATACCCATCCCAGATAATGTCTGAACGATCACCCGGAAGGTCTTTTTGCCAATCCCATCCGTCCACCCGATTGGGGTATTGGCCGTTGTGAATGAGGGCCACATTGCCGGTCTTGTCGGCGTAGACATAATTGATGCTTGGTAGGGCATTCATCGACATCACATTGTGAAAATCGGTCCAATTGCGAGCCTTGTTGAGGCGGTAATATTGTTCCAGCTGGCGAATTTCGCCCATCCCGGCATATCGCAGCGCATAGGTTCCGTGTTTGGCTTCGATGACCGGACCATGTTCGGTTCGCAGCACTTTACGTTTCACCTTGAGCGCAAATGGCCCGAACAATTTCACCCGCAGGGTCACGGTCTCAATTTCAAAATCCGTCCATGCGCCGTCCAGCCAGTATTGGGTTTCATCATTTGGATTGACGGTGATTTGGTAGATGTCGATCAAGTCCGGTTTGCTAACCGTATTGGCCCAGCCAAGATGCCGGTTGAACCCGTGCAGGATNACTGGNGTGCCAGGAAACAANCCGCCTTGAATATCCAGTCCCTCACCAGAAACCGTATGCGCTTCCCACCAGGCGACCGGNCCTGTCATTGGTTGGTGTGAGTTGATCATCAGACGGGTCGTGTCGTCGTCGGATCGGTGTGGTGCGACGGCAAACGCATTTGATCCGCGCGGCGGCGCGATGCGCGGCCCGATCAGCCAGGCCTCGCGGCCCGCACCAGGATCAAGCGACAGCTCGGCCAACCTCTCGTCACCGAACAGATCAAGCAGTGTTTCGTCGAACCCATAGAAAAACGGTGTCTTGAAAATGAACCCGGCAATCACGTCTTCTTCGGTGAACGGCGCGAGACCATTCCAGACTTTATCCGGGTGCTCGGCCGCATACAGGTTCATGCCTGCGGCATAGGCTTCTGCAATCGCCTGTACATCCTGGGGTACGCCGGTTTCATATTTGGTTTCAACAGTGTCCCAGACGTCCAATAGGGCCACGATATAGTCGGTCGGTGCGCCCTTTGCGCCGCGATAGCGCGCCATCACGCCGCGTGTGGCGGCAATCGTTTCCTGTATCGTTTCAAAGTCATCTTCAGAATGCGCATAGGCCACACCAAACGCGACATCGGCATCCCGGGCGCCGAAAATATGAGGCACGCCATATGTGTCGCGAATGATCTCAACATCATAATTGGCAGCATCCGCTGCGAGTGTTTCTGCACGCCGATTTGCGGGCAACGGATCCCAAAGGAACACCATCGCGGCAACCAATAGCGCAAGAACGCCCAGCCCCAACCATTTCAAAAACCGTATCATGCTTCACCGGTGGCTCAGTATATGAGCCCATGCGTGTAATGACATCATCGGGCGTTTCCAACATTCGCTGATACATTTCCTTTGGATAGGCCTGATGCGGTTTGTCTGGGTCATAAGGCGGTTGCGCAACACTGCCGCCTTCGCCGTCATACGCGTCCGGAACCTTATATCGTTCGGCTTCTTCTGCATTGATCCCCGCCTTTTCCAAGACGGCAGGATCGATCCACCGCGCCGGATCAAAGTCGCCAGATGGGGTCGCAATTTCCAGCGTCATTTGGTCGGGGCCACCGAAATAGATCGATTGGCACATACCGTGGTCTAGCGGCCCGATCACATTAACGCCTTTGCTGCGAATACGGTCTCGCATGGCGAGCAATTGGTCGGCCGTGTCCACTCGGAAGGCCAAATGCTGCATTGTTCCAGCGGCACTCGGCATCGCCCCCGACCCGGCATGCGTCACCCCAATCTCAACCGGGATGTCGGCGACATCGGGCAATTGCACGATTGAGAAATAGGAGTGATCGTTCAGATGCATAAACGCATGCAGCCCGCCCGGAACGCCATGCATATCAAACAGTGCCGACAGTTCGCAGCCCAGCACATCGGAGAAAAACTCGATATGGGATTTGATATCAGCTGACATGACCGCAATGTGGTGAATGCCCGTCGCTTTGACCATTTCAAAGTCCTCCCTGTCGCTGAGGCATAGTGGACCAAGCCTGCGCTTCATCCTAGTCATGACTTCGCGAAAATCGATTTCGTGATCGCCTGGGGAATTGTGATGTCGAAAATAGCCCGCGAACCATACCTGGTCATCCATGAGGAGAAATCGGGTTTCAAAGATGTATATGGCGGCGCGGGCAACAAGGTCGTGGTCGAATGTATGCGTCTGGTTCCGGATGGCGTGATCTCCAAATCTGTCATCGTATTTTCCCACCCAATTGGCGGCGGCTCATTTTTGCCTTTGGTTTCTGCGCTCGCCCATGCCGGCCATCATGTGATTTATTGCAATCCACGCTATCGCGGCAACGACACGGCTCTGATCATGGAAAAATGCCTCGCCGATCTCGCTGCTTGCCTACGTCACGCGCGTGATAAGTTCGGCTACGAGAATGTTACACTTGGCGGCTGGTCGGGCGGTGGCTCGCTTTCGCTCTTCTATCAGGACCAAGCTGAAACGCCGACCATTACCCATACGCCCGCTGGCGACCCTTATGATCTGACGGCGAGCGATCTACCCCCGGTGCAGGGCATCATGTTACTGGCCGCCCACATTAGCCGCGCCGTTACTTTGACCGAATGGATCGACCCCTCAATCATGGACGAGGGCCACCCCTTTGATCGCGCAACTGACCTCAACATTTATGCTCCGGCCAATCCTAATCAACCGCCCTATACCGACGGTTATGTCGAGCGGTTTCGCGCGGCACAGATCGCCCGCAATCGCCGTATCACTGCTCGGGTCAAACAGACGCTGGCCGACCTTCGCGCAGCTGGTGAACCCAATGCTGAGCGTGCTTTCACGGTTCACGGCACGATGGCGGATGTGCGCTGGACCGATCCGGCGCAGGACCCGTCCGACCGCCAGCCATATCAGTGCTATCTCGGCGAACCCGCCATCGCCAATGATGGCCCTGTTGGNCTCGCCCGGTTTACCACGCTGCGTTCATGGCTGTCGCAATGGAGCTTTGATGACACCAATGCGACCGGTCTTGGCAATGCGGCGCGGATNAGCTGNCCGGTTCTGGTCATCAANAATACCGCCGANCTCGCCTGCACGCCTAGTCANGCCCAGCGCCTGTTCGGTGCGGTCGGTCACGATGACAAGGAATACCACGATATCAAAGGCGCCGATCACTATTATATTGAACGTCCAGACCTGCTGCCGGACGCGGTTGGCAAGTGTTCCGACTGGCTGGCGCGCAAAGGCTTAGCCTAAAGGTCAAGCCTAATTGGCTTAACAGGTTGGCGCATCATATGCTGCCCAAGATGCATCCGGGACACCCAAATCTTCCCGGCAATATTGCATCGCCATATCAAGATCATCTTGTAGATAATCGCGCTCGGGATGTTTGGAGCATTCGTTTTCATAAATGAAAATATAGACACCGACGGCGGGGTCGGGTTCCAGGATAATGCGATGAAAGCCCTGATTGTTGGTATGACTGATCAAGGGTTTCATCTCGCGCGCCATTTTATTTCTTCCGGCCAGCCTTCTCATCAATCCCGGAAATGCCCTGCCGTTTAGCGAGCGCCTCGGCCACTGTGTCCAAATCGACGCCTTTCGCGCGCAGGCCAACCAGCATGTGATAAAGTAGGTCTGCCGCTTCGCTCGCCGCTTCTGCCTTACCCTGCGCGGCCAGAGCCAAAGCCAGTTCCGCGCCTTCTTCCGCGATCTTTTTGCCGCAATGAAGTGGGCCCTTGGCGAGCAATCTTGCCGTGTAGGAGGTTTCTGGGTCGCCGCCTGCACGGGCGTCAATCACGGCGGATAATTCTCCTAATAGGCGAGTAAGCTCGCTGCCAGAGCCAAGTGCGGTGTCAGCCATGTCGATGACCTCCTAAAACGGTCTTGTCGGTGCTCCGGCAGCGGCCAGTGCTTCGCGGGCTTGCTTAAGGCTAACCTCGCCAAAATGGAAGATCGATGCCGCCAGCACGGCGCTCGCGCCGCCTTCGAGCACTGCNGGGGCCAAATCATCGGCCTTCCCCGCGCCGCCAGAAGCAATAACCGGAACATTCACCGCTGAGGTGACGGCCNTGAGCAGGGGAAGGTCATATCCNGCTTTGGTGCCGTCGCGGTCCATGCTCGTCAACAGGATTTCTCCGGCTCCACGGGCTTCCACTTCCCGCGCGAANGCAACGGCATCAATCCCGGTCGCGTTACGGCCGCCATGCGTAAATATCTCCCAGCGCTCGCNGTTCGCCCGCGCATCAATGGCGACGACAACGCATTGCCGCCCCGCCTTAGCCGCGCAACGCGCTACAACTTCCGGGTCGGCAACGGCGGCTGAATTGATCGCGACTTTATCAGCACCCGCCCGCAACAGGGCGACCATGTTTTCCGCTGATCGCACACCGCCGCCAACGGTAAGTGGCATAAAACATTGCTCGGCGGTCGCGCTGACCACATCCAATAAAGTACCGCGCCCTTCATGACTTGCGGTAATGTCTAGAAAGCACAATTCGTCGGCCCCTTGCGCATCGTAAGCCTTTGCAAGGGCAACAGGATCGCCGGCATCGCGCAGACCCACAAAGTTCACGCCTTTGACGGTGCGGCCATCTTTGACATCAAGGCAGGGAATGATCCGGGTCTTCAACATGCGGGGTGGCTTAGCTGCGAACAGGCGCTGGGGGAAGACATAACCGTGTTGATTTCATTAACCATCCTCGCTATTCCCCGGATAAGACCTGTTGATGGGCAAATCAGGGCGCACCGATCCAACCCTTTATTCAAGAAACGAGCGGATATCCCGAATGAAACTTTCCCACATTTTCACCTCTCTTGCACTCATCTTCGCGGCCACCATGCCCGCTGCAATAGCGCAATCCCACAATCCACGTGAAGATCAGGCCACCGTACTCGGCTATATCGAAGACGCATTTATCGGCAAACTTTATCTGGAGATGAAGGCGAAGCTCGATACCGGCGCGGATACAAGCTCGCTCTATGCGCGCGATGTTGAAGTCTACAAAAAGAGCGGCAAAGACAGCTGGGTTCGGTTCCGCGTTGTCGGCAAGGATGGCCGCTCCATTCGCTACGATCAGAATGTTGTATCCTTTGTTGCCATCAAACTGAAAACCGGCGGAACACAGCGTCGTCCGGTCATCTATTTGCCGCTCTGCGTTGGCGGCGTGAAAGGGCTGGCTGAGTTTACTTTGGCCGACCGGGAACATTTCGATTACCAAGTCCTGATTGGCCGCGAATTCTTGGCCTCCCGCATTATTGTTGATTCAGCGGCAACCTTTGCGTCCCACGAAACTTGCTCGGCCGAAGGTGAGTAGTCACCTACACGCCCGGCTTTTAGCCCTTGCGCTCATTCTCGCAGGAATGGGGATTTTTCTGCACAAGACCGTGCAGAAAGATTATCCAGTCATACCGGATCAAACCCGGACGATCTGGAATCTCGAAGTCTATATAGAGTTCGCGGCGGGCAACCGCCCGGTGCGGGTTGAGACCTTTCTTCCGGCGCAAAATGAAGTGCGCGATAATGTCGAAGAACAATTCTATAGTGGCCCGTTCGGTCTACGCATCAATCATGAGGGCAGCGAAGGTAACCGCAAGGCGATTTGGACGTATCGCTATCCTGATGGTCCAAAAATTCTGCGCTATCGCACCACGCTGATGGAGGAAAGCCGCCGCACGCCGCTGCCTGATGGTTTGCAATTGGAGGGGCGACCACCGGAATTGCCATTTGAAACCAATTTGGAACGGCAGGCCTTCATCGTCTGGATCTCCAGCTTGCGCCGACAGTCGGCTGATAGCGAGTCGTTGGTTGAGTTGACATTGCAGGAGATTTTCTCCGCCAACCTGTCTGACGAAGTGGCGGCCTTGATCCGTCCACTTCCGGGTAATCTCGGGCGATTGGAACTGGCCCGCGCGGTGCTTGAAAGTCAGGGCGTTCCGGCCCGAATTGCGAATGGGGTTTACCTTGATGATGCCCGCCGCCGGGCTGAAACTGAAAGCTGGCTTGAATATCGCGTGGATGGCCGGGATCGGCGCTATTTCCCATCTGGAAGCCCGTCAAAATTCTACCCAATCTGGTACGGCCTGGACGAGCTGGTTGAGGTTGTTGGTGCGTCGGAACTCAGCGTTCAGATCAGCTTGCAACCCTCGCGTTTGGCCGCAAGCTCAATTGTTCATGACAGTGACGGAAACAATTTCTTGTTGCGCATGTTCAGCTTTGATGGCCTGCCACTGACCACCCAGCTGGTTTACCGCGTCCTACTGACCATCCCGGTCGGGATTATGTTGCTGGTCTTCCTGCGCCAATTTGTTGGCCTGCAAACGCTCGGCACATTCATGCCCGTATTGATCGGCATCGCCTTCCGTGAAACCGCACTGCTGACCGGTCTGACCCTGTTTACGATATTGATCGCGCTGGGTCTGGCGATGCGTTTCTATCTTGAACGATTGAAACTCCTGCTTGTCCCGCGCCTGGCTGTGGTCTTGATCTTTATTGTCCTGTGTATGGCAGGAATTACCATTCTGATGGCTGATTCTGGTCAACGGATTGGGTTGTCAATTTCCCTCTTTCCAATGGTTATTCTGACCATGACGATTGAGCGGATGTCTATCGTCTGGGAAGAGTATTCTGGTGCCGAGGCGATCAAGCAGGGCCTTGGTAGTCTGGCCGTGGCCAGCATCACCTATCTGGCGATGAGCAATGCTTATGTTGAATATCTGATGTTCAATTTCCCGGAATTGCTACTGGTAATCATGGGGCTTTGCCTCCTGATGGGTCGCTATATGGGTATGCGTCTCAGCGAACTTAGCCGGTTCCGGCAGTTGAGCGCTAATGACGACGATGNCGATGACACTGACGGGCAGGNCAATGCTTAACCGTCTGATGAATATGCGGCGCAAAGGCGTCATGGGTATCAATGAACGCAACATTCGCCTGATCGCAGAGCTAAATCCGCGCCACCTAATGCGTCTGGTCAATGATAAAACGATTACCAAAAGGCTCGCCATGGAAGCCGGTATTCCGGTTCCAGAACTGGTTGGGTTGGTCAGCGGGTCATTCGATATGCGGCGCTTGCGTGATATGCTGGATCGCCCTGGCGGCGTCGCCATCAAGCCTGCCAATGGCTCGCAGGGCAATGGTATCATGATTGTCATGGGTCCCATGAAGGGCGGCTACAGTCTCGCGAACGGTCGCCGGATCATGTACGAGGACTTGCGGTTTCACGTCATGAACATCCTGTCGGGCATGTACTCGCTGGGCGGCTTGCCCGACACCGCCCTGATCGAAGAGCGTGTGCGGTTCGCCGGCGTCTTTGACGAGGTTAGNTTCAAAGGCGTCCCCGACATTCGGATCATTGTTCTGAAAGGCGTGCCTATTCTTGCCATGTTGCGNTTACCGACCGCTGATTCCGACGGAAAGGCCAATCTGCACAAAGGCGGCGTTGGNGTCGGCGTTGATCTTGTCACGGGCATGACGAAACAGGGTATGCAGTACAATAANCTGGTCGATCTNCACCCAGATACCGCGAATGAATTGCTCGATATTCAGACCCCGTTTTGGGACGAAATGCTGCTCATGGCGGCGCGGGCCTATGATGTCACAGAGCTTGGTTACCTCGGCGCTGATATTGTTATCGATATCGACAAGGGCCCGCTGCTGCTGGAGCTGAATGCCCGGCCAGGCATCGCGATCCAGATCGCCAATCGCTACGGTCTCCGCGGCCATGTCGAGCCGATCCTCGCGACTGACACATCGAAAATGAGCCCGGAAGAGCGTATCGCCCTGGGCAAACAAGTTTACCGCTCAATCCATCCGAGCCGCGAAGCCGCCTAGTTCGCGCCCGCCGCCACAACCCGGCGCGCGATGACCATGGCTTGCACTTCGCCCGCGCCTTCGAAAATATTCAGAATACGCGCGTCTTGCAGTACTCGGCTGATCGGATATTCAAGCGCGAAGCCATTCCCGCCATGGATTTGCAGCGCATTGTCCGCCGCCGCCCAGGCCGCCCGCGCCGCCAGCAATTTCGCCATCCCCGCCTCAAGGTCGCAGCGTTTATCACTGTCTTTTTGGCGTGCTGAAAAATAGGTTAGCTGGCGAATGCCGACCAGTTCCGCCGCCATCATGACCAACTTGTTTGCAACCCGCGGGAATTGATAAATCGGTTGCCCAAATTGCACCCTGTCGAGTGCGTAGCGCAGGCCCAGTTCAAATGCGCATTGGGCGACGCCGATGGCCCGTCCTGCAGTTTGAATGCGGGCGCTTTCAAATGTCGCCATCAGGTGTTTGAAGCCCATGCCCTCGGTTGCGCCGAGCAGATTGTCGGCCGGAACCTCAAAGCCATCAAAGCCGATTTCATATTCCTTCATGCCGCGATAGCCGAGCACTTCAATCTCGCCGCCGGTCATGCCTTCGGCTGGAAATGGCTCCGCGTCCGATCCTCGCGGCTTTTCTGCCAACAGCATTGATAGGCCAGAGAAATTCGTCGTCTCAGGATCGGTGCGAACCAGCAATGTCATCAGGTCGGCGCGAACCGGGTGGGTGATCCATGTCTTGTTGCCGGTCACTTTGTAGGTGTCGCCATCCTTAACGGCCCGGGTCCGCAAAGCGCCCAAATCTGAGCCCGTATTCGGCTCTGTGAACACCGCTGTTGGCAGGATTTCACCGCTCGCAATCGCTGGCAGATATTTGTCTTTTTGGGCCTGCGTGCCGCCAATCATGATCAATTCGGCGGCGATTTCTGAGCGCGTGCCCAGTGACCCGGTGCCGATATAGCCGCGTGACAGCTCTTCGGAGACAACGCACATGGCTGTTTTGCCCATGCCGAAGCCGCCATACTCCTCTGGAATGGTCAGGCCAAACACGCCCAGCTCCGCCATCTCATTGACGACGCCCATCGGGATATACTCGTTTTTCAGATGCCATTCGTGCGCATGCGGCACGATCTTGTCTTCGGCATAGCGGCGAAATTGATCGCGCACCATGCCGAGTGTTTCATCCAGACCTGTATTTTCCACCGTCGCTTGGCCAAGCGTTTCGGGTAGCAAGCGCGCCGCTGCGGCCATGCNNGAAGGTGTGCGGCCGTGCTCGATCACACGTGTAATGGCCGGTCCATTCAACAGGTCGATTTCGTCTTGGCCNAGGCCTAGTTCCGCCGGGCGGACCATCTCGCCTTGGTTCATCGGGATGCCGCCGCGCAGCTGCGCACAATATTCACCAAACAGGATTTGAGAGAGCAAGGCCTCGATCTCACCAAACTTGCCCTCGGCCTTCAGGCGCGCGGCCCATTTGGCGGTTTCGCGCAAGGTTTCGATATAGGTTACGATCCAGGCAAAGCCGTGGGCGATATGTTGGTGGGCTTCAAACGCCTCGCGATCGGGCTTGCCTTCGGGGGCCAGGGTCAGCGCGAGTTTCTTGCGGGCGGCCTCTTTATATGTGTCGAGCGCAGCAACTGCGTCGTCCATTGCGGTGGTGAGATTGTCCATAATACCTGTATTTGCTGTCTCGCCCATGCCGACTTCCTCTGCGTTTTTTGGATATGTATGGCAGGCATTGCGAACTGTCACGGCCTTCTATTGCGGCGCAGCGAAGCAGGCTGCACAGCGCTCACTGGCTGAGCATGCCCACGCCGAAATCGTTACCGGCGTTGCGACTTGGCAAGCTGGCGACTTGCGACACGTCCCTTTGGGTGGAGTCCACTCTGAAAACGACATAGTGGCGCGCGGTCCTGGGGCATGGTCTGCCGACCATTATCTCGGCCTCGACAGGGCGGGCGATTAACCGGTTTCAAAGCCGATATCATAAGCCAGACGCGCCGCCTCGATATCGGCCAGCTTGCCTTCAAACGCCGACCAATCATCCCGCTCAGCAATCGGATCCCAAAGCGCCTCGACATCGTCGATCAACAACCTCACGGGCTGTTCTTGCTGGAAATAGTCCGCTTCTAGCCTCTCCACCTTCACCGGCTCCCGCGCCAACAGGCCGTCCCGCACCGGAGCGAATGCCGACGCCTCGTATAGCGCGCTTTGCGGTCCCGCTATGGCTCGCGCGGTGCTGGCTTCGCCGCCAAACCAGTCAAAGAAGACCTGCGCCCAGCCTGCTTCCGACTCTGTCATCCAGCCGTATAGAGCCTGCAAGAAGTTCAAATCAGCTTGTAAGTCCGCACCGTCCTCCAGGCCGAGGAGTGCCAAAGTATGACGCGCAAAACTTGCCTGATACGCTGGCTCGTAAGCCTTCAGAGCAGCTGACAAATCTTCCTCCGCAGCGATCAGGCTAAGCGCCCCGCCCAATTGTTGCAGCGCCCAAAGCCCTTGCGTCGGCTGGCGTCCAAATCGGTACAATCCCTGTTGATCGAAATAGGCAGCAACAAAATTCGGATCGCTTTTCTCCAGAAACCGCCAAGGGCCGAAGTCGAACGTCTCGCCGGTAATATTGAAATTGTCGGTATTCATGACGCCGTGAACGAACCCGGTGGCCATCCATTGTCCGATCATCCGTCCGGTTTGTTGGGTGACCGCTTCAAACATTTGGGCCGCTGCCACCCCCAGTGTCGGATT
>JGI24724J26744_10003163_pt1 | contig 10737 bp, 7 predicted proteins | sample Cruoilmetagenom7_FD_26744 | JGI IMG/M metagenome (IMG submission 26744)
CGGTATCATAATACCACTCCCTTCTAGTTCTGTTTCAACCGTAGGCACGTGGTGAGATCGACAGGGATCAGGTCTTATGGGTCGGGAACCTGTCAGTTCTCGACCCACGACCGCAATTGCAAGAAGAACATATCGGCCATTTGATCGCGGATAATCTCACCACTTGATAGCCGCTGATTTTCAAGCCTCGACAAACGTTCGTCAAGATACTCAGGGCTGTCGCCCTAGATTGCGTTTGTCAACCAATCCAATATATTAAAGGCACCAATTCATTAAAAATGCGGGGGCCCATGACACCTAGGGAGGCACTTCTATTGTCGCTTTTGACGGAATTAAATGACCAGTTGACTGTTAATCAATTGGCCGTAGGTTCGATCCCTACCGCCGGAGCCAAAATCTCTCTTAGATAACAAGAGAGTAACAAGCCGCCCCTCGGGGCGGTTTTTGTTTTCTGCAACATCTCTGCAACAACGATCTATTAGTCGAACGTACATTCGCATGGCTTGATCGCTACCGCCGATTGGCAAAGGACTGGAAAACATCCATAGCCTCCGCCGATGTGCACTTGCCCCTCCAAATCGAACTCACCCCACATTGGCAACACACCCCTGCCCTCTTGGTGTTAGGAGAAGCGACAAAAACGGCACCGTCAATGCGGCCGCACGAGGCCCAATCCCGCTGTGTCAGCAAAACAATCTGACCTGACCGTTTACACACCTATCGGCCACAAAAGCCCGGTGATCCGAGGTTTTTCCGGCATATATGTGTCGCCGGGCCTACAAAACTTAACATCCTAAGAACAGGGCTTTACATAGGCGGCCCATGAGAGTTTTCTCTGTATGCACTCGCACACTTTGATGTGCGTCGAAAGGATACCAAAGTGAAACCGACGAACACCAACGACCCAGAGTATTTCCACAAAGTGGTCGACTGCCAATATGCCTGTCCTGCGCATACGCCGGTGCCATTTTATATCCGCTTGATTGCACAGCAGCGTTATACCGACGCATACCTTGTTAATTGGGAAAGCAACGTCTTTCCCGGCGTGTTGGGCCGAACCTGTGACCGCCCTTGCGAACCGGCCTGCCGTCGCGGGCGTGTCGACGAAGAACCTGTCGCCATTTGCCGCCTGAAACGTGTGGCCGCAGATATGAAAGACGATGTTGGCGATCAAATGCCATCGGCCGGCCCTGCAAATGGCAAAAAAATTGCCCTTATCGGCGGTGGCCCGGCTTCTTTGACCGTGGCGCGCGATCTGGCCCCGCTGGGATATGAGCTGCACCTTTATGATGGTGCAAGCAAAGGCGGCGGCTTTATGCGCTCGCAGATCCCATCTTTCCGCCTGCCCGAAAGCGTTCTGGATGAAGAAGTCGGCTACGTTCTGAATATGGGGATCAAGACCCATTTCAACACCTACGTGGACAGCATGGCCGAAATTCTGGCCAAAAATTATGACGCTGTTTTTGTCGGCACCGGTGCGCCCCGCGGGCGCGACCTGGCAAAGCTGCCCGGACGCAAGGACGCAGACGCCAACATCCATATTGGCATCGATTGGCTGTCCAGTGTCGCCTTTGATCACACCAAAAGAATCGGCAAGAAGGTGATTGTATTGGGCGGCGGCAACACGGCGATGGATTGCTGCCGAACCTCGCGTCGTCTGGGCAGCGATGATGTAAAAGTCATCGTGCGCAGCCCGTTTGATGACATGAAAGCCTCGCCCTGGGAAAAAGAAGACGCCATCCACGAAGGCATTCCGATCGTGGACAACCACACGCCCAAGGAATTCGTCCATAAGGATGGCAAGTTGGTCGGCATGACATTCCAGAAAGTCGAGCCAATCTATGACGACAATGGAAACCGCGAATTGGTGCCAACCAAAGAAGCGCCGGTGTTCATTGCTTGCGACGACGTATTGATTGCCATCGGTCAGGAAAACGCCTTTCCGTGGATCGAAAAAGATTGCGGCGTCCGGTTCAATGACTGGGGCGTTCCGGTTCTTGATGAAACCTCGTTTCAATCCACGGTCCCGCATGTGTTTTTTGGTGGCGATGCGGCCTTTGGGCCTAAAAACATCATCACNGCAGTGGCCCATGGTCATAGAGCGGCGGTTTCGATNGACCTNTTNTGTCAGGGCGAAAATGTGCTTCAGCGCCCGCCCCCCCATGTCAATCTNCTCAGCCAGAAAATGGGCATCCATGAATGGAGCTATGACAGNGCGCCGATAAATGACAAACGCGAAGCTGTGCCGCTGGTCGATCTGACCGCAGCNCTGAAGGATCGCGACTTAGAGGTCGAACTTGGCTTTGATGCTCAGACGGCCTTTGTTCAGGCCGAACGCTGCCTTAACTGCGACGCCCAGACTATCTTTACGCCAAACAATTGCATCGAGTGTGACGCCTGCGCCGACATCTGCCCGACGAGCTGCATAAGCTTTGTCAGCAACGGGCCAGAAGATGACTTGCGCAGCCGTTTGGCGGTTCCTGCCCTTAACGATGAACAGGACATATATGTGTCCGACACGCTTCAGACGGGTCGCGTTCTGGTGAAGGACGAAGACGTCTGTCTGCATTGTGGCCTTTGCGCAGAGCGGTGCCCGACGGCCGCCTGGGACATGCAGATGTTTTTTTATAATGAGACCAAAGCAAGCCCTGATCTGGTGGAGGTCACATGAAAATGATTAAAGGCGTCAACGATTTTGTGGTGAAGTTCGCGAATGTGAACGGAAGTGGCTCTGCCAGTGCCAATCACTTGTTTGCCAAAGCGATATTTCGCATGGGTATCCCTGTCAGCCCGCGCAATATTTTCCCGTCAAACATCCAGGGCCTGCCTACCTGGTACGAGGTGCGCGTAAGTTCCAAAGGCTATCTGGGGCGGCGCGGCGGCGTCGACCTGATGCTCAGTGTGAACCCGCAAAGCATGGAAAAAGACATCGCCAGCATCGAGCCCGGCGGCTATTTCGTCTATGATTCCACCAAACCATGGCGCCGCATCTGAAACGTGACGATATCAATTATTTCGGCATTCCGCTGACCGAAATGTGCATGCGTGAATATCCGACCCCGCGTCTGCAGCAATTGCTGAAAAACGTGGTTTATGTCGGGGCCTTGGCCGCACTGCTGGATATTGATTTCAGTATTCTCAAGAACCTTCTGAGCGATCAGTTCAAAGGCAAAGAAAAGCTGATCTCATCAAATGTGCATGCGCTGGAAATGGGGTATCAATTCGCCAGCGAGACATTCGACTGCCCGCTGCCAATCCGTGCAAAGCGGTGGCAACGTCGCTCCGCACATTCTGGAAAGCGAACATATTCTGATGAACGGCAATACGGCCGCTGCTTTGGGTGCAATCTATGCCGGGGCGACGGTTGCTGCCTGGTATCCGATCACGCCATCCACATCCGTGATTGACGCATTTGCCGAATACGCCGAGCGTTTGCGCATCGACCCGGGCACCGGGAAAAAGAACTTTGCCATCGTTCAGGCCGAAGATGAACTTTCGGCCATTGGTATGGTTATCGGTGCCAGTTGGAACGGAGCGCGCGCCTTCACGGCCACATCCGGGCCCGGTCTGTCTTTGATGGGCGAATTTCTGGGCCTTGCCTATTTCGCCGAAGTGCCCGCGGTGCTGATCGATGTGCAGCGCTCAGGCCCGTCAACAGGCATGCCAACGCGATCCCAGCAATCAGACATTCTGGCAGCAGCCTATGCCAGCCACGGCGACACCAAGCAGGTGTTGTTATTCCCGGCCACTCCGCGCGAATGCTTCGACATGACGGCGCAATCGTTTGATCTTGCAGAGCAGTTGCAAACCCCGGTCATTATGATGTCCGACCTTGATCTGGGCATGAATGACTGGATGTCACCGCCGCTGGAATGGGACGACAGCTATCAGATGGATCGTGGCAAAGTCTTGGATGCCGAAGGTTTGGACAAGGCCGAAAAATGGGGCCGCTATGTGGATGTGGACGGGGATGGCATCCCCTATCGGACATTGCCCGGCGCACATCCCACCAAAGGGGCCTATTTTACCCGCGGCTCATCCAAAAACACGATGGCTGGCTATTCCGAGCTGGGCGAGGACTATGTTGAAAACATGGACCGGCTTTTGCGCAAATTTGAAACCGCGAAATCCTATGTGCCCAAACCCAAAACGCATCCGCCTATTGAGGTCAAAAAGCCCCTCACAAAGCTTAAACTTGGCGCGCTGTTTTTTGGCACCTCTGCCTCGCCGGCCTATGAAGCCGTCGAGATGCTGGCCAAAGATGGCTATCCTATCGACACGATGCGCATTCGCGCCTTCCCGTTCCACATCAGCCTTGATGAATTCATCCGGGATCACGACAAAATCTTTGTGATTGAACAAAACCGCGACGGGCAAATGCGCCGCCTAATCATCAACGAATGCGAAATCTCGCCGGGTAAGCTGATCCCAGTGCTGGATTATTCCGGCACGCCAATCACGGCTCGTGCCATCGCGCATCAGATCCGACAGGCTCTGAGCACCANNNAAAGCGCCGATGCTACCACGTCACCTACGGAGACCGTCTGATGTCCTATCTTATGCCAAAAATCCGGCACCCGAAACTGCCCAAGAACGACCTGGACCTTACGGTTGCTGATTATGACGGGTTGATCTCGACGCTCTGTGCGGGCTGTGGCCATGACAGTATCTCGGCGGCCATCCAGAACGCCTGTTTCCTGTCCTCTATCCCGCCCCATCGGATCGCCAAACTGTCCGGTATCGGCTGTTCATCCAAGATGCCCACGTATTTCCTAAGCAAAAGCCACGGTTTCAATTCTGTGCATGGGCGAATGCCCTCTGTTGCGACCGGTGCCAGCCTTGCCAATCGGGACCTGACCTATATTGGCGTTTCGGGGGATGGCGATACGGCGTCTATCGGAATGGGCCAGTTTATCCACCTGATCCGCCGGAACGTAAACATGACCTATATTGTGGCCAACAACGGCTGTTATGGGCTGACCAAAGGTCAAGACAGCGCCACGGCCGATTTCGGTTCTGTTAGCAAAGCAGGCGCCAGTAATCCGTTCGATGGCATCGATCTGGCCAGCCTTGCGTTGTTGCAAGGGGCAAGTTTTGTCGGGCGTAGTTTTTCTGGCGACAAGGAACAGTTAGAACCGCTGATCCGGGCCGCCATGGCCCATAAGGGGTTTGCGTTCATCGATGTCGTGTCGCCTTGTGTGACGTTCAACAATCATGCCGGGTCNAGCAAAAGTTATTCCAATACCCGCGAGAATTTGGATGCGATGCCGCTTGATTTCGTGCCCATGCGCGAAGAAATCCGCACCCAGTATGACGCGGGCACGACGCAGGGCGTGACGTTGCACGACGGCTCGGTCATCAATTTGCATAAGGCCAGTGCCGATTATCAATCAGATGATCGCAANGCNGCGATGAATTCAGTGCAAATCGCCAAGGATGAAGGCCGGATTTTGACCGGGTTGCTATTCCTTGATCCGAATTCACAAAACTTAAACCAGAACCTAAATCTGGCAACCAGACCGCTGAACGAGCTGGGGAANAATGATCTTTGCCCCGGCAGCCGCGTTTTGAATAGTATTAACGAAGGTTTGCGATAAGGCCGGCAATCCGGGCTTCTGTCTGGAATGCTATGANAGCTGTGCGGCGTTTTAATCAAACCTGACTGCGCCCGCAGCCGCTGGTTGCTCGGGTCTGCCCTAGGGCTGCCCGCACGCCGCCCCCATCAACCGATAGGCAATCTGCGCTGCGGTGAAATCCCAGGCCGGATTGCCATTGGGGGCCAGTTCCACAATATCCAGCCCGACGCATGTGCGCCCCTTTAAGGCGTGCTCGACCAGATGCAGCGCCTGATAATAGCCCAATCCGCCCGGAACCGGCGTGCCAGTGGCTGGCATAACAGAAGGGTCCAAGCCGTCCACATCAAAGGACACATAAACATGTTCCGGAAAATCATCCGGCAGATCGACCGCCATGATATTGCCGGTCACCAATTCCTCGCCGTCCACATGAAACACGCCGTAGTGCTCGCGGGCCTCGACCTCTTGGCGGCAAAGCGCACGCACGCCAAATTGCGCCAGACGCGCGCCGCGTTCGCACAGCAAATGCATGACCGACGCATGCGAATGTTTTTCGCCCTGATAGGCCACGCGCAGATCAGCATGCGCGTCGATTTGCACGATACCGACGGGCTTGCCCAAGGCGGCCATAACACCGCTCACCGCGCCAAAGCTTAGCGAATGTTCGCCCCCCAGCGCCACCGGGATTTGCCCGGCGCTGACGGCGGCATTCGTGGCCAAAGCAATGCGGTCCATGACATCGGGCAAAGGGCCGGTGCAGTCGATTGGCGGTTCGGTGACAATGCCACGCGCGCAGGGTTCAAACCCGCAACTTAGGCGTTCCAGCTCATTACTTGCGCTCAGGATCGCGCCAGGCCCGGCGGCGGTTCCCGCGCCATATGACACCGTGCGTTCAAGCGGCACCGGGATAACCCGAAACAAGCCCCCCTGCCCCTGTTCGCTGTCTGTCAGTTCGCTTTGCAAAAAATCGGTCATCTCAGGACAACCTGCTGGCAAAATCATCATAAGAAAACTCGCGGATCATTTTCAGCGCATCGGTTTGCGAATTCCACAGCGCAATCGCTGGCAGGGCAACGCCGTTAAAAGTGTTGGTCTTAACCATCGAATAATGCGCCTGATCAAGGAATGCGATGCGCTGGCCGATCTTCAGGTCGGGCGCGACGCGATAATCGCCGATCACGTCACCGGCCAGACAGGACGCACCGCCAAAACGATAGAGCGTGCCAACGTCCCCCTCGCCCATCATTGCCGGGCGATAGGGGGCCTCGATCACATCGGGCATATGGCAGGTGGCCGATATATCGGTGATCGCCAGATCCATGCCGTTACGGGGCAAATCAAGCACCTCGCCCACCAGAATACCTGCGTCCAGCGCGACGGCCTCGCCCGGCTCAAGATAAATCTGCAACCCGGTGCGGGCGCGCTGTTTTTTGATGAATGCCACCAGCCCCGCACGATCATAGTCAGCCCGTGTGATATGGTGACCGCCGCCAAAGTTCAGCCACTTCAGCCCGTTCAGATAGGGCGCGATCTGATCCTCGATCGCCGCCCATGTGCGTTCAAGCGGCGCGAAACCCTGTTCGCAAAGCGTATGAAAATGCAACCCGTCGACACCTGAAAGGGCATCGGTCGTTAGCTGCGAGATCGGCGTTCCAAGCCGCGAGAACGGCGCGCAGGGGTCATATTTTGCCACCGGCGCTTGGGAGAATTCCGGATTGATCCGCAGCCCGACCTGAACCGGGCGCGACGTTGCTTTGACGTTTGGCAGGAACCGGTCTTTCTGGGCAGGCGAGTTGAATATCACATGGTCGGACAGGGCAATAACCTGATCGATTTCGCTTGGCTTGAAAGCCGCACAATAGGTCGCAACCTCGCCGCCAAATTCCCGCCGCGCCAACTGGGCCTCAAGCAGGCCGGACGCACAGCAACCGGGCAGATAACGCCGGATCAGCGGTGCCAACGAGAACATCGAAAACGCTTTGAGCGCCAGCAAAACATGCGCCCCCGACTGATCCGCGACATCCTTCAGGATTGCCAGATTGCGTTCAACCGCCACTTCATCGACCACAAAACACGGGCTGGGAACGCGCGTCAGATCAAAGGCCGCGAACGCCCCCGCCGCCCCGGCCTGCGTTTGCATCAGCTCGCTCATCGCCTAAAAATCCACCGGCGCGTCAAGTTCCTGCACCACCCAAGGCAGCCCCTGTGTATTCAGCATTTCCATGAACGGATCAGGATCAAGCTGTTCCATGTTCCACACCCCCGGCGCACGCCACAGACCTTGCAAAACCATCGCCGCGCCGATCATCGCGGGCACGCCGGTGGTATAGGACACAGCTTGGCTGCCAACCTCTGCGTAACATGCCTCATGGTCGCAGATGTTGTAGATGTAATAGGTCTTTTCGACCCCATCTTTTTGCCCCGTCGCAATGTCACCGATACAGGTCTTGCCTTTGGTCAGCGCGCCCAAATCGGATGGATCAGGCAGCAGGGTTTTTAAGAACTGCAGCGGGATGATTTCCACCCCCTCATGCATCACCGGCGCAATCGAGGTCATGCCGACATTTTGCAGCACAGTGACATGGTTGATGTAGGCATCGCCAAAAGTCATCCAGAACCGGGCGCGCTCAATTCCCGGAAAATGGGTTTTCAGGCTCTCCAGCTCTTCGTGATACATAAGATACATGTTCTTTTCGCCCACGCCGGGGAAATCGAACGGCACTTTGTAGCTCATCGCCGGGCTGCTTACCCAGTTTCCGCCCTGCCAGTGGCGCGCATCGGCGGTGACTTCGCGGATATTGATCTCGGGGTTGAAATTGGTGGCAAAGGCCTGACCATTATCACCCCCGTTGCAATCGAGAATGTCGATCTGGCGGATATTATCCAGCTTGTGCTTGGCCAGCCATGTGGCAAAAACTGAGGTAACGCCGGGATCAAACCCGGACCCAAGGATCGCCGTCAACCCGGCGGCTTTGAAGCGTTCCTGGTAGGCCCATTGCCAGTGATATTCGAACTTTGCCTCGTCTTCGGGCTCGTAGTTGGCGGTATCAAGGTAATGGATGCCAGCCGCAAGACAGGCATCCATCAAAGCCAGATCCTGATAGGGCAGCGCCAGATTAACCAGCAATTCAGCCCCGGTTTGCGCGATCAGCGAAACGACCGCCGCCACGTCCATTGCGTCAACTTCAGCCGTGGCAATCTGCACACCGAACCGTTCGCTGACCTGTTGGGCGATGGCATCGCATTTGAATTTACGTCGCGAGGCAAGCGTGATGGTCGAAAAAATCCCACTGTTCATCGCCATCTTATGCACCGCGGCAGACGATACCCCGCCCGCGCCAATTACCAGAACGTTACCCATCTGCACGGCTCCATTTTTCAGGTTCATTCATAATAGGTATAACCGTTGATCGAGCCACGATAGGCCGCCATCAACGCCTTGCGATCAGCCGCTTTCAGGGTTTTGTCAGAGGTCGCCTGATCCACCATCTGGCGAAACGCGTCAACACAATCGCGCGGATCATATTCCACGTAAGACAGAACCTGGGCGATCGTGTCGCCTTCCTGTTCGTGCAGCAGGTCGAAATCACCGTCGTCGCGCAACTGGATCGTGGCTACATTTGTATCGCCAAAAAGATTGTGCAGATCGCCAAGGGTTTCCTGATAGGCACCAACGAAGAAAACACCAATGTAATAGGAGGTGTCATCGCATAAAGAATGCACCGGCAGCGAAGGCGAGACGCCATCTTCAAGAATGAAACGATCAATTTTGCCGTCGCTGTCGCAGGTGATGTCGGCCAGAACCGCGCGTCGGTCCGGGGTAATGTTCAACTGTTGCAACGGCACAACCGGGTGCAGCTGATCTATCGCCCAGACATCAGGCAGCGACTGAAACAGCGAAAAATTGCAGTGATAGATATCGGTCAGCTTTTCCAACTGACCATCAAAATCGGTGCCGCTTTCCGCCAGTTTCTTTATCTTGGACATCAGCGACAGATAAATCTGCTCTGCCCGCGCCATTTGGCGAATATCGATAAAACCGCGACGGAACAAAGCGCGCAACTCGTTGCGATAATAGGCGGCATCGTTCAGACATTCCTGAACCCGCGACGGCTGCAGGTAATCCTGCACCGCGATCAGGTCGCCCACCAGATGGTGATCCTCGGGGGCCGCATCCGGCGACGTCTGCCGGTCATAAAACGTCGCCTCAAGCACGTTGAAAATCAGCATTGAGGACGTGGCGACAACCGCCCGCCCGCTTTCGGTCACCAAAGCCGGGTGATCCAGCCCTGCCCCATCCATTTCGTAAGCTACGGTTTCCACGATGTTGGTGGCATATTCGGCCACCGAATAATTGATCGAGTTTTCGGATGCGCTTTTTTCGCCGGTATAATCGACGCCCAACCCGCCGCCCAAATCCAGATGCGTCAGGGCCACACCTTCACGGGTCAATTCGATGAAATAGCGGCAGGCCTCTCGGGTGGCGCGGCGCACGTCGTTCACGTCGGGGATTTGTGAGCCCAGATGCGAGTGTTGTAACTTCAGGCAATGCAACATCCCTGCCTCTTTCAGCCGGTCGATCACCGCCACCAGCTGATCAGTGTGCATTCCAAAGGTCGAACGATCCCCCGAGCTTTCCGACCATGCACCTTCTATTTGATTGGTAAGTTTTACCCGCACCCCCAACAGCGGTTCCTGCCCCAGTTCAGCGGCCACCGAAAGCACGGTTTCCAGTTCTTTGGGGCTTTCCAGCACAATGAAAGTGTTGAACCCAAGTTTGCGCGACAACAGGGCCAGGCTGATGAATTCCGCGTCCTTAACGCCGTTGCACACAATCAGTGCATCGCGCGCCATATGGTGCGCCAGCGCGATCACCAGCTCGGCTTTTGATCCCACTTCCAGCCCGTGGGAAAATTCGCGGCCAAACTGAACGATCCGGTCGATTACCTGCGCCTGCTGGTTCACTTTGATCGGGAACACGCCGCGATAAACGCCTTTATAGCCGACCTGCGCAATCGCCTGCGCGAAACTGGTGTTGATGTGGCGTATCCCGTGTTCCAGAAATGCACTGACGCGCAGCACAAGAGGCGCATGAATGCCGCGTTCTTCCAGATCTTGCATAATCAGCGGCAGGCTGACCGGTTCGGCACCGGGTTTTAGC
>JGI24724J26744_10003165_pt1 | contig 10728 bp, 8 predicted proteins | sample Cruoilmetagenom7_FD_26744 | JGI IMG/M metagenome (IMG submission 26744)
TTTTCTTCCACTCGTAACTATTCCATTTAAGGCATTTAAGCGAAGTTTGTCATCTTCATCCATCAGGGCACGAAGATATAAGTTTTTATAGTCGTTATAAGCACGAAACTGGTTACTCTTGTTTGAAGTTTTCATAAAGCCGTCGGCTCTTTTTAAAATCTCACTGTCACTAAGTGCACTAAGAGATATTACAAACGCAAGTAGAAAAAAGAGAGATCGAATCATTAACTAATTATTCACCCTCTGTAAGTTTGTTAATTAACTCTTTTACTGAGATAATCTCATTTAATCTATAACCATTTGTCCCAGAGAAGAAAAGACCAGTCTCTAAGTTACCTTCATAAGCATCACTTAGTCTGTCAGCTATACAAAAACCAACTACTTTTGCTTCCTCACCACGATTACATGGGGCTACACAATTAGAGATACATTTGATAGCTGGACCTTCGCGTTTTTCAACCATATGAGTAAGATTTGTAACAACACCTTGAGCTGGATAACCAACAGGTGAACTCATTAACTGAATATCCTCTTTTTTAGCACCGAGAAGAACATTTTTCATATTTTCATGAGCATCACATTCATGAGTACCAATAAAACGCGTACCCATCTGAACACCTCTAGCACCAAGTGACATCATCTCTTCTATATCTGACTTATCCCAAACACCACCAGCAGCAATTACAGGAATATCACCCCATAGTGCTGCTTCTTCAACAACAGGAGCAACAATATTTTCTAGTTGATTCTCTTCCATTTTACACTGCTCATAAGTAAAACCTTGATGTCCACCACTCTTAGGACCTTCAACTACTACAGCATCAGGNATTCTGTCATAACGTTTTTTCCAACGTTTACAGATGATTTTAAGAGCTTTTGCAGATGAGACGATAGGNACAAGTGCTACATCAGGATAACCCTCTGTAAACTCNGGCATATTTGTCGGAAGTCCNGCACCTGTAATGATAATGTTTATACCAGATTCACAAGCATCACGGACAACACGACCATAATCATTAATAGCATAAAGAATATTTGCAGCTAAAGGTTTATCACCTGCTATTTCTTTTGCACTTTGGATAATAGCATCAAAACCCTCTTTAGAGTAGAAGTTAGCTTCACTTAAAGGTCTGTCTGCAACAAGTTTTTTAGAGTACTCTTTATTCTTGTAGTATCCAGTTCCAACTGCACTAATTACACCTAGTCCACCCTCTTTTGAAACGTTACCAGCTAGTTGATCCCAACTAATACCAACGCCCATTCCACCTTGAACGATAGGCTTTTCTATTACATATTTTCCAATTTTTAAAGAGTTAAAGCTCATTAGTTTACCTTCAATTTTGCAAATTTTCTTTTTCCAACTTGGAGTAGATACTCACCAGCTGATAGTTGTAACTTATCATCAGATACTTTTTGTTGGTCTATTTTAACACCACCTTGCTTAATATCTCGTCTTGCTTGAGAAGTAGATGGCTCAATGTTACAATCTACTAAGGCTTTTGCTATCCATATCTCTCCATCGCAACTAAATTCAGCAATATCAGTTGGAATTTGACTTTTAGCGTGAACTTTGTCAAACTCCTCTTTTGCTTTTTGTGCAGCTTCTTCAGAGTGAAAACGCGTAGTTATCTCTAAAGCTAAACCCTCTTTTACTTTTTTAGGGTGGAGTGAACCATCTTCTACACCTGTTTTAATTTTTGCAATCTCTTCCAAGGATTTTGCACTTAAAAGCTCAAAATATCTCCACATAAGCTCATCAGAAATACTTAAAACTTTTCCAAACATATCATTTGCTGCATCAGTCACACCAATATAGTTTCCTAAAGATTTACTCATCTTTTGTACACCATCAAGACCCTCTAAGATAGGCATCATTAGTACTGCTTGCTGTTTTTTAACTTCATAAGATTTTTGAAGTTGTCTTCCCATTAAAAGATTAAACTTCTGGTCAGTTCCACCAATCTCAACATCACTTAGAAGGTGTACACTATCATATCCTTGAAGCAGTGGATACATAAACTCACTTACTGCGATTGGAGTTTGTGAAGCATAACGTTTTGAGAAATCATCACGCTCAAGCATACGAGCAACTGTTAAGTTTGAAGCAAGTTGAAGCATTCCTGCTGCACCTAAATCGTCAAGCCACTCATTATTATAAACAATGTCAGTTTTACTCTCATCTAAAATCTTAAAAGCCTGTGTAGTATAAGAAGCAATATTTTTTACAATATCCTCTTTTGTTAAAACTTTTCTTGTAGCACTTTTTCCTGTAGGATCACCAATAGTTGCAGTAAACGAACCAATCAGGAATTGAANTCTAGCACCATATTTTTGAAATGTTGCCAGCTTTTGTAATAGTACAGTATGTCCAAGGTGTAAATCAGGAGCAGTNGGNTCAAATCCGCACTTCACGTTATAAGTCTTACCCTCTTCAAAATAAGCTTTTAATAACTTCTCAATTCTCTCAATATCAATAATCTCAGCACTACCTCTGCTGATTTCGTTTAAAGCTTCTTGTAACATGTAAATATATTTCCTATTTTATAGTTTTAATTCTTGTATGCATCATCTGTTCTAATAAGATGTACTACTTTTATTTTTTTGTCAATTTTAGCACGAAGCGCATTAATATCGCCTTGCTTAGACTCAAACCCAAGTTCACAATACTTGATATGCTCACTACTCTCTTTACCAAGCTCAATTGAACTAATATCTATCTCCTGCTTCGCTAAATAAGTAAGAAAATCTGCCAGTGCACCTTTTTTATTATGCAATGAGGCTATGAGTTTATAATGATGGATATTTTGTCTCTCCCATCTCACAAAAACCATAGGTTCATTTGTTTCAAGATATTTGGCTGCACTTTTACACATTTTATGATGAACGTGCACTTTTCCCTTTACTAGGAATGCCATTATCTCATCACCTGCTTTTGGATGACAACAGTAGTCAAACACAACACTACTTACTGCAGATGTACTAAAGATTTCTACACCGGAAATAATACTAGACTTCAATTTAAATCTATGACGAGATAGGAAGCCTCTAAACCTGCTGTTTTTACTAATCTCTGTTGTGTAAGTAGTTATAACATTTCTAAAATGTTCTATATCACAAGGGATGTTTGATCTGGCNTCACAGTTATTCTTATTGAACCAATCTTCCACGCGTGAAGGTTTCAGACTCATTGCAGTTGAGACAATATTTACACTAGATTTAGCATTTATATCTCTAATACGAGCGTTACAGTTCAGGCGCATATTAGTTGTTGCTTTTGAAGTTTTAACTGCATCTATCCATGAACATCTTGTTATTAGGTTATCAACTGTATTTACTTTAACTATATCACCATTTTTCAACTCACTTAAAAGTGGTGCTCTACTTTTGTTTACTAGTGCTGTGTCTGCTTTATTCCCAACTTCAGAGTGAACTGCATAAGCAAAATCAAGGACAACAGCCCCACGAGGTAGAGTAAAAGGGTCTCCAGTTGGAGAAAAAACAGTTATATCTTCAGAGTATAAATCATTTTTAATCAACTCATAAAAATCTTCTACTGATTCATTTTGGTACTGAAGGTTATCCAGCCAATCAAGTTTTATATTATTTCCACCACTTTTATATTTCCAGTGTGCGGCAACTCCAAGTTCTGCAGTCTTATGCATATCATATGTTCTAATCTGAACTTCAAATATTGCAGTATTATAAAAAACAGTTGTATGAAGCGTCTGATAGCCATTGTCTTTTGCAACTGCTATATAATCTTTAAAACGTGAGCTAAGAGGCTGAAAATGTAGATGGATAAGACCTAGTATGTTGTAACATTTCACAGCATCAGTAGTTAAAATTCTAACAGCTAAAAGGTCAAGAACTTCATCAATACTCACACCTTTTCTCTGCATCTTTAGGTAAATAGAATAACGGTGTTTTACACGTGAAAGTATCTCAACATCACTTTCACAAAAGCCATTTGTCATCAGAAGTTTGTGGATAGACTCTTTTAAATCATTCAGTTTCATCTCAATAGCATGATAATTTGTATCTAAATAGTTATCAATATGATGTTTCTCTTCTTTAAAAAGATATGAAAAGCTCAAATCTTCTAATATGTTTTTCAAAAAAGAGATACCTAAACGGTGAGCAATAGGAGCGTAAACAACAAGAGTCTCTTCCGCTATACGAATCTGCTTATGATCAGCCAGTGCATCTAGTGTGAGCATATTATGAAGTCTATCACAAAGTTTTACAACTAAAACCCTAACATCTTCAATACTTGCAAGTAACATCTTTCTAAATGTAAGAGCAGATACAACTAAACGTTCATTTGAAGTTGATGGAATAAGTTCCGCATCTCTAATAGTATCAATCTTTGTAAGACCCTCAACTAAATGAGCCACATCTTTGCCAAAAAGCTCATTTATCTCTTCTATATTTGTATCAGTGTCTTCAACTACATCATGTAAAAGAGCCGCTATAGCCATAGACTCATCATTTGTAATAGAAGAGACAATACTTGCAACTAAAATTGGATGAATTATATATGGTTCACCACTTTTACGAAACTGGTGTTTGTGAGCATCTACAGAATAAGCAAGAGCTTTCTCTAAAATAGGAGTTTTAGTTATTTGTGAAAAAAGATATGAGGATGCTGAGTCAACATCATGAAGATGTTTAACTTTATCTATATCTACTTGACTCAGCGGCAAAAGATTACTTCTCTACGTCAACAAAGCCCTTAACTATTACAAGGCCTTCAGCGATTTCCATTAGTGCTAAATCAGCAGATTTAATACTATTTGGATCGATATTTAATTTACTTGTTGCACCATTTTCTAACTCGTCACATCTTTTTGCAACTGCTAAAGCTAACTGATAGTTATCCATATTTGGGTTTTCATTTAAGATTTTGGCTGTTAATTCTTCTACTTTCATCTATATTCCTTTGTTTTATTGAACTATTGAGCAATTTTTCATATTGCCATTTAAAATGTCTAAAAGATTACCCTCTTTAGCCATGTCACAAACAATAATTGGTAATTTATTATCTTTTGCTAATGCAATAGATGTATCATCCATTACTTTGATATGGTCTTGAAGCGCTTGATCATATGAGAGTGAGTCAAGTTTTATTGCGTCTGCATATTTTGCAGGATCTTTATCGTAAACGCCATCAACTTTAGTAGCTTTTATAATCACTTCTGCACCAATCTCAACTGCTCTAAGAGTAGCTGCAGTATCAGTTGTAAAAAACGGATTACCAGTACCAGCTGCAAAAATTACAACGCGACCTTTTTCTAAATGACGTGTAGCTTTACGGTTGATGTAAGGCTCTGCAATCTGCTCCATTTTAATAGCAGTCTGCATACGAACTTCTAGTCCAGCGTACTCACAAGCTTCTTGCATTGCAACACCATTGATAACAGTAGCAAGCATACCCATATAGTCACCACTAGTTCTTTTAATGATTCCATCTTCAGCAGCAGTTACACCACGAATGATATTTCCACCACCGATTACGATTCCAACTTCGATACCTGCATCTACAAGAGATTTAATCTCTTGAGCGATATATTTTAATATCTGAGTATCGATACCATGACCTGCTTCACCAGCAAGAGCTTCACCTGAAAACTTAACTAAAACGCGTTTATTAGCCATGCACAAACCTTTATAATTTCGCGAATTATACTAGATAGTCTCTTTAAATCTGCTTTGAGTGATTTTCTTATTTATTATAAAGCATAATAAAAGGCATGATTTCAGAGAAAACAACTGCTCTTCTGTTCTCATCACTATGCAAAATAAGATCTAGCATCTGAGCAATATTCTCATCAATCCCATTAACTAGCTTACGGATATCTTCTAGTTTTTCCTTTTTAAGAACATTTGTAAATCTCTCATAAGATGAGTATGGCTCTTTTTTAGAGAGTTGATAGTAGAGTTTACGTCCAAGCTCAAACACTTCAAACTCTTCATTTTTACCTGTTAAGACCTTAGTTTCAAATCCATAATCCACTTCAATATTTTTCGCTCTCAAATAGGCTTGAAGCATCATCACGAAACCAACTTTTGCAGAAGTATAGTTTGTTAAAACTCTATCATGGAAGGCCTCAAAATGTTCACCATTATTACGCATATTTTTATACTCTATCATTAGAGACTCTACATAATATTTTGCATATTCCAGAGGTGCTGACTTTACAACCGTATGTCCTTCTTTAGACTCTCCCATAAGCTTTCCACCAAGTAAGATATGAACACCAGACCCATTTATACCCTCAACTTTAGCCTTACACCCTTCAAAACCAATGTCTCCAAGTCCATGAATACCACAACCCTTAACACATGCTGACCAGTACATTCTTACTCTACCTGATTCTAGTTCTACTTTGTCACTTAAGTACTGTGCCATAGTTATCGCATCATTCTTATTTTCTATCACTCCAAATGGACAGTGCTCAGTCCCAGCACAAGCAATTAAATGATTAAAATATGGAGTATGTACATTTTTGTACTTTTGAAAAAACTCCTCTTCTAAAAGAGAAGGAACATCTTTAACACCCATGATATAAAAACTCTGTTCCATATCAAAACGCAGTTCAGAGTTTCCATATTTTTCTGCTAACTCACCAGCCTCACTCATTCCTGTTCCAGTGAATATCCCTGAAGGGACAACTGCATGAACACCGATAGTTCCATCACGAAGTTGGATTTTTCCATGGTCTGGTTCAACATAATCCATCTTAGTCATTGTCTCACCAGAAGTTGCAAAATCTATCCCTGCGTTTTCACGAATAGCTTTAGCCATTTCACTCATACCAACTGCTTCTATCAGAAAGTGTAGTCTATTTTTGTTACGGTTGTCACGAAATCCAAAACGTTTAAAAAGGTCTGTGATAGAGCTAAACGCAGCTAAGACTTCATCTTCATCTTTTAAAAAGGTATCTGCACTTTTAGCAATTACACCTACTCTACCACCAAGGTAAAGGTTGTATCCAAACATTCCATCTTTTTGAGCTAAAACAAAACAGCAGTCATTTCCATAAACATTACATCTGTTTGAAAGGTTTCCTGAGATAGAAGTGTTAAACTTACGAGGAAGAGTTGAAATCCAATCTGCACTATAAAGAAACTTCTCTTGCATTTTTAAAAGTGTTTTGTGAGAAGGAAGTACATTATCAAAAGCCAAATCATCAAACGGGTCAGACACAATCCCGCGGATATTATCAACACCTGTCTGATAAGCATCTATGCCAACGTCAGCAACTCTTTTGATGATAGTCGGAAGGTCTTCAATTTTCAAGTATCTAAGTTCACACTGTTGACGAGTTGTAAGGTCTATGTAGTCTTGCCCAAACTCTTTTGCACACTCACCTATAACTTTTGCTTGATCTGCTCTCATAAACCCACCAGGGATACGAAGTTTTAACATAAACTTCTCAGGTGTAGCAGGTCTATAGTAGATTCCAAAACATTTTAAGAAGTATGTTTTATCCTCTTCTGGAATACTGTCAAATCCACTCTGGGCATACTCTTCTAGCTTCGCATAAGCTTCTTGTGGAATCTTTAACTCTTTTACTTTTTCAATTTTATTGATTTTTTTTGCTCTAGCGTCGTATGCTTTTTGTAATGCTTCCATTTCTAAGTATCCATTATTGATTATATTTATAATATTAGCCAATTTCTAGGCATATATATTTAAATAAATGCCCATATTTTATACAGTATTTTTAATCATCACTTAAATGTCATTATAGTTATTATTATTTATATTTTTTAATTAGAAATTTTAGTTAGAATGCCGTATGAATAAAAAACAATTAGCTATTTTAAGCGTCGGAAATATATCAAACAAAGATGAAGGTATCGCTTTATATGCGGGTAAATATCTAGAGTCTAATTACAGTTGTCACCCAAGCGTGGATATCATCTATGGTGGTGTTGAGGGAATGAGTTTACTCAATCTTTTTATGGAGTATGAGGAAATAATTGTCCTAGATGCTATTGGAATTGATGATGCTCCAGGTTCAATGTANCATTTTCCTATGGAAACATTTCGTGGTTTTAGCACTGATGAAGATGACAATGAGACGAGTGTCTTAGGATGTCTGAATTTAATTGAGAAAAAAGGAAACACTTTACCTAAGGTCAGTCTTCTTGCAATTATTCCAGATACCATTGAACCTAAAGTTGGTTTAAGTGATTCTCTCCATAAGCCCTTTGAATCTTATGTCTTGATGATTGTAAAATCACTTGAAGATAAAGGATTTCCTTGTGAAGAAAAAGAGGAAAAACAAACACTTGAGAGTGTAATAGCCAGTTTTACCAACTAAAGGAGAACTGCTTGCCTGGACGATTGAGTATCTTTGATGATGAAGCTTTTAAGCAAGATATCTTCAATCAGTTCGGACCCTTCAGAGATACAATAGGTCTCTTAAATAAGCAGTATAATATTGCTCCCACATTAAACATACCTATCTATACAAACAGCAAGATTTATACATATACACATTTTGGACTGATACCCTCTTGGGCGAAAGATCACTCTAGTATGCAAATCAACGCACGAAGTGAAACGGTATTTGAAAAAAGTAGTTTCAAAGAGGCCTACAAACAAAGAAGATGTCTCATTCCTATTAATGGTTACTTTGAGTGGAAAAAAGATGCTGCGAGTAAAAAAAGCAAACCTCACTTTATAACATCAGCTAGTGGAGACTATTTTGTATTTGCAGGGATTTATGAATCCTGGTATGACAATACACTCGGCAAAACCATACTAACATGTGCCCTACTGACTACAGAGCCAAATGAAAAGATAGCAACTCTACATGACCGTATGCCTGTTATCCTCCAATCACATCAATGGGAGTTGTGGCTGAACCATAGAAGTAACTATAGTGAATTAAACTCTCTCTTTGCCCCACTTCCAAGTGATAAAATAAGATACATTCGAGTAAGTGACTTAGTCAATAGCGTCAAAAATGACAGCGTAGAATGTATCGCTGAGAATCTAGAAACAGAACCTAGACAAGGAACACTTTTTTAAAGGTGTTCAACCGTTCTATCTAAATCTTAACTTGAAGTCGAAACCTCTTTAACTTTCTCCTTAAACGCAACACCCTCAAAAACAACTTTATGATGCGCTATTGCTCCACTTACTTCTTGTTCTTCTAAAACAAGACCATCTGGAACCTCATCAGAATGAAGTTGGATTGCAGTCTGTTTGAAGTTTGGCTCACCAGACTTTGGACAGAAACTCTCATTTGTCAGAGTGTTTACAAGCTGTTCGTTGAAGTGAAAAGGGACAAACACTGTCCCCTCTCTTACACTTCCTGTCACACGAACTACAACATCTTCTACACGTCCTCTTGGACTTGAGAGTGCCATTCTATCTCCACTTTTTACTTTCAGTTTTACTGCATCTTTAGGAGACAAGTCTACCCACGCTTCAGGAGCTAAGTTATCTAAGATATCTATACTTCTTGTTTTTGTACGTGTATGCCACTGCTCAACTGTACGACCAGTGTTTAGAATAACTGGAAACTCTGCACGTACTGGTTCAGCCATCGGATGCCACTCTAAGCAGAGAAGTTTTGCTTTTTGATCTTTAGTTCTATAAGGCATATCAGGAGAATAAAGTCTTTTCGTCCCTTTTGGGTTCTCTTCATTACATGGCCACTGAATTCCACCTAACTCTTCTATGAGCTCATAGTCCATTCCAGAGTAATCACATAGCTGACCCTTAGAAACTCTCTTCCACTCTTCAAACGCAGCAGATGGATTACTCCACTCAGGAAATAGCATCTCATTTACACCATCNAAGTATTTTGAAAACTCTACAACAATGTCAAAATCACTCTTTGCATCACCTAATGGCTCAACTGCTTTGTTTGCTCTATTACATCGTCTCTCTGAGTTTGTATATGTTCCCTCTTTCTCACCCCAAGTTCCAGCGGCAAAAACTACATCAGCTATTTGAGCTGTATCTCCAAGAAACGCATCTTGAACAACAAGTAAATCTAACTTAGCCAATGTTTTACGTAGCTTCTCTTGATTTACAAAACTCACAAGTGGGTTTGTTGCAACTATCCAAAGAGCTTTTATCTCACCTCTGTCTATTGCATCTATAATCTCGGCATATTTATATCCACGCTCAGTCGGAACAATCTGCTCAGGAACATTTATGATACTTGCATAATCTTTTAAAGCAGCCTCATCACCAAAATTTCTATATCCTGGTAAACTAGAAGTAAAACCTGTCTCACGTGTACCCATCGCATTACACTGACCTGTAATGCTAAACGGTCCAGCACCCTCACGTCCAATATGCCCAGTTAAAAGGTGTAGGTTTATAATAGCACTTACGGTATCAGTACCCATGAAAGATTGATTTACTCCCATGGTCCATGCACTTAAAACTGCTTCTGTTGCTACAAACTGTCGCGCCAACTCATAAAGAGTCTTAACATCTATGCCAGTAATATTTGCGACCTCTTGAGGAGGATAATCTTGAAGATGTTTTTTAAGCTCTTTATAGCCGTTAGTGTTTGCTTTTATATAACCTTCATCTTCCCAACCCTGCTCCATTACGATGTAAGCTAAACCATTAAAAAGTGCCAAGTCTGTTCTAGGCTTTATAGGAACATATAAGTCTGCCATCTGTGAAGTTTTAGAAGCTCTTGGGTCTATCACTATCACTTTTTTCTTCGGGTTTTTATTTTTGTTTATATG
>JGI24724J26744_10003168_pt1 | contig 10724 bp, 5 predicted proteins | sample Cruoilmetagenom7_FD_26744 | JGI IMG/M metagenome (IMG submission 26744)
CCCAAAATCCTCAAGGTCGTTCATAAAATTAGGTCAACAATTCCTCCGGTTTTGTGTTTTCAGATCGAACAAATCTAACCTGAATCTTAGCGCCGGCCTGATGAAGTTCTTTCTTTCCCACCCCTTGGATTAATTTTCGATTTTTAACCAAATTTTACCGTAAGGATATACGTATTGGTACGAAATATGCGTTCCTAAGCTATGGGGTATTACGTTGTCCATTATCGAAGGGGCTGATACTGTCTGAGGGACAATGGTCAAAAGGCGGTACGGGATTTATGAAAGGATTCGGACTTTTTTTCGGTTTCTCTATTGCCTGCATTGTCTGGGTTATGGCGATACTTGGAATGTTATCCATTCCCAGGGGAATAGTTTACGACATCCTGACCAAATTTAATGCAGACAACAGTGATGCCGGCGCCAATATCCTTTTGATTGAGGCCGATTATAGCAACCTGAATGATGGGGACAAAACCTGGCTGAAACTGCTTGACAACCTGATTAGCCTCAAAGCGGGTCAGATTATTTTTTCATTTATGCCCGAAAACGCAACTGATGATTTTTTTAAGAGAGCATCAGAGTTTCCAGGTCTCTTTTTCGGTAGACCCCTTATCAGTGGGCCGGGCTATACAAGACTGGGGCCGATTCCACGGTTGCAAAAAGATTCAATTTTTCAACAAGAATTTGGGCATTGCCCAGGCCTGATTACGGGCCGGTAAGAAAACATAAATCGAACTTCATGATCAATGGAAAGTCTTTTCCAAACGTGATTGTAGAAGCCGCAGAACAGAGGCTAGGACAAAATCTAGATCTGGAAGATCTGTTCTGGGTGAAATTCTCTGGCATTGATCATGGGTTACCAAATGTCAGACTAACTCAATTCCTTGAAGGAAATATTGTTCCACGTTTGGTTGAAAACCGAACAGTAATTGTGGGAACCGGCATCCCCCCGGGATTACCCGGCATTCGCACCTCAATATGGAACGACATGCTCTCACCACTGGCCTTCAACGGATTTGCTTATAATACACTTATTTCGGGGGGTATACGTCAGTCAGGACCCTTCACTTCCCTTGCCTGGATATTCTTTTTTGTCGGCGCCGGAATGATAGTCTTCCAGGTATTCCCTGCCATGTTGACTCTTTGGATTGGATCTGTGTTGTTTCTTGCAATCATGGGCATAGGATGGCTTAGCCTGGTAAAGCTGGGGCTGTTTCTGCCGGTTTTTGAAACGGGCCTTGGCCTGTTTTTCCTAATGGCGGCCATCTTCTGGAATAGATCGAAGTTAAAGGACAGGTGGGCAGTCAGGACGGTCCTGGACAGATCAACTAAAACCAAGTCCATGTATTTTCCTGAGAGTTTTTATGCTTCGGAAGAGTATTGGTCCCAGATCATCAATATGGTCAACGAAACCTTGAGCCTTAAAAGGGCAATTTTTCTTGAAGGGCTTCAGAACGACCATCGTGTAAAGGAGGTGATTTCACTTAACTGCTCAATATCAGATATCGCTGAAAGGCGTAGAGACTATCATCGCACACCATATCTGACAGCAATAAATGAGGGACGACCGATCCTTGCAAAGAGATTTTTCGAAAATACTCAGGAAGATGAGGATCCATATCTTGTTGCTTTAGAATTCAACGGACACATCCAGGGTTTTTGGGTGTTTAGTGTAACTCATGGAAAAGAAAAAGAATCACCTGGATTTCTTGAAAACATCAANGGCTTTGCAGGTGAAATTGCCCAACTTTTGTATCAGCGCAGGCTTTGGCAGGTGCACCAGAAAAATATCAAGAACCCTCTCAAAAGGCTNCTTGCCTGGGAAACAGGAACCCGTGAATTCCAGGAAATCGACAAGATCATGTCCATGATGGAGATAAAGCTCAACGCCTTGGAATCGATGTTCGAAGAACTGGGTACTGCGACTATCCATTACGATATCTTCGGCAGAGTAGTTCAGATTAATCGCAAGATGACGGATATTTTGACAACATTGNATATGCATCCTTACGAAATGAGTGCCACGGATCTGCTCGGAAGGTTCACTGGCCAGGATTATGATAAATCCCGACAAATGATTTCTGATGTAGTGATAGGACGCGAAACAGTTTCTGTTAGAGTAGTGTTACCAGAAGATGAGAAAGAGACTTTTATTCTCACTTTAAGGCCCCTTACCATGGATGAAGAGAAGATTCATAACCGCGATGAAGCCTATCCTTTCAATCTTCTAGGAATCCTGTTCGAAATCACAGACATTTCTGAAATAAAAACTCTGGATTTTTTTAAAAATAGCCTTTTCATGCAAAGCCATGCGATCCTCAAAAAGGAGACGGTATCTTTATCAAAGAGCTTGTCAATGCTGGAATCGAAAGACATTCCAGATGACAGGAGGCATGAAATTGTCCGGAAAATCCAGGAAAAACAGAACGGAATCATGAATTTTATCACCGAATTTGGCTCATATATGGAGAAAGACATGATCACCTCAGGGATAGAAGTTTTCCCCATCAACCCTGAAGAACCAGTAATGAAAGCTATAAAAGCCATCCAACCCGAAGCGGACAAACGCGGAGTCCGTTTCAATGTTTCCGGGATGAATGGGGGCGCTCTGGTCCTTGCTCCTCCTGGGAGACTCGTTGAGTTTTTTAATACGCTTTTGGCTGTATTGGTTGAAGATACTGCTTCGAATACTATAGTCAATGTAGCCATAAGAAAGAACGGTCAAAGGGTCATATATCATCTGGCAAATACCGGGTTCGGTATTCCAAATGATGATTTCCAGAGATTCCTAGCCGGAATCAGCGTTACAGGTTCCAAACACCTTGGGAAGCTATCATCCATGGTTCGGGAAATTTCCTCTTGGAGGGGATCGCTTTCAGGAACAAGTGATGTGGGAGACGGGATTAATTTCGAGCTTAGCCTGAAACAATATACTATGAAGATCGACAATCTCGAAAGCGACTGGGATAACAGGACATGAGACATGCTCGATTTCGCAATCCCCATCTTTCCTCAAGGTAGTCTTGCAGGTTCTGTAACCACCACTGTGTGGATCGGCGCCTGTGTAGTCTGTTTCTTCAATCTCAGGCTGGGATGGGTGCTGAGCGGGCTTGTGGTTCCAGGATACCTTATTCCCCTGATTATGACCAGACCCTGGTCAGCCACAGTAATAATCATAGAAGGGTTCATAACATACTGCATTGTCCGCATGTTTTCTCACGGCCTGCCAAGGTTGGGGTTCGGATATCACGTTTTCGGAAGGGATAGATTTTTCGCACTGCTTGCAGTGAGTGTTCTGGTCCGTATCTTCATGGACACCTGGCTGTTGCCGGAGATAGGGGAATATATTACAAACGTTTTAGGCATAGCCTTTGATTACCGTAATAATCTTCACAGCTACGGCCTTATTGTTGTCGCCCTCATCGCCAATGGATTCTGGAAACCAGGCCCTGTCCGAGGGGCACTGGTTTTAGCGGTCGTCACAGGGGTGACATATATTATTGTAAGGTACGGGCTTATGGTGTTCACAAATTTTTCCATAGGAAAAATCGCCTACATCTATGAAGATCTCTCTATCTCCATGCTCGCCAGCCCCAAGTCATACATCATACTCCTTACGTCCGCATATATAGCTTCGAGGATGAACCTACACTACGGCTGGGAGTTCAACGGAATTCTAATTCCAGCATTGCTTGCCCTCCAATGGTACCAACCTTTCAAAATTTTTGCCACATTCTTAGAAACCTTTGCAATTCTCATATGTGCCATATTACTTTTAAAATTGCCGGCTTTCAAGCACACCGGCATGCAAGGGGCACAAAAGATACTGCTGTTTTTCAATATAGGTTTTCTGTACAAGCTTGTCATGGGTTACATTATCCTGCTATTTTTCCCCGAGTACAGGGTTTCAGATTACTACGGGTTCGGATATCTCCTCTCTACACTGCTTGCAATAAAAATCCACGACAAAGACATTGCAGCCAAGCTAACTAGGGCCACACTGCAAACATCCCTGTTATCCGTGATCCTGGCTTCAGGCATTGGGTTTACTCTTACATTGGCATCCGGATTTTGGCAGGGTGATACAGGTGTCCCAGCATATATCCAAGCCCGGACGAGTAATCTTTCAGACGCCAGACTGATAGACATTATAAGAGAGGATAAGATCAGGCTATTCAAAGGGAAGCTTAAAAACAGCTTTGTTCAGCCAAGCCCCAGGGAAATGAATATCTTTAGTCAGGCTGTTCAGATACTGACTTCGTCAGATATGCCACCTGATGCAGGAACCATACAAAGGGCGCAAAGACTTCTGATAAACTCGGCTACTGTGTTGAGACAGTGCAGGATAGATATCTATACATCAGTGAATTTGACCCTTTACGCCACTGGGGGATATATGTCATCGATACTGCCGCAAATAACAAGCTTCTGGTGGAGGTGCCTGCTCCTATAGACGAATGGGCCGTACTCGAAGCCGGAACACAGTTATTTACTGCATTTCAGGCTGGATCTCTAGCCGTTTCAGGAACCGGCAGGCGGACCAATGACGACGGGAACAGTGATGTCTTGGGGAATCCCAATACGATATTCAGTGTTTTTCACAGAGAAACAGGAATGCATCAGACCCTCCAGGTGCGTGGACATACTGCGGAGACAATGCGCATTCTTGATGGAAACCGAAATCCGGTCAAAGATGACAAATCATCTCCAAATTCCGTGCTTTGGGTGCGTACTTCAATTCCTATTGGAATCAACCTCCCGTTGCTCAGGGAATTCATTGGTGACTACAAAATAAAATGGGGCAGCCCACCTATTAAGAATGTCATCAGAGACAGGACAACCGGCAGGTTTGCCGAACTCATTCTGACAAGGCCGGACAGGAGAAAAATTCTCTTCAAGCCCCTTTTCGGCTCAAATCCTGTATTTTTTCAAGAAAGGGACCAAAGCATAGTAGGATATTTACAGAGCTGGCTCTTGGGCGAAAAAGGACGGATCGCTGAAAAAGGGTCCCTGGCATATGTTCCTCCAAAAATAGAGGATCTATTATTCTGGCATGACGAAATCGCGACTCCACTGATCAGGGTAAGCCGGAATATGTACGACGGAAACAAGTGGACTTCCGAAGGGCTGGCGGAACTGCGATCATTTGCGCCTGCGGCAGCTCTTTTCGGATACAGGCTAATCAGGTATCACCATAAAACAACAGGCAAGGATTACCTTGTCCTGATAGAAAAAGACGACACTCTGAAAAAAGGGTATTGGGGATTTTACATTTTGCGTCTAGGCCAGGCAAGTGGGTATGTCATCCAGGTACCAAGACCGCTTTCAGAGATCAATGTATTCGAGTTCGCAATCTCACTTTTCGAAAGGCTTGGCGCAAGGGCGCTTTTCGTAGGCGGGGCACATCCCATGGCCAATGAAGACGGATCTGCAGATCTGGTCAGGACAGCCGACCCCGAAAATATATTCAATCTTATGACCCAGGTCATTCTTAGGGAATATCCTGAGGAACCCATGCTCGTTATACAATGCAGGGCCATGGGGATCAGGCCAGAGAACCAGGAGTCCTCAAGTGACGTACTTATCTCTTTTGATACCGGCACAATTGAAGAAGACTCTCTCGGGCCCGAAGGACGACAAATNATAACAGCATTAAGGGCCGACGGACTATCCTTAAGGTTCGTGGACGGCAAGAAGGATGTAGTCGGTTATGAGACAGGCGGCATTCCACAGGCCAGGTATATAAATCAAACAGACAACAAATGTTTTACCCTACTATGGATCTCCCATCTGGTCAGGACAGGCTACCGTCAGCAGACAGGGAACCTGACTCAGGAAAAACAGTTCTGCGCATTAGGCGTTCCCACTTACAAAGGAGAGCTTTTCGATTTCCTCGCTAGTTGGAAAAAATCCGGGGCTCATGTTTCCGATACGATAAGGGAAAAAATACGGAAGTATGTAGTAACCCAAGATATCGTTGTTTTGGAAAACCTGTTATTCATTTCTAATGATTTTGAACCGGTCAGGATACTGGACATCAATTCCAGGCAGGCCTTTCTAATGCTACGTGAACCTGGAGGCGATCCTGTGTTGATTGCAAACCTATTCCCAAGGGACCCCGACAGAGTTTTCAGGTTTTCTGGTTTAGGAGTAAATCGTAGAATTACAGACGATTTTGTGGCGAACCGGGCAGCATTACTGGAATACAGGGGAGATAAATGAGACATCCTTTATTCTGGATCTCCGTAATCGCAATAACCATATGCTTAACAATATTTACTTACCAGGATTTTATCCTACAATGGTGGAATCTTGTTACGCATAATGCAGTTCTTAGCGAGGAGACTAGAAATGCTCGCATTAGAAGATGCTATCTCCTTGGAGATGGACACTGGCTTGATTTTTCGATCCCAAAAAATGTAAACCTTATCAGGGTCCTTACCAATGCTGAGATTCATAACAACGAATTCATTCCTCATGTACAAGGGCCATGGAACTACGGGATTCGCTACCAGGTTACTGACGCGGAAGGGAAAATGATCCTCAGAGAAGGGGAGTATCATCACAGGACCAAGTTGACCCCCTTCAAAGATACTGTCAACAATAGGCATACGGCAGCCACATTTTATCCTGATTCAGATATCAGACCAACAGACGGAAGATACATGCAGATCGATCCGGCTGACTTTAAAAACAGTTCTCCCGGCAAGGTAAGGCTTTCTTTGGGCAGCGCTGATTCAGACATCACAGGTGTTGTCGCCTGTTTATATGTCAGGGAAGAATTCAAGGAAGCGAACGATCTCAGGGCATGGTCACATTTGAGCAAGAAGGAAAGGGCACGCCTGGCCAAGGGGAATGTCTTTCCTCATGACCTGTTGACAAGCTCTGAAAAACTCAATCTCCTAAAGAAAAAGTGGCGGCCGGTTGCCCCTTCAGGCGCTCCGGGCAGGAACTATTCCGTAAAACGCATGTATGTGCGCAGGGATGTGGAACCTGTTCCAGAAATTGGAGCTGCAGCATATCTGACAGGATTCTACCTGGGAAAGGACAGAAGGTTCACCGTACCTTTACCCCCTGAAGGTGCAAAACTGGAGTTTGAATTTGAAAAGGGGGAGGAAGATCACGGCAGGATAACCGTGGCCTGGTATGGCCACAAGCTTGGGATGCGTGAATCCTACGATCTGAAATGGCAGGGGATACCTTTGACCCATTGTCGCAGATTCGGTCCCGGCATTGCAGAGCTTTCTTCAAATTTTTCAGTACGTGTCAAGGTTAAGGCTATATCCCCACCCGAGGGATACGATCCTGCCTCCATAGGAAAGCTGAGGACTTATACTACGCACAATGGCCTTGGGGTTTCATTTGGGATAGAACATTCAAAAAACGGAGGCCCAGCTCTTTTCAAAGCCGAATTTAGACGTCTGATACTGAAACAAACAGATTCTCCGCATATTAGAGTCACATACATACTCGTGAACGGGAAACATAAAAAGATAAGGAGCGGAACCATTGACACGATCACAGAAAAGTCGCTTTATGACTTCCCTTCCCAAGGGATAGAACCTTTATGGATTAGCGAACCGGTTATAAGATATTTCAGGTTTACGTCAGATGTGTGTGAAATCCGTTTCTTTTCTGAACAAGCTGTTCTTGTATCAGGGTATTCAAGGCCAGCCACACTTGTGAAAACAGTTAGAATACCACAAGACATCCTCAATTATCCAGACCGCAAGGAAAAAAAGGAACCTGTTTGGTTTCCTGTGCGTCCCCTGGGGTTCAAATCGATTCTTTCAGAAAACAGGTCTATGCTGATCAGCGTTCAACAGCGACCACCAAGATGGAATCCTTACATTGAAGCAGGACGTTATGCATGGGAAGGGTTTCGACCATCGGGTTCATGGATGGGAAGGTACCTTCTCACCCCTGTTTTATCGTCCCACGTAATAAAAAGGGAAACCGCCATGGGTGTCCGGTTCAGGATGCTTCTTCCCGGCAAAACCGAGAGTCTGGATATTAGATCCCACATAAGGTCTAATGAAATCATGCCCAAGCTTGTTATCCTTGCCAAGAATACAGACGTCCCGGTGACTCTGCAGCTCATTTCAGATGGCAGACTATATTATAAAAACACTCTCCATGTTTTTAACGGAATCATCAAACTACCTTATATCGGAGTGGGGCCCCATAAAATAACATTACAGGTTCAACCTGATGCAGATCTGTATATAAGCAATGTACTCGACCAGCCGGACTGTATCATGAGGTTCGCCTGTATTCTGGACAGACAAGGCCTTACATTCAATATCCCTCCCCAAAAAGGAGAGGCCAGACAACTTTCTATAATCTACTTCTCTCCCTATGGTTATACTAAAACAAGCGCTATCAAACTGACCCTGGCCTCCAGGCAGGCCGGATATCCGTTAAATTTCCCTTTGGATCAGATGGCAGTATCAAACCGCAGATACATTATCACTCCTGCCTCCGGGCCACCTGCACCGGTCATTAATACAGAAGGAGAAGCGGCGGATGCAGGTCAGATGATTATCTTTCCCATGGATCGATTTACTGCAGCGTCTAACTGCAGGTTTACTGCAACACTTAAAGAAGGTCCTCCGGGATATATCCTCGTCTGCAGGATCAATCCGGGGGACTATGACAAAGGATTCATTTTTTATGAGGGAGAACTGAGGTATTAAAACATTATACGCTGTAATTAACATGGGCATCAATTGAGTAGATTCATCCTGACCATCATTATATTTGCTGTTACTGCAGGGCAGGTATCAGCCAGCCTGGACTCGGACAGACTGCATAGACTTTCCGGACTCTACTTCCCTGTATTCTGGGACAATATAGAGAATAGAGAAGGACTCGTTTCCGATGCGAAACCGAAGTTCGATCTAAAGCTTGGAATGCACCTCTTGACCCTTCATTCCGGGAAGCAGATCATGATATCTGTCCCTGCCAAAGAATCTGTCAAACTATTTTTCCCTAAAGGGATACCTGCTAATGGGCTGGAAACATCCGTCTCTTCGGGCCTGGGCCTCCATGAGATAGTTCAGGGGACAAAAGATGAAGACGGAAAATCCCTTACTATAAATCCGGGGCTATGGAGACCTGGAATATGCAAGATCGCATTTAAGAACTCCGTCTATCCAAGTATCAGGATGGCAATATTTATATCACGCCGCCATTATCCAAACACTGCAGCACCTTACAGACATAAGCTTGACCTTCCACTGGAAAAGGTAAAAGTGTGTTTTGGAAACGGGAGAAAAAAAACCTTCTTCAATCTGCCCCCTGGAAAAGAGGTGACTGCACGAGTCAAGGGACCGTGCAGGGTGGCCTTGCTGTCAAGGGCTCTTTATCCTTATGAGAGCGGTGAACGGCATTTTAGTTATCATATCTATTACAGGTTGGACAAATCTGAACCTGTCTGTCTTGAATTAGAGACCCTGCCCGAAACATCTTCCAAGTTTACGGTCAACGGGAAACTCACGGTTGCAGGACGTTCGGCATACAGCTATTTTGACATTCCTGAAGGAGAACATCTTCTAAGCCTCAAATCTACGGCTCATGTTTTGATAAGACCGTCATGCCGCACAAAGCATGACTACCTCTTTCCAGAATTGAACGGTTGGAATATAAAAGGTAACGCTCACCGCATAACAGACCTAAAGAAACAGGAAGAGAGGATCGTTTCAAAAATCAGAAATCCACAGTATCGCCAGGATCAGTTGATCGGAATCACTGCAATGCATATGTGGGCTGACAGGCGACTCGATGCCCCTGAACTAAAGGATGCGGCTGTGGAGTTGGAAAACCTTCATACATATTACAAGGATCTATTTCCTGCCGTAAAACCTGCTGATATGGAAATAAAGTTCAGGTGGTTTTTTTCTCCCAGCATTAAAAATAGGGTTGCCCGTGACCTGTTTATTGGGGCAAACCATGCAAAGTCTATGATGGAGACAGTCCCTGGAGGCTTTTTTATTCAAATTCCCGCCCTGGTAGATATGCCCTTCAATAATGACCAGGCTCCAGAACATGCTATGACATTCAAACTGCCGCAGAGAGTTAGCTTTACACGCCTTCAGATAGCAGCTATGAGACCGGAAGAGGCTTCCTGTTTCCAGATTCAAGTGGCAAATAAGATCCACAAATTCCGGTTAGAACCCCGACCTGACATGCCGGAGGAATCCTTTGATTTAACACTTGGGGAAGCCGGACTTTTTACTGCCACACTGAATGATCCTCAAAACAGAGGGCCGCTTGGGGGAGTATTTGATGCTGTGCGTCATGCAGCGCCAATAACTAGAGCAACAACCTATGAAATCCGTATCCCCCCATCTGCGAAGGAAATCCGCGTATGGGAAACAGGGGACAAGCCAAAAGGCGTGAAACTCGCACTCAGGTTAAGTGTTGCAAAACCTCCCACACTTACGGAGTCTGCCTTTTATGACCTTATGGAATTGGATCCCGAAGCCTCTTCCCTGTTTGAAAAGCTCATCTCTCTTTTCAAAACAAACGCCGACGGTTTAAATGATATCGACGATCCGTACACTGGAGGTGTAAGGAAGTATTGGTCTCCTCTGATCAGGTTTGTCAGGGCCAGAAATGCCTTTTTTACCAACGATATTTGTCCGTGGCAGAAACAAACACCACTGGGGGAAATCCCTCCGGACGCAGACAAGAAAATAAGTGCGCTTATAAATAAGGGAACG
>JGI24724J26744_10003172_pt1 | contig 10716 bp, 8 predicted proteins | sample Cruoilmetagenom7_FD_26744 | JGI IMG/M metagenome (IMG submission 26744)
CGAGCCACATCGTGAACAATAATACGCCTTGCAGAGTATGCGGGGGCTTTCTGTTAAAAGGGGGTTCTGCCAATGATTGACGCTTCCCCAAACATTTACTTTCCTATTTGCCTTTTTAACGCAAATGTATCGGGTATCGGTGAATGAACCGCCACATATAGGCGCCCCCGGCGTGACTCGAACGGGCTTTGAATTCGCCGGTGGTGAGTTCAAAGGTCTTCTGTTTAATTAACTGATTCGAAGTCAGGCATTCCCTTATATTATTTAATACATCAAATATCTTAAAACATAAAAAAAGAACTACTTGTTAGTAGTCCTCATAATTTAGGGTGGCTGACGGGGGTTGAACCCGCAATATTCTGTTCCACAGATAGGAGCTTTTCTCGGATCATGAAAGAATCGTAATCAGTGCCAAGCAATCTGAGTGTGGAGCATAACGTTGAAAGCCCTTCTTAGACAACTCCTTTAATATATTTTTATACTGCATATATGTTAGCAGGAGGTCGCTTCACTATGCTCGTGGTGACAACAAAGTAAACAAAGATTGGGCGCACGACTGTGCGCCCAATGTGTTTTCAAAAAGCACTTCTTTCTAAGCCTCGCGGAATTCACCTTCCACTACGTCCTCGTTATTCCTTCCTGGATCTTTAGCAGGCTGTTCTTTCTGCTGAGCGGATTGCTGTACCAGCGCGGTGTAGATCTGCTGCAGCTCATTGGTCAGGTTCTGGATAGCTGCCCGGTCACTGCCCTCTTTGGCAGTTTTTAGTGCCTCGATCTTGCTATCTAAATCTGGCGTGCTGGCCACGTTTTGCTCCTTGATCGTTTTCTCCACCTGGTAGATAGCACTATCCGCCTGGTTGCGGGCATCGATCACGGCGCGCCGTTCTCCATCCGCCTGTTCATGCTTCTTGGATTCCTGCACCAGTTTTTCCACCTCATCCTCTTTCAGGTTGGTGGAAGCAGTGATGGTGATATGCTGCTCTTTTCCGGTGGCTTTATCCTTCGCGGTTGCATTCAGGATGCCGTTGGCGTCGATATCAAATGTTACTTCGATCTGCGGAAGTCCGCGCTGCGCGGGTGGAATACCTTCCAGTCGGAAGCGTCCCAGAGTCATATTGTCAGCTGCCATCTGCCGTTCACCCTGCAGAACATGGACATCCACAGATGTCTGATTATCCTCGGCAGTCGAAAAGATCTCGCTTTTCTTCACCGGAACGGTGGTGTTACGCGGGATGAGCGTTGTCATCACACTGCCCAACGTTTCCACGCCCAGTGAGAGCGGAGTTACATCCAGAAGGAGCACATCCTGTACTTCGCCAGTCAATACGCCGCCCTGAATAGCTGCGCCTACAGCAACAACCTCATCGGGATTGACGCTCTTATTGCCTTCTTTGCCGGTCAACTCTTTCACAAGCGCTTGCACCATTGGCATCCGCGTTGCGCCGCCGACCAAAATGATCTCATCAAGATCGTTGGCGGATAATCCAGCGTCTTTCAATGCGGCGGCAACGGGAGAATTTAATCGTTCCACAAGCGCGCTGCTCAGTTGATCAAATTTCGCACGTGTGAGTTTTTCAACCAGATGTTTTGGTCCGCTGGAATCCGCAGTGACGTACGGCAAGTTGATCTCTGTTTCCATCATGGAAGACAGTTCGATCTTTGCTTTTTCCGCGGCTTCACGCAAACGCTGAAGCGACTGGCGATCCTGGCGCAGGTCAATTCCCTGCTCGCTCTGGAATTGGTCAGCTGCCCAGTTTACGATCACGTGATCCCAATCATCTCCACCCAGGTGGGTGTCGCCAGATNTGGATTTGACCTCAAACACGCCATCTCCAATTTCCAGAATAGAAACATCGAACGTTCCACCGCCAAGGTCAAATACCAGGATCTTTTCATTTTCTTTCTTGTCTAGCCCGTAAGCAAGCGCCGAAGCAGTTGGTTCATTGATGATACGCAGGACATTCAACCCTGCAATCTTACCGGCGTCCTTTGTCGCCTGGCGTTGGCTGTCGTTGAAATATGCCGGCACCGTGATCACGGCGTCGTTCACTTTTTCACCCAGATACGCTTCCGCATCCGTTTTTAATTTTGAAAGTATCATCGCGGATATCTCCTGCGGTGAGAACGCGGTATCATTCTGTGCTATCTGCACACGTGCATCACCAGCCGGGCCCTTGACAACCATATAAGGCACCATCCCGCGTTCCTGCTCCACTTCATCAAACTTGCGCCCCATAAAGCGCTTGATCGAGTAGATCGTATTTTCCGGGTTGATGACTGCCTGCCGTTTAGCAGTTTGGCCGACCAACCGCTCTCCATTTTTATTAAAAGCGACCACAGAGGGGCATAAACGCGACCCTTCTGCCGTGCTGATCACAGTTGGCTCGCCGCCTTCCATCACAGCCACAACGCTGTTTGTTGTACCTAAATCAATACCTATAATCTTAGCCATTTTAATTCTCCTTACATAAATAAATGTATTTAAATGATAGTTGGCATGTACAAGAGGAAGATCAGAGGATCGTATGAGAAATATCAATATTAATGCGGATAGGGAAAAAGAGAGACATTTATGAATTGGGTAAATGTGTTTTCAGCCCAACGTCTAATTATTAATTATCTTCTGTTAGGTTTATTGTAGCTAAGTTGTAAAAATCACGTTATTAAAGAAAACTTCTTGTCATCTTGAAAGCAAACAGGATATTTGATTAACCCAACCTGCTCAACAGAAAAATCATTCAACCAACCCGAAGCGCAGCGCCAGGACAGCCGCCTGTGTGCGGTCATCTACCTGCAATTTCTCGAGGATCCTGCTGACATAATTACGCACCGTGCCCTCGGAAAGGAATAAATTTTGCGCGATCTCAGCGTTGGTCATGCCGTGTGAGATGAATTTTAAGATCTCTTTTTCACGTTTGGTGAGGTCCTGACCCATGGTTGTATCGCCGGGAAGAGCCTGCCGGGATAATTGATGAAATAATTTTCCGGCCACTTTTGAATCAAGCGGTGTTTTGCCTTCATTGATCTCCTGAATAGCGTTGATCAGCATTTCACGAGAAGTGTCCTTTAGAAGATAACCGTCTGCGCCGTTGCGGATAGCGTCGAACAGCCAGGCATCCGCATCATACGTAGTCAGCACCAGCACCTTTGTGTCTGGATATTTTTCCTTGATCTGTTTTGTAGCATGGATACCGTTCATGACCGGCATCTTGAGATCCATCAGCGCCACATTTGGCTTATGTTTCTCGATCAGGTCCAACGCTTCCAGCCCATTGTTAGCAATCCCGACCACGCGCAAGTTCTCTGCGGTGCTGAGGATGGCTTTTAAGCCCTGGCAGACTACTTCCTGGTCATCGCAAATAATAACGTCAATCATCTTCTCTTTCCAATACTGCTGTGACTTCTGTACCGCTATTGGGATCACTTTCAATGGCGAAAGTGCCACCCAGCATTTCCACCCGTTCACGCATCCCGCGAATACCAAGGTGCTCTTTTTTCACTTCCTTTTTCTCAAATCCATTCCCATCATCAATGACTTGCAATTTAATAGCATCCTCATCGAATAATAAGTTAATGGACACATTCTTCGCGTTCGTGTGCCGCATGGTGTTCTCCAATGCTTCCTGCGTGATGCGATACAGGCAGTGCCCGATCTCATCGGAAAGGACATCCATGCCTTTATCCAGGTGAAAACTGATCTTGAAGCCGCCCCGCCCGGAGGCGGATTTACCCATGTTTCGGATTGCTTGAGTTAATCCATAGCTTTCCAACTCGGAGGAGCGCAAGTCTACCAGTGTGCGGCGTGTTTCTGTAAGGCCATTCTTGGTGTTCACAAGGGTTTGTCCCAGCATTTTCTTTGCTCCCTCAGGATCACGATCGAATAGTGCCTTAGTCGCTTCCAATTGTACAGATACACTGCTCAGTGTGTGGGCAAGCGTATCGTGCAGTTCACGGGCCAGGCGGTTGCGTTCTTGTGTCTGGGCTAATTTTTCATTTGCGAGTGCATATTTGCGCAGCTGTTTGTTTGCACCCACCAACTGCATATGCTGCTCACGCTGTAGTGTTACCAGTTGGTTCTCTATCCATCCGACTATTGCCAGGATCACACTGCGGGCGATATCACCAAAAATATTCGCTATCGCGAAAAACAGCTCTCTCTCACCATTCGGGAAGAAAAGCGGGACTGCTTCCGCTAAAACGATTAATATACAGTAAAAGATCACTTCACGCATAGAGTACTGCCAGGCAATAAATACCAGGGGGATAATCAGGAAAAAGATCATATCCCATCGAAAAGTTGAGAACTGCCTCATTGAATGGAGACTATTAATTGAAGCAGCCGAAATAATTTGACGGGAGAAAACAGTTATCAGCGCTAACACATTCAGGATGATAAAGAAAATCGGTTTTGTAATCCTGCTCCGGATTCCTTTAAAAGAAAGAAGGAGGAGGATAAGTACCATNAATAAAATTGGTGCACTGGTAATGAAGTCAATGTCCGGTCTGCCCCCCCGCTCCAGNAAATAGAACCTTGGAGAAAAGGAACTCTGAAGTAAGAATAAAACTTGCACAAAAACAGACCAGCGCAGGATTCGAAGAACCCGCTGATCAATGATTTCTTTTACCATGAAAAGATATTAGCATGAATTACCTGAATTATTGATGTGACACCGGTCATATTAATATGTGACCACGCTCACCATGCCTGCTTACTGCTTCCATGTGTCTTTTTGACACTCCGCACGTATTATTTATTTGTAAATAAACCAATTTTTACTAGATTGGGAATTATCAGGAGAAAAAATGGATCTTAAGAACATACAGGCAAAAATATTGGAGTTTTACCAAACCCAAAAAAAATGGGTGCTGATCGGGGGCGGCATTCTTGTTGCTGCGATCATAGCGGCTGCCATGCTGATTTCACAGGGAAACGACGTTTCCGATGAAGCACAGGTAGTGTATATGGATGTCACCAGCGGAGCGATCACCGAAAGCATTGATGTTGTTGGCTCACTAGAGGCAGTACCGTCCATCACGCTTTCCTGGGAATCAGGTGGAATTGTCAGCGCGTTTGGTCTCAAGGTTGGTGATACGGTAGAAAAAGATCAAGTATTGCTGACCTTGGAAGACAGTTCATTGGCTTCCTCTATATTGCAGGCACAGACAGATTTACTGGAAGCACAAGCTATTCTTGAAAACACGCTTGTTGCCAACTCGGATCTGCATATTGCCGCGCAAACTCTGGCAGATGCGGAATACGAGCTGAGAGGTTATGAAGCAGACCGTGATTATTACAACTACAAAGGCGCTTCATGGGACTCGATTGAAAAAGCACGTGAGGAATATTATGCAATGGAGCAAATCGTCTGGGTAAAAGAAGCTGCTTATGACGCGCTTTCGCACCTTGACGCAGACGACCCCGAACGATTGGCTGCCTATGAAGACAGGAAAGCGGCCATCGAAGAATCTGATAAATATCTGCATTATCTGAGTAATTTACTGGGTACGTATTACGACCACGCGGTGGAAACTGATTTTATTCAATACGATCAGGCACTGGCAGATGTGGAAGAAGCCCGCATAGCGTATAACCGCTATCTAGACCAAACCGAAGAGATTGCTGCTGCAGAAGCAAATGTACAGGCACTGCAAAATACCATCAATCAGTCTAAGATCATCGCTCCTTTCGCTGGAACGGTCACAGAAGTCCGAGCAGTGAGCGGGGAACTTACATCCAATGGAACAGCAGCTGTACGCATTGATAATCTTGATAACCTGATGGTGGATATCTATGTCTCAGAGGTAGATATTAATAAAGTTGAAATTGGTCAAATAGTCATCCTCACCTTCGATGCGCTTGCAAACCAGGAATACTCCGGATTTGTGGAGTCTATCTCCTCAGCTGGAACATCCGAAAGTGGCGTGGTTGAATTTCGCGTGAGCGTAAAACTGGAAGACGCTGATGAAACAGTCAGACCGGGTTTCACTTCTGTGGTCAGTATCATCACCAGCCAAATAGAAGACGCGCTTCTTATTCCAACGCAGTCAATCCTCAGCCAAAATGGTACTTCTGTTGTTATGCGCGTAAATGCGGACGGCAGCATGACCGCGGTACCTGTGAAACTGGGTGCAGTTTCAGATGTGCACACGCAGGTGATCAAAGGTGATCTTGCTGTTGGTGATCAACTGGCAGTTACTGTAACGTCTTCATCAGGCGAAATACCATTTGATGGGAGTCTTATGCGTGAAATGGGCCAGGTAACTGGCAATGGTCCTGGCAGTGGACAAAAGTCCAAATAGATAGGCAGGTAAAAAAATGACAAAGAAAAATAACGTGGTTGAAGCCATTGACCTCTTCAAGACTTACCAGATGGGTGAGATCGAGGTACATGCCCTGCGCGGGCTCTCATTAACGATCAAAAAAGGTGAGGTTGTCGCGATCATGGGTCCCTCCGGGTCTGGCAAATCAACCCTGATGAATATCCTCGGCTGTTTGGACCGTCCTACGAGCGGAAAATACCTTCTCAATAGAGAGAATGTACAGGATTTGGAAGGCGACCAATTGGCCGATATCCGAAACCGTCAGGTGGGTTTTGTTTTTCAATCCTACAACTTGATGTCGCGCTCGACTGCATTATCAAATGTGATGATGCCACTGCGCTATCGGCGGAATAATGGGCACATGGATCTCAAACAAAAAGCAGAAGAATTACTCGTGCGCGTAGGATTGGAAGACCGCATGACCCATAAACCTTNTGAGTTATCTGGTGGACAGCAGCAGCGNGTGGCAATCGCCCGTGCGCTGGTGAATGACCCCGCGATTATATTGGCGGATGAACCCACCGGAAACCTGGATTCGAAATCAGGAGATGAGATCATGGATCTATTGCTGGATCTGAATAAAGAAAAAGGAGTAACACTGATCATTGTGACACACGATCCTAAAGTAGCAGCGATAACACAGCGGACCGTGCATTTGCTAGATGGAAGGGTGCAAAATGACAAATAGTTGGAGGTTCTTAAAGGAAGCGTTGGAAAGCCTCAACGCGAATAAATTACGGACAGGATTGACGATGCTCGGCATCGTTATCGGTGTCGCGGCAGTCATCTCAATGTTGGCTGTTGGTAAAGGCGCGGAATCATCGATCACGGGCTCTATTGAAACAATGGGTTCTAACCTGCTATTTGTAAAGGTGAATAATGATGCCACCAATCCCAGCCCATTAACATTGGCAGACGCAGAAGCGATTGTTGAATCTGGCGGTGCACCAGGTGTTTTAGCGGTTGCTCCTACAGTATCACAAAACAAAGAAATTTCGTTCAGCGGCAGCAGTNTAACCACATCCATCACGGGTTTAACCCCTGATTATTCCTCCGTGCGTAATGAAGATGTATCTGTGGGCAGGTTCATTTCAGAGCAAGATATAGATAACCATGCAACAGTGGCAGTGATCGGAATGGATATTGTGGATGAACTATTTGGTTCAACCACAGANGCTCTGGGAGGCAAACTGAGAATTGGAAACAATCTTTACCAAGTGGTAGGGGTGCTTGACTCCAAGGGCGGCACTGCCTTTGGGTCATCTGACAATCAAGTGTATGTGCCTATCACCACCGCACAGTCACGCTTGTTTACTCGATCCAGCGCATACGCGGAAGTCGATTTGATCTCAGTAGGAGCGGTCAGTTCGGAACTGATGAATAATGCGATGAATGAAGTTACCAATATCCTGCGTACACGTCACCGGATCAGTGGCGATGAGGAAAATGATTTTGATGTATTCTCTCAGGAAACTTTTACAGAAGCTGCTTCATCCATCACCGGGGTGCTGACAGTGTTCCTGGGCGGCATCGCGGCTATCTCCCTGCTTGTTGGCGGAATCGGCATCATGAATATCATGTTGGTGTCGGTCATCGAACGTACAAAAGAGATTGGACTGCGTAAAGCAGTAGGCGCACGCGAAAAAGACATACTATTGCAGTTTCTTGTCGAATCACTCATCATTGGGCTGGTCGGCGGCCTTATTGGCGTCCTGCTTGGGTGGGCTATCTCTTCAGCCATCAGCAATGTTGCTATGATGAGCGGTACAGTCATGAACGCGGAGATGAGCATGGATTCCATCCTTCTGTCGGTGATCTTTTCTATATCGGTAGGTTTGGTATTTGGAATATATCCCGCAAGGCGGGCGGCAAAACTTGAGCCTGTCGAAGCGCTGCGGTCAGAATAAGGGGATATGGTGAAAATTAAAATGGATATAAATAGTATCAAAGAAAAAATGATTGATTTTTATCAGGTAAAAAAACGCCTGGTGTGGATTGGCGGCGGCATCTTATTGGTTGCAGCAGCCGCGCTCGTGATTTTCTTCCCGCGAGGAGCCACTGCTGCAGAAAACACGCAATATGCGCAGGTCAGCCGCGGCTCAATCACTGAAAGCATAGGTGAAGTAGGGTATGTGGAAGCTCAACCTTCTGCTGTTATCACCTGGCACTCCGATGGGATTGTTGGANAATTTGANCTCCAGGTCGGGNACCAGATCATGAAGGACGATGTCCTCATAGAATTAGAACTCAGCTCATGGTCTAATGAATCCCTGCAGGCACATTCAGCTTTGCTGGATGCGCAGATTGCACTGGAAAAGATTCTCGGCGCAGATTCGGATTTCCAAACTGCTTTACAAACACTTACTGATGCGGAATGGACTCTGAGAGATAAGAAAGAAGATCGGGATGCCTGGAATTACGGTGGGTCTTCCGATGAACGAATAGATGCGGTACTTGCCAATTATGAATCAGCAAAACAAGCGCTGTGGGTATTGGAAGCAGAATATGAGGCGCTGCGATTAACTCTGGATGAAGATGACCCTGTGTTGATCGAAGTGGTTGAAGTTATCCAGACCACCANCCTGGAACGAGACAGCTACCTGCGNGCGCTCAACCAGATCCTTGGACATCCCTATGATCTGGATGTAGAAACAGATTTCATTGAATATGATCAGGCCAAAGCGGCAGTTGAGCAAGCCCGCGCCGCATACAAACGCCTGATGGATAACAGCCAGGAAATCGCCGCTGCGAAAGCCAATGTACAGGCACTCCAGAACACTGTCAACATGGACAAGATCATCGCGCCCTTTGATGGGACGGTGACAGAGATCAGCACAAGACCTGGTGAAATGGTCCAAAGTGGTACACAAGCAGTTCAACTGGACGACCTCGATAATCTGGTCGTTAATATTGATGTGTCTGAGATCGATATCAGCAAAGTGGAGATCGGACATCCAGTTGTGATCACTTTCGACGCGCTGCCGTATCAGGAATACAATGGCTCAGTATCCAGTATTTCTTCAGCAGGGATGGATAAGAACGGTACCGTTGAATTCCGTGTGACGGTAACCGTAGAAGACGCGGATGCATCTGTCAAGCCGGGTTTCACAGCTGTAGTAAGTATCATCACCAGCCAGGCTGCAGATACGCTGCTTGTTCCCAATCAAGCAATCAGGAATATTAATGGGAATAATTCAGTAGTGATTGTGGGCGAAGACGGTGCTCCCATGCCGATGAGAGTAGAAGTGGGTGCCAGTTCAGAAGCGTTCACTGAGATCATCAGCGGGAATCTCATGGAAGGAGACCAATTGGTCATTGTTGTTAATTCAGTTGGCACCGGATTTGGCGGTGGTTTCGGTTTGATGGGCGGCATGGGCCAAGCCGCAGGTGGTGGTGGTGGACGATTACAAGATCAGTCAAAATAGATATGAAAGGAAAAGAAAATGAATAAGACAGTAAAAACAATTGCTTGGATATGCCTAGTGCTTGGTTTGTTAGGTATGGCGGTAGAGGTGGGCGTATATGTACGCGCCCGCTCGTTCGCAGCACAGTTTCAGGAATCCATTGAAGCTGGGGAATTCCCAATGTTCAAAAGCCGCTTCGCTGATGGTGACATAGATGATGAGAACTTGGATAAAGATTCATTTGACCGAAGTGAATGGTTTTCGCATGGTGGAATGATAAAAGGTCGGGGAGGATTTGACACCTTCTCTAACAGCCGAGGATTCCTACCTGGTATGCGTGACGGAGGTATTGGTCGTGTTGGTTTTGCTTTACCATTACTTCTGTTAGCAGGCGGACCTGTGCTGACCGTGGTCGGCGCGGTGACGTTGATCGTCAACCGTAAACCGAAAGTTGAAGGAAACAAAGGCAAGAAAACAAGCAAGAAGAAATGAAGTATGACTGAAAACCAGAGAGCCCGCTTTTGCGGGCTCTCATTTTTTAATTATATAACCGCGAAGAATGAAAAACCGCGGCGCCTCCCCTGTGCAAACAATTTTTTCTCAATTCTGCTTACACATTAGAAGGATATCGGTTCGCTCCTAAAAAAGACCTTGTATTTCTCCACTGGATAATTACAAGTCTCGCGATATTACCATGAACACGTCATTGTGAGCGACCATCAGGCACGTGGCAATCTCACCCAGCATTATAGATACGCAAGGCAAGATTCTCACTCCTTCGGGTGTGCTTCGCGATCCAACCTGCGGTCGTCAGAATGACAAGAATGACCCAACACGATTTCATACCATTCGTCATCCTTAGTGAAGCGAAAGATCTCGGCAGGAAAATCGATTTGCAGTCACAGTAGGTTGGGTTGTGTTTTCCAACCCAACGCCTTGCTTCATTGTGTTGGGTTTATTAAAATCAATTAGGAAAATTCATTCCTTAATG
>JGI24724J26744_10003176_pt1 | contig 10710 bp, 8 predicted proteins | sample Cruoilmetagenom7_FD_26744 | JGI IMG/M metagenome (IMG submission 26744)
CCTTTTACATAAGCCTCTATTTTTTGCTGAAAAGCTCGTTTTTGCTGATTCGCTTTACTCGGTCTATCATCAAAAGTAATTTTTGCAATAATATCTTTTTCNCTAAAACTTGCAGTATCAATACTTGCAACAACAAAGCTATCTCCAGACTCTAGCTGAGANAGAGTATAGTTGATGATCTGCTGAGCCTTTTTCAGCTCTTTTGTATATGTTCCAGATGTATCTATCAACATATAGACACCTCTTTGATGCTTGTTTGGAGCATCACCGTTTGAGCATCCGCTAAAACCAAATCCAACTAATACAATAAAACTAAAAATTAACGCTCTCATAACTACTCCTCACTCTTTGGTGTAACTTCTGCTTTAGGAGTTACTTTTTTTGCAGCAGTTTTTTTAGGAGCCGCTTTTTTAACTTCCACCACCTCTACTGTCGGTTCACTCTCTTTACCTGTAAAAAAACCTTCAATCCATAAAGGAAAGAAAATTAACAGATCATATAGATTTACTAAACTTCTACCAATATAGCGACTCCCATTTCCAAGAAAACGAAGAGATACAGCTAGGAAACGTAAAAGTCCTACCATTAACACACCCATTACAGTACGAGTTGAATGAATGAATGACTCTAAGGGAATTGCTATAAAAGCCAAGGCAAATGGTAAAATAAATCCCATTCCCATCTGCGCAGCAGTTGTAATCCATCTACCTGAATCATCAGCACCTTCAACAGCTACTCCACCTAAAAGACCGGCGACTAAAGCTGCATCATCAGCTGAGAGAAGTTCACGCATATAAGCAAGTCCTGCTTCAACACCAGCCAGTAAAAAAAGAAACCCAAAAGAGACAATAAACATACGCACACGTATCTTATCATCCAGCGCTCCAATAATAGGAAACAGTCTTGTGATTCTCATAGACTCCATTAAAAACAGACCCATAGATATTTCAACTAGAATGATAACTAATGCAGCGATATCAGCTACCTTGAATCCCATCATATATACGGAACCACCAACCATCTCCTGCATAGGTCTAGCGATAAGGTTAAAGTTAATAAATGCACCACCAATAGCAATAGCTAAAACGAAACCGGCGATAAAAAACTGTGTCATAGATGAAGATGAAAGCATTTGAGCTGCTTTATCAGTTTTGTTGTTAATCTCATAATACTCATCCATATGTCTATCTACAGTAGCTGACCTATCAAGTAGAACCTGTACATCTTTATCTAACTCAGTTACTGATTTATTTATATGGCGTAAATTAGGAACCATTTTTGTAAGGTATGCATGTCTCTCTTTTGAGCTTACTCTATAAGCATCAAGAGCTTTCTCTTGACCTTTATCTAGTGTCTCTTTGATACTTTTTAAAATTTCAACAACCATAGAGTCTTCTGAAGAAGGAATAGCAGCAATAGGTTCAATTGCCTTTGTCCACCCTGGAGGTGCGGGAGGAATCTCTGCACTTTTTCGATAATCTTCATCAATCTTAACAACACTGTCGGTTATCTCTCTTTGAAGACTTGGGAAGCGTGCCAAATCTTTTTTAATAAACCCATCAATACGCTCAAACTCCCTATCTATAATCCGTTCTGTTGCTTCCTTTCCTGAAGCCAACAGAACCTCTTTGTTTCTCTCTTTTAATTTTTTTTCTGCTAAAAGTATAGAAGCTGAAAGAAGTCTAAAAGCATGAAACAGTATCTTTGAGCTCGAGAGTAAGACTTCATGGGCCGGCTTTCTTGCCATGTAAAGTAATATAACTGATATAATAATCCATAATAGTATAGATAGGCCCTCGGATGATTGAACAATCATCATAAAATTTGGTAACATCATTAGGTATCCTTTTAATAGTTTATAGTAAAAGTTTATCTTAAATGTGTTTACGCTTTATTAGTATAAGTTATTTTTTTAATAGTAGTTTTAGCTTATATACTTATAATTTTTAAAAGGTACACTTATGATGAAACTACTTCTACTTACTTCAATTCTTTTAATTTTCAGTGCGTGTGATGCAAAAAAACCAGCTAAAAAACTTGATGGTAAGAGACTGACAGAGCAAAAGTGTGCCTCTTGTCACAACTTGTCTATGCCACCAGTTATCTCAGATGATGAACTTGCACCTCCTATGATGGCTGTTGCCTTTCATATGCCAAACTTTATGGAACCAAAGGATGAAAGCCAAAGAATCCCTATGGCAATTGAATTTGTAGTTGATTATGTTCGTAATCCATCTTTAGAAAAATCCAAGTGTGATAAAGAGAGTATAAAAAGATATGGCCTTATGGCATCTCAAAAAGATAATGTAACTGAAGATGAAGTCAAAGCGATAGCTGAGTATATGTTTAAGCATTACACGCAACAAAATTTATCTAAAATCCAAGAAGATATCGCTCTGTTTAATGCTCTTGCTCCGGGTGAGAAAATAGCTTTAAAACATAAATGTTTAGGATGTCATAAAGTTAACAAAAAGATTGTTGGTCCATCATTTGTTGATATTTCAGAAAAATACAAAGATTCTAAAGAGAAAATGATTCAAGCAATCAAAAATGGAAGTAGAAACAGTTGGGAGAGTTCAAAGGGTGCTGTTATGCCACCATTTAAACAGATAAGTGAAGATGAGTTGGATGTTTTATCAGATTGGATTCTTAAGGGTGACTCATGAAACTTGGATATATTCTCTTAACAATAAAGTATACTTTACACCCTATACAGTAGTTAAACAGAACATCAAAAAGTGAACAGGACAAAAATATGCCTGCAACTACCAGTGAAGCTACCCATATGTTTAAAAAGTGAGTCAAGATAAGTAAAACAACAAACAAAAGTCCAAACATACCAGCTAATCGCTTTGCTCCACCATCAGTAAACTTATCTTTTATTCTCAATGTTCTCTTAATAAAGTGAGATAGTATTGATATAGGAGATAGTTCTTTATTTACAAACAGTTTAACGATAAAATCTAATGCTAAAAACATTAAGATATAGATATTTGAACTAAAAAGATAAAGAATAACTAAAAATGCTACTGTAAGAGAACTTAATCTTGATACATTAGAATCAACTCTCTCAAAATTGAGAGGACACGAGCTTGACATAAGGAAATCCTTCTTACCTTTTATATTATGAGTAGAATTTTAGTGAGATTTTCTTATATTTTCTTGTATCGTACCTATTACTTTTTCTAATTTTGTCTCTTTTGAAAAACACCTTCTCATCGTACATGCCAAGTAGTCATTGTCCATACTTTTTTTAGTTAGTACGTATGGGTACCTTATTTTATTTATCTTATCACTCTCTTTTAAAAGGTTCTCTACTTTACTTTTTAAACTTACAATTTTTAAATCCTGCATTAAAAATGCTACTGCCGCTGCTGGAGCATCACTTTGCTTAAAAAGTAACTCCTCTTTTAGACTTTGAAGTGTACTGATTGCTAGTTTTTCATATCTAAAGGACTCTTTTAAAGTTGCCATTTTTACAATATTTTGAGCCATTTTAGAGAGTGGTGATGTATAATATTTATCTTTTAACTTGGCCTCTATTTTCATCTCATCATCAGACAGGTACCAGATTCCATCTCTATAGAATTTATTTTTTGCCTTATTTAAAAGATATTCTGCAAAATCCAATTTTTCCTCTTCATAACCGACCTCATATCCAGCTATAAGAGCTGAAATTAAAAAACTATAGTCCTCTAATAATCCAAGCTGTGTGGGCTTTACTCCAGCGATTGTTTGGTGAAACAATTCTCCTTTATCAAACATTAACTCTTTTAAAGCATTTAGGTGCTTATCCGCTTTATCTTTATACTTTTTATCTATTAGTGATGCTTTATACAAAGCTTCAATCATTAAGGCATTCCAAGCTGTATTTATCTTCTTATCTATAAATGGATACTCTTTAGTTTTTCTCACTTTTAATAACTCTGATTTGAACTCTTCAAAACCTTTTGGTCTGTCGTTAGTGTAAAAATTCATATGAACTTTACCCTCAAAATTTCCCTCTATAGTAAACTCTAAAGACTCCTCAATCTCAGTAGCGTGAGGATTATTCTTCAGAGCATCCTTAGCCTGCTGTGGTGTAAAAAGAAAAAACTCCCCCTCTTGATGGTTAGAATCTGCATCACTTGCGCTAAAATACATACTGTTTTGTAAAAATCTTTTATCAAGCATATCAATGCTCTCTCTAACTACTGTTTTATAAAGTTCTTTGCCACTCAAAGTATATCCTCTAATATAAAGAGGTATTAACTCAGCTTGATTGTATAACATCTTCTCAAAATGTGGAATCTCCCATGCAGGGTCTACACTGTAGCGATAAAAACCCCCACCTACATGGTCATAAAGTCCTTTTAAAGCAATGGCGTCAAGCATCTGATAAGAGTTATTAAGTAATTTCTCATCATCATTTATAAGTGCCAAGTCCATCATCAGTGAAAGCTTCGCTGCCTCTGGAAATTTTTTACGTTTGCCAAAGCCTCCAAATATTGAATCATAACTTTTAGAAATAGAGTTACTTAGTGTTACTACAGATATATCTTGAGTATTCGGTTTACTCTCTTGTCGAGATTTCTTTATCAGCTCTTCAATCTCTTTGATATCTACTTCAACTGCTTTAAAATCTCTCTGGTATTTCTCTCCAAGTCTACTCAAAAGAGTATCTAAACCCTCCGAGTAAGACTCTCTTTTTGGTGGGATGTATGTTGTAACATAAAACGGTTTTTTATCTGCACTCATAAAGACACTAAGCGGCCATCCCCCTACTCTATTTTTCACTTTCTGATGTAGTTCTTGGTAGTGGGAATCTATATGAGGCATCTCCTCTCTATCTACCTTGATAGATACAAAATATTTATTAAACCCTTGCGCTATCTTTTCATTTTCAAATGACTCTCTAGCCATAACATGGCACCAGTGACATGTTGAATAGCCTATGGAGAGAAAGATTGCTTTATTCTCTCTTTTAGCCCTCTCAAACGCAGCCTCACTCCAAGACATCCACTCTATTTTATTTGATTCATGCTGTTTTAAATATGGAGAACTTTCAAACTGAAGTAAATTTTTAAACTCTTTTGCCTGTGTAAGATTTAAAGATAATAGGACTAAAATAAATAGTAATTTTCTCATATATGTACCTTTGGAATTATTATACATCAAGTAGTTAAATTATAGAATTTGACTTTATTGTGATATAGGAAAATAAAATATATGTTATAATATATACTTAAAATAATAAGGATTATTAATGAAAGAAATAGTAACTTTGCTCTCTTTTGCACTATTACTTAATGCTTCTCTACTTAGTGCTAGTTCACTGACGCTTAATGAAGCAATTGATATTTTACAAACACAAAACTTAGAAATAAAAGCTGCAAACCTTGAAGTAAGCTCTGCTAGAGCGGAAGCTGACACAGTCTCTGGAATGCACTGGGGTAAATTAGATTTTGAACAAAATATAGCTCGTTCTGATGATGCGGGGAATGTATTTGGATTTAAACTTGCCTCACGTGAGGCTGCATTTGGAGATTTTGGATTTTCGGAATTTGATGATACAAATCCAAATATTTTAAATGTACAACCCAATGACTTAAACTACCCAGAAGACAGAAACTTCTTCCAAAGTAAACTAAAATATGAAGTTCCACTCTTTACAGGTTTTGCAATCACTAGCTACTCTGAAATTATGAACTCTATGACTAAAATGAAAACTTTAGAAAAAGATCAAGTCATAAATGAAAAAATTTATGAACTTAGAAAAAGCTTCTATGATATGGCTCTGCTTAAGGCATCAATTAAAAATTTAAACACTATTTTAGACAATATAGGTGTATTAGAGGATATGACAAACAGTATGATCGATGTTGGTTATGCAAAAAAAGTTGACCTTTTAGAAGTTAAAGCTAAAAAAGGGAATGTAAACAGACTTCTTATAAATATGGAGTCAAATAAAAAGCTCCTATATCACTACATAAGTTTTTTACTTAACCAAGAAATCACTACTATAGAGACACCTACTTCGGATATTCCTATGCCATACTATAGTGATGAGAGTATATTAAGTAACAACTTAGATATTCAAAGAGCAAAAACTGGTCTAGCTATTAGAGAGAGTATGCTCAATGTATCTGAAGCTGCTTACTATCCTACTCTAGGTGCATTTGGTGAAGTAGCTACAGCAGATGATGACTTCTTAGGTGATGCAAGTGACCATCAGTCTTACACAGTTGGAGCAAGACTTACTTGGAATCTTTTTAATGGTGGAATTGATGAAGCAAAGATTGAGAAATCAAAACTTGACCATCTTAAAACACAGTCTCAAGTTCAACTGGCAAAAAAAGGTATTGCACTCAAAATTGTTAAAATAAGAACTGAGATATCAAGCGCAGATGAAGAGATTGCATCTTTAGAAGATGAATTAACTTTGGCAGATGTTATTTATAAAAATTACGAAGGAAGATATAGAGAAAAGCTATCTTCTATGAGTGATGTAATTATAAAACAGTCTGAACAGATTCAAAAAATCTTAGAACTACAGGTAGCCAAAAACAAACGAAATCAAAAAGTATTTGCACTTGAAAAATTAGCAAACGGGGAATATAAATAATGATAAAAAAACTTTTAATAATANCAGCACTTGGAGCTACACTTGTAGCCGAAACACTCACTCTTTCAGGNAGTGTAATTTCAGATAACCAGAAGATGATTACAAGTCGCTTTATGGGATTTGTGACAAAAGTAAATGTATCTGAAGGTGAGAAAGTAAAAAAGAATCAAACTCTTTATACTATTGACTCACGTGAGATTGACTCTGCAAAAAGACAGTCTGAGTTATCACTGCAGATGTATCAAAACCAGTATACAAACGTAAAACTCAACCTTGAGAGATATAAAAGACTCCTTGAAAAAGATATGGTTTCAAAATATGAAGTTGAAAATCTAGAACTTGCTGCCCTGAATCTTCAAGATATGATTTCAATAGCAGAAGCTAGACTTCAAGAGGTAGAAAACCAATATAAGTACTTAAATATAAAAGCACCAAACAATGGTGTTGTTGTTGCAAAAAATATTAAAGTTGGTGAGATGGCAATGCCAGGTATGCCTGCTATTATACTTTCAGACTTGAGTAACCTAAAAATTTCTGCAGAGATTGCAGAGAGTAACCTTTCAATGATTAAGCATGGGAAAAAAGTCACTGTGAAAATACCTTCACTGGGTATCAAAACTATTGGTAAAATATCAGCAATTATTCCAAATTCAAATCCTATGACACATACATTTAAAATCAAAGTGTCATTTAAAACTCTAAACAAATCAGTTTATCCTGGTATGTATGCAACAATAGATATCAACTAAGGCAGCGAGATGACAAATCAAAAGCCATATGAACCAACAGATATAGCAGGAAAACTCGCATCTGCGTTTTTAAGAAGTCCTCTTACAGTAGTTTTAGGTGTTTTTCTTCTAGCTATCGGTTACTTAGCACTGCTGATTATGCCTCGTGAAGAGAATCCCCAAATGGTTGTAAGTGGTTCTACTGTTATCGTTGCACTTCCTGGTGCAAGTGCAGCAGAGATACAAAAAGTTATTGTCCAGCCCTTAGAGCGTAAGATGAAAGAGGTAAAAGGTGTAGAGCATATTTTTGGTCGTGCAATGGATAATGTTGGGATTGTAAATGCAGCATTTTATATAGGTGAAGAGAAAGAAGATTCAAACCTGAAGGTCTATGACAAGATTATGCAAAATGCAGATATGTTTCCAAAAGGAGCGATGGAGCCTATCATTAAACCTCTTGATATAGATATTGATATTCCTGTTGTCTCTATCGCATTTTTTGCGACTGATGACACTATTGGTCATGTTGAACTTCATGATAAAGTGAAGAAGATTCAACATCATATAAATGGGCTTCCAAATGTTGCCGTCACTGCAATTAAAGGTGACCATAAACATCAGTTTAATATAGAAGTGGACCTTAATAAACTCTCAGGCTACAATATTTCTATGGGACAGATAGTTCAAGCAGTTCAGTCCCTCTCATACAGTGTGCCTGCAGTGAAGAATAGAACTAAAGACAACCAAATAGTCATGGTTGGAGTTAAAAACGCAATAGAAAGCTCAAAGGATGTTGGTAGTATCTTAGTAGCGCAATACATGGGTTCTCCAATCTATCTTAAAAATATTGCCACTATTACTGACTCATATAATATTCAAAACTTTCAATCTGCTTCTATCAGTACTCAAAGTGAAGATGGAAAATTTTCACCCCTTGTTGAACAGGTTACTCTAACAGTATCTAAACTTCAAGGTACAAACGCAGTTGTTATTGCAGATGCAGTTAAACAAGAGCTAGAAGCCTACAAAGATTTTTTAAAGAAAAATGGTATAAATTATGTAATTACCAGAAATGATGGTGAGAGAGCAAATGAGGCAGTTAATGAGCTTGTTTATCACCTAGTTTTATCTATCGTTATTATTGCTATCTTACTTGTTTTAGTTCTTGGATGGAGAGAGTCTCTTATCGTTACATTTACAGTTCCAGCCATCTTAGCTATTACACTCTTTATCGCCTACTTAACCGGACAGACCATTAACCGTATTACACTCTTTGCATTTCTACTCTCACTTGGACTACTTGTTGATGCAGCGATTATTGTTATTGAAAATATTCACCGTCACTACCACTCAGTAGAGTCACAGCATGAAAGTGATGATGACCTTATGATAAAAGCAACTGATGAGATTGGACCACCGACAAATATAGCAACCTTAGCAATTATTATGACTATGGTGCCAATGGCATTTGTTGGTCAGATGATGGGTCAGTTTATGAAACCTATTCCTGCAAATGTTCCTGTAGCACTTATCGCTTCACTATTTGTTGCTTATATTTTCACACCTTATTTAGCAGTAAGAATGTTAAAAAAACCAGACCATTCTAAAGAAGGAGCTCACTAATGTTTGACAAGTTTGAACAGGCTGTTTTAAACGGTATACAAAGCTCTGCTCAGAGAAGATTTATACTTATCGGTACACTGGTTGGATTTATCCTATCTGTAATGATGATAGCACCAACTCAAATGGTTTTAGCGAAAATGCTTCCTGGTAAAAATAATGATACTTTTACAGTATATATAGACCTTCCAAACGGAAGTTCAATACAGCAGACGAAACAGGTAAGTGACTGTGTAGTTGGTTTTGTGCAAAAAGAGAAAGAGGTACTTGATACTGAAGTCTTTCTAGGCATGGGTTCTCCTCTTGATTTTGCAGGACTCATCAAAGGTTCTCACTTTAAGAACTCAGAGAATGTAGCTGAAGTTGTTTTAAACCTTACTAAGAAGCATGATAGAGTTGAACCTTCATATATGATGGTTCAGCGTATGAGACCAGTTATAAACCAGACTTGTACCACAATATTTCCTAACACTAAAATATCTTTTGTAGAACCTCCTGCTGGACCTCCAGTTTTAGCTGCAGTTGTTGCAGAAATTTATGGATATGAGGCTGATGGTATTAGAAAAATTGCTAACAGAATTTCAGATGTACTTGAGAGTACGGAGGGATTAGTTGACGTTGATATTATGCAAGATGATATATTTGACACGTATGAGATAGTAGTAAACACTGAAAAAGCATCACGTTCAGGTGTATCTGTNAAGCAGTTAAATGAAATTCTATACCTTGCATTTGAAGGTATGAATATAGCCGTTAAAAACTCTGACGTATATAGTGATCAGATTCCTATATACCTTTCACTTAGTATAGACTCTAAAAAATTCTCTAACAAAGACATCAAAGCAGTTAAAGCAAAACTTGCCGCACTTAAACTAATGAATAAGATGGGGATGATGACACCGCTTACAGAATTAGTTACTGTTATCCCTAAAAAATCTAACGCAATGATTTTAAGTAAAAATCTTTACCAGATGACAAGTGTTATGGCTGAGACAGACATGGTTTCTCAAGTTTACCCTCTTATGGAAGCAAGAACTCTTATTATAGATACTTTTTCTGATGACTTTGAAATAACTAAAACAGGTCTATTTAATCTTGAACTAAAAGACAAGCTCAGTGGCTCTACATATAAGCTGTTATGGGATGGAGAGATGGAAGTTACACTTGATACCTTTGTTGAACTTGGAGCTGCGTTTATAGCTGCACTAGTACTTATCTTTTTGCTCATGGTAATTTACTATAAAAGTTATACTCTGAGTGGTATTATTTTACTTGGTTCTTTTCTCTCTATCATAGGTGTAATTGTCGGTCACTGGATTATGGATATCTTTACAACAGATACATTTTTCCTAACTGCAACATCACTTATCGGGTTTATTGCCCTTATTGGAATCAGTTCTCGTAACTCTCTGCTTCTTATAGACTTTACAAAGTCCCTTATGGATGAAAAAGGAATGCACAAAGCAGAAGCTATTGCATACGCAACATCAACACGTGCTAAACCGATTTTCTTAACTGCCGCAGCTATTATCCTTGCTTCTACACTTCTTGCTGGAGATGCAGTATTTGGTGGTTTGGGTGTTGCCCTTATATTTGGTACAGTTGCAGCAGTAGTTGCTTCACTTGTTATCGTTCCTGTACTTCTATATATGGCAGACCTAGATGCACACTTTCATTTTCATGAGAAAAAAGCCGTATCGATTAACGATCCACTCTAATCTACATTAGTACAATACACTTTTAAAGTGTGTTGTTACC
>JGI24724J26744_10003179_pt1 | contig 10705 bp, 8 predicted proteins | sample Cruoilmetagenom7_FD_26744 | JGI IMG/M metagenome (IMG submission 26744)
ATCGGGTCGGCGGTGATAGACATGCATCTGGTATATTAGGTTGTGGGCTTGGCCTAGCTATCGTGCAACATATATCTAATATGCATGGGGCTACGGTTAGTTTGGCATCGTCACCTGAATTGGGTGGATTAAAAGTAACTGTGAAATTTCCGCTAATCTAAGGGTTTCTATGCGTATATTGCTTATCATTTATTTAATAACCATGGTGGCGGCTGCAACGGCTGCACCGACGATTAATATTAGAATACATAACCATTTGTTCTATCCATCCAAAATTAATATTCCGGCTGACACTAAAATAAAACTGCTGATTGACAATCAAGACCCAACGGCTGAAGAATTTGAAAGCTATGAACTTAATCGTGAGAAAGTTATTCCCGGGCACTCGAAGGGGGTTATTTTTATAGGGCCATTACCTGTTGGTGAGTACCCATTCTTTGGTGAGTTTTTCCCAAAAACAGCTCAAGGAAGAGTCATCGTAAAATAACACCATGCTAATAAATTCATTCATTATTATTTTACGGGAAGTTTTTGAAGCGGCATTAATTGTGAGTGTGTTGTTAGCGCTGTGTCAGATACTGCAATTACCGCGTCGCTATTTTTTACTTTCTTTCATGCTAGGGAGTATTTTAGCGATTGTATATGCGATTAATATAAGCTCTATTTCTATGCTATTCGAGGGGGTTGGCCAAGAAATAATAAATGCGAGCTTACATTTCACTAGTTTCATCTGTTTACAGATATTGATTTTTTCAATCGCTAGCTCGTCGTCTAGTAAAATGATTTTGTGGGCTATAGTAGGCTCTTTTTCAGCTGCATTTGTTAGAGAAGGCTTTGAAATTATTATTTATATCCTAGGGTTTGTTGGTATAGAACATTTATTTGATTCTGTGGTTGCGGGAAGTTTTATTGGTGCAGGCGTTGGTTTCAGTATAGGTGTGTTCTTTTACTATTTTATTGTCAGTTTTAACCCACTTAACGGGCTACGTTTAGGCTTGTTTGTTTTAATTTTAGTGAGTGGGGCAATGATTATTCAAGCACTGCAACTTCTTATACAGGCAGATATTATTATTAGCCAGGTACCATTATGGAATAGCTCTGGATGGGTCAGGGAAAGCTCAGTTACGGGGCAAATTCTATATGCATTGCTCGGGTATGAATCAACACCAAGTCCAATTCAGGTGATCGCCTATTCTGCGAGTTTATTATTTTCTTCTACACTGGCGATAAAGTCGCTTAATGCTTATAAAATGAGAATAAAAGAGTGAAGAAAGTTCGTGAAATTGTTTTGTATTTATCCGTTTCCCCATCGGTTGTAGTAGCGGATGGTTTTTCAGTAGACAAGGTCTATCATCCGTATGTACAGCCTTTGGAGCGAGAGATTGAGTGGCGAATGGTATCAGGAAATGGGAAACAACTTCATAGGCTGGGTGTAGGGCAGTCGTTGTCTGACAACCTTTTTGTTGAAGGATACTTGATTGGAAAAGATGAGGGGCGTCATTTTGCTTTAGATGCGGTAGAGGTTGAAGCGAAATGGCAACTAACGGAACAAGGTGAATACAGCATTGATTGGGGTTTGTTGTTTGAGCTTGAGCGTGTGCAACACGATGATACTTGGGAAGTGTCAGCAGGGCTATTAATGGAAAAAGAGTGGGGTAAATGGGTTGCTGCAGCCAATTTTAATCTTGAGTATGAATGGGGTAATGAAATAAAAAATGAGTTGGAATCATCGTTAGCCGTTCAAATGCGTTACCGGTATTCTAGAAGTGTAGAACCAGCGATTGAATTTTATAGCAGTGAAAGCGGCCAAGCCATAGGTCCTGTTGTTATGGGTGATGTTCGGTTAGGAAATGCAAAAAAAATACACTGGGAAATAGGCTCTATATTCGGCTTAGGTTATAAAGGACCAGATAACTCATGGCGACTATTACTTGAGTATGAGTATTAACTGATGGGAGCCCAAGTGGTATGCATCAAATTTGATTGATTGTTGCACTGATTCGTTTCTTCTGGAGATTAAGTGTAGTGGTCAAGTTTATTTGAAAGATTTGAACTTACGTTTAAATTTTTTGCCAAACTGGCACATTAATCAGCTTTAGGAGGTGTCAAATGGGTACTACAGTAGAGCGTCATACTCATCCACATTTGGAAGAAGGTGTTAGTCATTTTTGGGAAAATCACCATAGAGTCAATATAGAGTACGCTAAATATATCGGCTTCGCTTTGATTGCATTAGGCGTTATTGGTATACCCTATGCCGGTCAGCAGTTTCTTATTTTTGTATTAACACCGTTACAAAATGCGGGCCACTTGGTAACCGGCATGTTTTTAGTTGCATCTGTTTTATTGTTCGATAGTTCTTATGCACGATTGGCTAATCAAGTGGTCGGGCCCTTTTGTATGATAATAGCTGCGTATGGATTGTCAGGCATGACTCCCGCGACCGAGTTACTAAATTTAAATATGGTGGAAATCTTGTTTTACATGTTCTTTGGCCTCGTTACAGCGTATATAGGTTGGGGTAAAGATTTGTCCCATTTAAAGCATTGGTGGCCTTAGGTAATAAGTAGTATTAGTATTAGTATTTAAGCCCCTTGTTTATCAAGGGGCTTTTTTAGTGAGGTGATAATATTGCTCTTTAGAGAGAGTAGGGTTTTTATATCGTGGCAAAATGCTTGAAGAGCTTTTTGGCTATTTTCGTGATCATTTTTTCTTAGGGATGTTTCGAGCTGTTTAGCTGATAATTTTAGTAAAGGCGTTCCACAATATGCAGCAGAGCCATGTACCTTATGTACAACATCGGCAGCGTCCATAAAGTGGTTCTGTTCGATTAATTTTAAGATGAGAGCGTCCTGTTTAGGCAGTTCGGATAAAAATTTCTCAAGCATGATGAGCATGAATGAATGGTCCGCATTCATGCTNTTTTTGGCTAATTTATAATCAAAAGGTTTTATAGGTATGCTTGGTTCCCCNTTTTTGTTTNCTGATACGAAAGGTTGTGTATCGTAATCATGTTCTTTAATAAGCTGCTCAATTAATGCAAAGAAATGTATCTGGTCAATGGGTTTTATAAGGTAACCATCAAACGAGCTAATGTGATGAGCTTTTTCTTCGCCTGAGGTTATGTGCGCAGTAATGGCAACAGCTGGTGTCTTATAATTGGGGTTTTTGGGTTGATTACGAATTTCAAATAACGCCTCATTACCCATTTTAATTGGCATTCTTAAATCAAACAGCATTAAGTCAAATTGATGCTGATTGGCTAGGTTAATGGCTTGTTGCCCATCAGTCACACAAGTAACATTAGCGTGTTGCCTTTCCAGTAAGTTACTCAATAACAAACGATTAATTTCATTATCGTCAGCGACTAATATATTCAAAGAGGTTAAATCAGGTAGGGGCCGTTCAACAGTTGTTTGTTTATTAAGGGTGAGGTAGCTATCTTTTACGTACGTAAAAGGTAGACTGAATGTGAAAGTAGACCCCTTACCTAAGATACTCTCAACCTTGATAGTACCGTGAAGTGCGTCTAGAAGTCGCTTCGTAATGACTAAACCTAGACCACTACCTTGGTCGCTAGTGGCTCCATCAAGTTGAGAAAACTCTTGGAATAATTGTTTTATATTGTGCTGACTAATCCCGATACCTTGATCAATAATGCTGACGTCAATAATGTTTTTCTTCTGGGCATTTCTCTTTAATTGAACAGTTACAGTGGAATGGTGACTGAACTTGATAGCATTGCTGACGAGATTAATGAGTATTTGACCAAATTTTACATAGTCTTGGTTAATAACCTCAGGAACATTAGAGTCATGTTGATACTCAATCGTTACATTATTATTTTTTGCTTGAGCTGATAAAAGCAACAATGAATCATGTACTATTTTTTTGAGTTCAAAATTTGTTTTATTAATGAGGACTTTACCGGCCTCAAGCTGGGCAAAATCTAATACTTCGTTGATGATAGTGTGTAAGTTTTTTGATGATAAATGGGATGCATTGACTAGTTTAACTTGTTCCTTATCAAGGTGAGTTTGCTGAATGATTTCAAGAAAACCAATAATTCCATTTAAAGGGGTTCGAATTTCATGGCTGATGTGTGAAATGAAACGGGACTTTGCATCAGCTGATTTGACGATTTCTTCTTGAGCGGAAAAAAGCTTGTCGTTTTTTGACCTTAATTCTTGCGTAGCTTCGAGGACTTTTTTCTCTAGAACTTTCTGGTGATCACTTATTTGTAGAGCCATTTCATGAATACCGCTTTCGAGAGTGGCAATTTCATCTATGTTGTTTTTGTTGGAATTATTTGAAGGTGGGGTGTAGTTACCTTTGGTAATGTTTTTAACATCAGTTGTTAATTGAAGAATAGGGCGGCCAATAGCACTACTGAAATATTTTGCGATGAGACCGATAATAAACAGTAGAAACAAAGTGATATAAACAGTGTTTGATAAGATGTCATTTTGGCGCTGTTGGATGGCGTCATACGAAAGAGTAAGCACCACAAAACCAATGGTCTCGCTATCTTTTAGAGGGGGGCCAACCAGTAAGGTGTCAAACTCATCTGTTTTTGCAATCGATTTAAGTTTAATTGCTTTAATTATTCTTTTGGGGGGGTTGGAAAGTAAGGAGGGTGTTGCGATTTGACTGGTTGCATACGACAGAATCGTTCCAACATTGTTTGTGATTTTAATAGAGAGAATATCGGGTTCATTAATAACGGAGTTAATAACGGTATCTAATATGCTTAAGTTACCTGAAAAAACGCCATTAGTACTTGAGTCAGCAATTGATTGAGATAAGTTTTCATTGGTTTTATGTAATAAGTCATACATATCGTTCAAACGAGTTGACGTAAGATAGGCTGCTAGAATAATGGCTAGTGTAGCGGCTGGGATGACACCTAGAAGCAGTAGTTTATCTTTTAATTTGATCCTATCGAATATCTTCATAGGAGTTTAGTTTTTTTTCTAACTCAGCATCATTTGGGAAATGTAAATTTAAACTTTTTGCGACATTTCTATTGGAAATAACACTGAAATATTTAGGGTAAATAAGGCTATTTTCTAAGACCTTATTAATGTTATTTGACATTAATATAGTTTCAGAAAGGTGTTGAGCTAATTGTTCAATACTACTGACAGTTCCCGCAATAGCGCCGGCTCGAATGAAACCTTTTGAAAAACCTATGATAGGTGTTCCATATCGGTAACTGGTTAGTAGAATTTGGGAAAGGGAAGCAGCGTTATATATATCTGTATCGGCTATTGCCAGAATAATGTCAGAGGATTTTGATACATCATCTATTTGGTAATGCGCATTCTCTGAGGTGCTGATGTGTTCGTTAATTATAAGTTTTTTATGTGTGGCGATTTTCTTTAATTGCTTTAGCTGGTCTATGGATTGATTGGTAACGACAATACCAATATTCTTAAAATTAGGGTTAATGAGCTGAATTAAATTTAACTGCCTGCTGGCTGGTTGATCCAAGACAAAGAAATGGTGGTTTGGTAGTTTTTTGGTGCAGTCTGGTAGACAAGGAGCAAAACCTTTAGCACGTGAGAATGTTGTTAACGCATGGAGGGTTGTTGTTTGTATATTCGACTCGATAAGGTTTTTCGTTACGTCATTATTGAGGTTAATAATGATATCCACAGAGGAGGTGCTTATCGACATGGCTAATATAGTTGCCACTTTAGTGATTACATTAACATCGAAATTTGGAGAAAGTTGTTTCGAAAGAATATTGGCAAAATTGGTTTGATAGTGGCTATTATCGTCGTAGATAATCGTAATATTTTGTGCAACCGATGTAATTGGCATAACAAGTAATACAATGGCCAATAGAATCCATTGTAGTTTGCTTTGAATAAGAGTATTAATTAGCACGATACTCTACCTCCAGATAAAATAAGTTATCGGCGGTTGCTTGTTGATGGAGGTCGATGTTCTTGTTTAGCGCTAATTGTGTTTCAAGGGTGAGGTCAATGGTTTGATTGTTCGAAAGTTTAAACAGTTTTCCAACCGAGATATCNAAGCGTTGGAAAGGGCTTTGGGGGTCATTTTGCCCACCTAAATACTGCATTTCACTCATGTAGTAATATTCAATACTGCTATGCCATCCACTGTTATATTGATGTGAAAGTAATAGGTTCAGGTTGTGTTTTGGTACAGATTTCTCTACACGGTTATCTGAGGTGTGATTAATAGTTGTGTATGCATAACCCATGTGAATAAGCTTGTTACGATCAGGGCGGTAATTGATTTCAATTTCCGTACCATAGGCTCGAGCGCTATATTGATTGTCTAGAATTTTTGGAGCAGCGCTTAAATTATTATTTATCAGCTTTTCATAGCGATTTTGAAAAAACTTTAAATCGGTATTAAGTTTATTTAATTGGTATGCCCCATGATAACCCGCTTCGATTGAGGTGACAGTTTCAGGCTCTAAGTCTCCTGCAGATGTCTGAACAGTGCCAAAGCCGGGTATAACGACCTTACGTTTTTCTTCAGTTATTACTGGTGTTCTGTAGGCTTTCGTGGCGGTTAAACGATAAGCGTGCTCTGGTGTTGTTAGGTAGCTGAAAGTAATGCGAGGTGAGGTATTAACACCGGATAGTTGGTCGTGTTCAATAAGGCCTCCNATGTTTAGTATGAGTTTATCGGTCAGGAATGATTCTAAGTTGCCAAACAAACGGAGGCGGGTGTTAGTATGAGTTTTTGNNGAGTTAATTCTAAAAGGGGCGTAAACAGATTCATGTACAGCGCCCACCCCCCACATTAATCGTTGTGACGTATTAAGGGTTAGAAGATGTTCGACATCGACGCTCCAAGCGGTTGACTCAACGGTTAAGTCAAACGTATTGGAGGCAACATTGTATTTGTCTTTACCATCGAAATGATGGAAGGATAGGTGAGCATTAAATTGTTCGGTATCATTTGCTTGATGTTCCCATATGATTTGGGCAAATTGAGATGATTCGTTGCGATCACGTTTTGGGTCTAACGCCATTGCAGTAGCTTGAGGGTTGCGTGTTTGACGTATTGAATCTAAAGCTGAGAAGTTAAGTTGTAATGTATTGTGATTATCAAACCGAAAGTCTACACGGCTTGTTAATTCATGTTTGCTAAAATCATCTGCTAGCTTCTTATAGCCTTCATTTTTTTCTGAAGCGATGCTTATTCGATAATTTAGCCGATTATCGCTTGGTGAGTTGGCAAATCGGAAAAAAGCACGTTCTGCTTGGTCATTATTAAGCGTGAATTTAGTTGTTAGCCGAGGTGCTTGTGAGGCATGAATCGTTGTTATATTAATAACACCTTGAAAAGCATTTGCACCAAAAGAGGTGTTATTGGGTCCTCTGACTATTTCAATGCGTTCTATGTCTTCAAGTAAAACAGGTAGCGTGCTCCATATAGCGCCACCAAAAATAGGTAAGTAAACGGAGCTACCATCAATAATGACTTGAACACCTTGAGGGAATTCAGAGGTCAGCCCTTGGTATGCAACAACNGGAAAATTCCCACGAGAATGACCGATTTGNATGCCAGGGACCAAACGAAAGATATCAGTCACTTGATTGGCGCCAGACGCTTCAATCAGTGCGCGATCAATAACAGTAATACTAGCTGGTGCCTCTGTTTGAAGTTGGGGTAATTTAGAGGCGGATAGCACGACTGGAATAGTTTGCTTATCAAAAAAAATGTCTTGATTATCGGCGTAAGATACGCAACTAATACTTGTCAACAGTAAACAGACAAGAGAGTGATAATAAGTTTTTATGTAACATTCCATGTGTTGAGTGTTATTACAACTGTCCTTTATTCGTAAGTATAACTAACTTCGACAAAAGCTCGGTTATCGAGAGTGAACTCATTGAGAAAATCTTTGTTTTTGTCGAGTGCTAATTGTAGGTTAAAGCTGATGTCTACTTCTTGATTATGTGACACGTTGAATGTTTTTCCGGCGTTGAAGTCTAAACGTCTCATGGGTCCTTGTGGGTTACCGGAATCTAAATATTCCATGCTGCTTGTATAGTAGAAGGCCACGCTAGTCCATACGTTATTATCAAAAGTATGAGCTGCTAATACATTGAATATATCTTTTGGTATAGAGAAAAGAATATTTTTAATGTCATTATTACTGACTTTTCCAACGTTGGTATGGTTGTATGCATAGCCAACGTGTATTAAATTCTTTTTACTAGGGCGGTAGTTAACTTCAACTTCATACCCATTTACGTTTGCATGATGAAGGTTACTAAATGTTTTAGTTTCATTACCTAGGTCAATTGTGCCCAGTGGGGCTCCAAAAAAAGTCAGGGTAGCATCTGCATCCTGATCTGTTGAATCAATGAGTTTGTCGTATTCATTTCTAAATAACTTAATATCTAAGGTGAGTGCATTATCAAAAAATAAACCGTGATAGCCTAATTCAATTGAATCAACGGTTTCAGGGTCAAGGCCAGACTCACTTCGTAATAAAGGTTGAGTCAAGACAAAACCTGGTGGCGAGATGGACTCTACTGAGACGTCAGCACTTAAATTATTCTCAACTAATACGGGTGCCCTAATTGCGTGGGAAGCGGAGAGTCTTATACTCTGGGTGGGAGTTAGCAGGTAGTTTGCTGCCAATCTTGGTGATAAATCATCACCGGATAGTTGAGAGTGCTCCCAAAGCGCACCGGCATTGATGAGCAGTTTCTTACTGGGTCGCCACTCAAAATTACTAAATATTCGTTGAATGGAGTTATCAAACTTTTGTTTTGAATCAAGCTGGAAAGGCAGATAAATACGATCATTTCTACTACCAAGACCCCACGATACGCGGATTTGGTCGGCAAGATGAAATTGGTGTTCAATTTCAATATCGTACCGATCGAAGTAATTGGTGTAATCGATGCGGGTAACAACATCACCTAGGGAGCCTGAACTTAAGTCATTGGCATCAAATTGTGTCGCAACTTTGTCTTTGCTGAGGTGTCTAGTATATGAAGCTTGTGCAATAAAGAGTTGGTCGTCAACTGTTGAATGTTCCCATTTTGCATGGATTGAATGATTAGATTCATCAATGTATCTAGGCGGGTCAAAAGGATCTAATAAGGTGCCAGGTGAATGTGTTTCCTTAAGTGTATTAACGACACCAAAATTAAGCTGCAGGTTATCATGATGAGTGACTTGATAGTCAATACGTCCGGTCAGCAAGTCTTGGCGGGTGTCATCTTCATTACCAGCATAGCCATTATCATCAATGTGTGACCCTGTGAGTCGAAAATCGATGTCTCCGAAAGAATGCCCANCCCTAAGCNATGTGCGTTGGTAGCCTCTTTCGCCGAGAGTGCTTTTAACTTGAAACCCACTGGTTTGGACAGCATGAGAAGTCGTGATGTTGATAACGGCTTGAAATGCATTAGAGCCGAAGGATGAACCATTAGCACCACGTATGACCTCAATTCTTTCTATATCCTCCATTACAACTGGGATATTAGACCAGTCAACACCACCAAATACAGGGCTATAAACGGAACGCCCATCGATGAGAACTTGAACACCTTGTGGGAATTCACTGCTCAACCCCTGATAAGCAACAACGGGGTCATTGCCTCGATAATGTCCAACGTGCATGCCGGGCACTAACCTAAATAGGTCAGCAATTTCTTTTGCACCGGATAGTTTGATCAGTTGGCGATCAATAATTGTGATTGCCGCAGGTGCTTCAGTTTGCGGTTGTGCTAAACGAGTAGCAGATAAGACAATTGGGATGTCATGGTTAAAAAAAGATAGGTCGTTTACTTCGTCCGAAAATGCATACGATGACAAAGAAAAAATAAAAAAAGCGAAGAAGTAATTTTGCTTATTAAAAAGTAGAGTCTTAAATGCATTCATTAACCAACCATATTCTTATTTTTACAGATTTTTAAAAATTTTATCATAAGTAGGTAGCACTAAGTACATAACGCAAAACTATTAGAGAGGCTTGCAAGATATGGTAATCTTGCGAGCTAAATTTTATTTTGAAGAGACCGAATGAACTACCCAACCATCGAAGATTTTGTTGGGAATACGCCGCTTGTTAAATTGCAACGGATGGATTCTACAACAAACAATATATTACTTAAATTAGAGGGTAATAACCCTGCTGGTTCTGTCAAAGATCGACCAGCTATTAGCATGATTCAACAAGCCGAATTACGAGGTGATATTAAGCCGGGTGATCGTCTGATTGAAGCAACGAGCGGTAATACGGGCATTGCTTTAGCGATGGCGGCGGCCATTAAAGGTTACAAAATGACGTTGATTATGCCGGACAATATGAGTGCGGAACGTCGTTCATCAATGAAAGCATACGGCGCAGAGATTATCTTAACGCCAGCTGCAGGAAGTATGGAGGCGGCTATCGACTTAGCAAGGCAGATGGAGTCGAATGGTGAAGGCCGCATTTTAGATCAGTTTGCCAACCCAGATAATCCTTTGTCTCATTATAAAGGTACTGGGCCAGAAATTTGGCGTGATACAACTGGAGATGTGACACACTTCGTTAGTTCAATGGGTACGACTGGCACCATTATGGGTACATCGATGTATCTCAAAGAACAAAATAGTGATATTCAAATTGTGGGTGTTCAGCCTGAAGGGGATTCGAAGATCCCTGGTATTCGCCGTTGGCCAGAAGAGTACTTGCCGAAAATTTATGATCGCTCTC
>JGI24724J26744_10003183_pt1 | contig 10701 bp, 14 predicted proteins | sample Cruoilmetagenom7_FD_26744 | JGI IMG/M metagenome (IMG submission 26744)
TAAACATGTAATTTTTTGCATAAATATTTATATTATGTATATATCATTCACATGACATGTTATCAAAAAATTATCTGCCCAAATTGTGGTAGTGATAAAATTATGAAATCTGGATGGAATTCCCTATGCTTTTCAAAGTTAGAAAAAATGCATGACATTGTCATTAGGATTGTTAATTAATAAAGTTAAATTTGGTTTAGATATTCATACTAAATTACAGATTTGACCCATTATCAAATTTCTATTTTAAAAAAAAATCAAATACCGATGAAGAGGAAAAATTAGGAAAATCGTTGAAATTTTATATTTTAGTTTTTTGAAGAAAATTTGATTCTGTAACAGCCTGTCGACATAAAATGTTCTCATATGCTGATGGATTTACAATTAGTTTTAAAAAAGATGGACTTGTTAATATGGGTGGAGGATTGTTTCTGAAAACTGATGGTCTGTTCATGAAAAAGTATCCACAAATACCTGATATGATTACGAACTATCAAATATTAAAAGAAGGTCATCCTACTTATGGTGGAATGAGTGGTAGAGATATTATGGCACTAAATATTAGTGCTTCCTATTGTAATAAAAAAGCAATACCTTGAATCTATAATTAATCAAGTTAAAAAATTTGGAGACAGCATGAAAAAAAGGGTTTCCAGTCATATCTCCATTTGGTGGACATGCAGTATATCTTGATATGAATCAGTTTTTTAAGGATACTAAAATGCAAAAATATGATTTTGGTGAAATTAGTTTTACAGCTGCATTGATAGGGTTGTATGGACATCGGGCATGCGAACTTGGGAATTTAGCTTTTGGAAAATATAATAAAAAAACAGGAGAAAACCTTTTTCCAGAAAATAATTTTATCCGATTTGCAATTCCAAGATTAAGGTATGAACAACAGGATTTAGAATCTGCAGCAGTAGCTGTGAAAATTTTATATGATAATAGAAGTTCACTAAAACCAATTGATGTTACATATGGGGAAAGATCTCGCACTAAGACATTTTAAAGCAAGATTTGCATATAAGTAATTAAAAACAATAAAAAAATTAATTCTACATCTAAGTTGCGTGACATGGTTATTTTTTTGCACACCGTGATCCTGAACAAAAATCCTCATTTCATGGGCAGACACTAATTAAGCTTTTCCAATACCAAATTTTAACGTTAAATCAATTATTGAGATAAGAACTGCTGCAATTAAAGTCCAGCCAAAACTATCTATTTTAAAATCATCAATAATTTTGTCTGTAATCCAGAGTAAAAAAGCATTGATCACAAATTTAAACAGCCCAAACGTTATAAATACTAATGGGAAAGTCAGCAGTAACAGCAGCCAGCCAAAAATAAAATTTATGATGCTGTAGACCACAGCAACTGTTATGGCTGTAAAAAAACCTTTTATGTGAATGCTTGGCAATAATTTTGCCACACAAAATATCGTTATGCTTAACAACGAAATATTTAATATCATGTTCATGACAATTTTCTAATTTTTTTTACCTGAAAATTTTAAAAAAAGATGTAAAATTAAATTATTTCATGATTATTTATTAAAAATTTTAGCTGCATGATCAATATCTTCCGGACAAAATATAAAAAGGCATTGTTTCTGAGCTGATGTTACAGAACCATAAATGTAATTAATGTTTATTCCTTCCTTGCCTAATTTATTAGCTATATCAGATAAAGCACCTGGAGTGTTTTTTAATTCAATGGCTATAACAGGAATAATGTCAAATATATAATTATTTTTTGATAGTATATCTATTGCTTTATCCGTATTATCTGCCAGAAGACGGATCAAAGCATATTCAGATGAGTCCTTTTGCATTGAACTGTAACTTGCAGTAGAAGCGATTTTTTTTAATGGTTTTCCTCTGGCTTTGAAAATTTCTTGTACATAATTTGATGCATCCTGTATTGTTAAAGCATCAATGTTTATATCTTGTTCAGCCAAAAGCAATGATAATTTTCCTAATTCACCTGGAATATTTTTTAAAAAAAGTGATATTTCTGTTCTAACCATTTCCTGACTCCAGTTTGTTGTAGTTGCCTTTGAAAAATATTTTTGCTTTTTTACCATTCATGTACTAACATTTAAATTAAGGAAAAACAATTTAACAAAAAGCATGTTATAATTAAAATTGGATAATACATTTAAACAGCTGCTTTGTCAAAAGCATATATTCAAAAATTTATTAAATTTTATATGTTATCTTTTTAAAAGTGATTATGNCAAATTATTTTCAATATCTGAAAAGCATCAGTTTTTTTAAATTGTTATCGGATAAAAATATTCAAACCATAAATAACGTATGTCATGAAAAATATTATGATGCAGACCAGATTGTATTTTCTGAAGGCGCAAAAGCAGATAAATTTTACATGATACTTGAAGGAAGTGTTGAAGTATGGAAAGAGTATGACAAATCAGGGCAATATCTCTTATCAGTAAACTACAAGGGATTTACATTTGGAGAAATGGCACTTATTGATAATTTTTACCGAAGTGCTACCGTTGTAGCAAAAAAGTCCACAAAACTACTTTTCATAAACCAGAGCGATTTTAATCAAATTATTCAAAAAAACAGTTCTATAGCAATTTCTATTTTAAAGGCTGTATCATCTATACTTAGAAAAAGCACAGGTAATTATGTGGAAACTATCTGGGCAAAAAAACAGTTGCTTAAAACAGCTAAAGATGAGCTAAAAAAAACCCAGGAAGAATTGTTGCGTGCTGAACGCCTTTCTGTTTTAGGTAAATTTTCTTCCCGTATTTTGCATGATATCAGAAATCCATTATCAATTATAAGAGGGTATGCAGAAATTATTATTCAGGATGTCAAAGAAAAAAATATTGAAAATTTAAATAAAATTGTCGCAGAAACAGATCGTCTGAATGATCTTGCAAGTGAGCTTCTTGATTATTCCAAAGGTGAAATCAGTCTGAATATCTGCAAAATTGACATTGAAATATTATTATTAAAAATAGTAGACAACTTGACAAGCAGCTTTAAATCCAGAAATATAAAGATAGTCACCCAAAACAGTATATCTGATCATATTAAAATGGATGATAAAAGGATGTTTCGGGTTTTTTCCAATTTGGCTGCAAATGCATATAAAGCCATGCCAGATGGTGGAATATTTACCATAACTGCATTAGAGAATAATAAATTTGTAATGTTTGATATTTCAGATACAGGAATTGGGATGACTAAAGAAGTTAAGGGAAAAATATTTGAACAGTTTTTTTCAAATTTTACCGAACAAGGCACAGGCCTTGGAATGAGTATAATTAAAAGCATTATAAAAGCACACAACGGTTCAATTACAGTTACAAGTAAAGTCAATGTGGGAACACAGTTTAAGATTATTATTCCAAAAATTTTATAACAGGAACTTGACCTTATTTTATAAAAGCCTGTGTTTGGGAATATTAATATTCGTAAAAAAGCAGATTTGAGATAAATGAAGTTAAATAAAACAGTATCTTTTACAAGTGGTGTGACAAATATTTTTTTTCATATTCTTACAAAGTGTAATTTAAAGTGCAGGCACTGTTATATTAACAAAAAGCAGCACGGAGATATAACTTTGTCACTATCAACAATCAAAGCATGGTTAAAGGAATTTGCTAAAAGAGATAATAATGCTAATTTGATTTTTCTGGGAGGAGAACCAACTTTACATCCTGAACTTTATCTTGCAATACAAGAAGCAAATAATTTAGGGTACAGCTCTGTAACTGTTGATACAAACGGATATTTATTTAACAACATTTTATCAAAAGTCAGGCCTGATCAGATTGATTATTTCAGTTTCAGTTTAGATGGTGCAAAAAGAAAAACAAATGATGCGATCAGAGGAGAAGGATCATTTGATAAATGTATAGAGGGTATAAAAAAAGCTGTATTAATGGGATTTCATGCAAGCGTAATATATACTGTAAACAGCTTTAATATAGATGAGATTAAAATGATGATTCCTTTATTAAATGATCTTAATATAGACAGATTTTTCATACAGGTTTTGGGAATAAGAGGAAGATCTGCGCAAAATGATAAAAAAAATCCTGGAAACAGCATAATACAGGTTTCAAGAAAAAAATGGTTAAGGATCATTCCTGATGTTGCTATGGAAATTGCAAATTGTGGGATACAAGTTACATATCCCAAAGTATATCTTGATTGTGATAAAATTTTTGAGTGTGCTGCTCTGGTTTCAAAAAATTATTTTGTTTTTCCCAATGGCAGAGTGTATCAATGTCCCTTGTGTGAGGATTTCCCAATACACAGTATGGTTTTTAAAGATGGAAAATTAATTGAAACAGAAAGAATAAATGAAACTGATCTTTTTAGATTAAATATTGCAGAAGGATGCGTGATGAATAAAATAATACAGCCAGACAATTTATATTATAATGAGCATGGCGACCCAGAGTATAAGATAGCATGTTGCATGCTTAAAGAGGAAATATCTGGTTAGTGTCCTTTTTTTTTATACCATCAGATAATGTCTTGTATTGTTTTGATTTTCAACAAAATATAATAAGGAGAGAATATGAAAGTATTAATTACTTATTTTAGTATGTCAGGAAATACTGAGCAGATTGCTAAAGCGATGTTTGACGAAGCTTCCAAATCACATGAAGCAACCATTTGTAAACTTGATGAAATAAATTCAAACAGCTTTAAAGATTCCGACCTTGTTTTTATAGGTTCTCCTATACACGCAGGAGGGCTGGCTGGACCAATAAAAGAGTTATTGGAATTATTGGATGATAGTGCTTTATACAAAGTTGCAGGATTTGTAACACACTCAGCCTCTGCATATGAAAAAGTAAGTTTTGAAAAAGGAATAGCATCTATAAAAGAAATTTGTGAAAGCAAAAAAATTGCATATATTGAGTCATTTGATTGTCAGGGGCGTCTTGCTCCTGAACTGCATGACATGGTTCAGAAAAAAAGAAACCTGTCAGACACTGAATGGGCAGAAAGAATGGCAAAATCCGATCCACATCCAAATTCAGAAGATGAAGCTGATGCAAAGGCATTTGTAAAAAGAGTAATGGAGCTTGTTTAAAAATTTAGTGAGGTTTGCCCTAAAATTGCGTTTTACCCACCTTCCCTGCTATTTCAAAAATGGGCCTGGTTGTAATGCTTGTATATGGTTATGATTTTTCCACCAGGCCTTATTAAACTGACATTCTGAAAAATTACTGCGATATTTTGGTGATATGGAAAAATATATGGTATCTTCTTGTTATAATAATGAAAAAACAGATAAAAACATTGCTGATGTTAACAGATTTAGAACTGATGTTTCTTATTGTACGCGTTGTGGGACATGTTGCAAAAAAGGAGGGCCTGCTTTCCATCTTGAAGATATGCATCTTATTGAAACAGGAAAAATATTGCTGAGACATCTGTACACAATCCGCAAAGAAGAAATTGCATACGATAATATTACAAAATTAAAATTACCTGCCGATTCAGATATTATCAAAATAAAAAGTTTAAAAAACTCATGGACATGTCTGTTTTTTGACGATGTTTACAGTAGTTGCAAAATATATGAAAACAGACCTGTTGAGTGTCAGGTTTTGAAATGTTGGGATACACAGGAAATTGAACAAATTTATTCTAAAAACAGGATTACCAGAAAAGATTTGTTAAGCAAGGTTGAAGGACTCTGGGATATAATTTGTGAGCATCAGCTGCAATGCTCATATGAAAAATTTATAAGCTTGACAGATAAATTTAAAAAAAAGAGAAAAGAAAATATATTAAACGAAATTATATATATTATTCAATATGATATGCACATACGTTCCCTTGCAGTGGAAAAGGTTAATACAGATCCTGACATGCTGAATTTTCTATTTGGACGTTCTTTTGTGGATACAATTTCCGCTTTTGGCTTCAGGATTTATAAAAAAAAAGACAAATATCATCTTGTGGTTGCTAATTGACACAGCTATAATAAAGCTTATACTATAAGCTTTAAAACCTTTTTCACATTCAATATATAACATTCATTAAGTTTGTGAAAAATAAATTATTTTCTATATATAAGGGGATGACATGGACAAAATAGACTTGCTGGAATCAATAGAAATATTTCACGAATTAAGTGAAGATCAGCTTTTATCCATAGCACAAATATGTGTGGAAATAAACTTTAATAGAGGAGATAAACTTTTTACTGAAGGTGATGATGCGACTCATGTATGGATTGTTGTGGAAGGCCAGGCGGATCTGCGTTTTGAGCTGCCAGGAGGACGGCCAACTTCCAATGATCAAACAGTATCTTCTGTAAAAGCAAAAGCTTCTGTGGCACAAATTCTTGGCTGGTCATGTTTTATTCCCCCATACAAGATGAGACTTTCTGGCTACTGCGTTTCCAGACACTGCAAGGTGATACAGATAGAAAAAAATCAACTCATAAAACGCTTCAAACAAGATCCTGTGGTTGGATATAGTGTAATGTCATATCTTATCAAGGTTGTGGGATACAGGTTTCAGCAGTTTCAAGATGCTGTTGCCAAGAATATGGGTGAAAATCTTCTGAGCGGATGGTAACAACATATTTTCATGTTTCATAAAAATATTGGAATTTTAAAATCTTTGATACGGTTTTTGCTAAAAAAATATAAATATTATGGCCAACGTGTTTTTTATATAGCTGCGGCAACTGTTTTTGCAGCCTGTTGCTTAGCTTCAGCATCTCCTGACTGGGTCCATCCTCATCAGCGCTTTGGGTTTAAAGGTTATGTTAAACATAAAGAGCAAAAAGGAAAAGCCAGGCTTTGGACATATGCAACAAACAGAGCCATGGGAAATATAAAAGGCGGTGGAACAATATTATATAAAGATTATAAGCTTAGCAGCCAGCTATATAGACCTGTTAAAAAATTATATAAAAAACAGCTTATAAAAAAAAGATCTGTGCTAAATAGTCTCCAGAGTTTAAACAAAGCTGAAGTAAAATTAAAAAAGGTTGCTGAAAAATTAAATGAAATTACCCAAAAACTAAGTTCAATGAATATAAAATAAGTAAAATATTTATAAAGACAGCTTTTCCAAGCAATAACTTTTCAGGTATTAAAAAAATTCTATACTCTATTTGCATTGCCTCCATGCAAGTTTGTATGTTCGTTTAACAGATATATCCATGGCGTTGTTTTTTTTTCCTGTCATTAATACCAGTCCTGAACCTTTTATGGCTTTACGTTTGTCTATTTTAAGTTTTGGACGAATATTTATCCCTACATTTCTGCTGCAAGATGACCATGAGTGATTTTTAAATTTATCTGTCACTGTGAAATTTTTATCCACAGGACCAGCTATAATGCGAATTGCCTTTGATTCGTTTTTTTGCCCTGCAAAATAATAGCGTTCAGTCAATGTAGCTTTTACGCCTTTATCCAGTTTTGCAGTTCCGCTATATGTTACATCCAAAATAGTGTACTGCCAGCCGGAAGGTGTCTGTATAAGTACATTAATATTACAAAATTTGCTTTTGACAGCCCTTGTGGAAGGGTTTACATTAACTTCAATATCTTGGGAGATGATGATGGACAATGTTTTATTATCATCACTTAATATAGCTTTTGCAGAAGCGTTCTGGCAGCCAGATCCAGCGCAGTGGATATCTTGTTTTAAGGAAGCAGGTGGTGAATCATCACCTGACACAGCATAAATAAAACTTACAAACATAAACATAAATAACAATGCAAGTGTATAAACTGTTTTTCTCATAACTTTGCCTGTTTACAATTCAGGTTAAGTATAATCAAATAAACTAATGTTAACAAGTTTTTAAATCAGACATTTTTAACAGCATATAGTGTGAATTGATTTTGACTTTCACGCTGTCATGATATGGGTATTTATACTTATTGAACACATCTTCTCCATATAAGTTTAATATCAATATCAGTACTTTTTCTTTTTGCTACTCCGAACCCGCTTCTGTTCATACTATTGTTCAACTGAATAGTTGAACAAAGATTAAGCCCAACATCTCTACTGCAAGGTGACCATAAAAAATTGTTAGAATCAAACTTATCCACAAACGTGTAATCAGTATCTTTAGGGCCTTTTATTGTGCAAGTGGCTCTTAAGCCTTTTTGTTTTGAGAAATAATAACGTTCAGTAAATTTAGCTTCTACACCTTCATCTAATTTTGTATTTCCACTATGTGCTAGCATCTCAGCAATAGAGCACTGCCAGCCATAAGGTATGTGCATCAGTACATTCATATTACAAAATCTGGAAACAACAGGATCTGTTGTTTCATCTACACTAACTCCAAAATTCTGGGAGATGATGGATAATGTTTTATTATCATCACTTAATATGGCTTCTGCAGAAGCGTTCGGACAACCAGATCCACTATAAAAAATGTCTATTAATGAGGCAAATGGCAAATCGTCATCTGCCACAGCATAAGTGAAACTTTCAAACATAAACATAAATAAGAGCGCAAGTATATAAACTGTTTTTTTCATAACTTTGCCTGTTTTCAATTCATGTTAAGTATAATCAAATAAACTGATGATAATAAATTTTATATCAGACAAGGATTCTGACAAAATATTTTTTTAATTTTGCAAAAACTTACCTTATTTGAAATAATCTTAAATTTAAAAAATGCCAGATAATGCCAGGTAAATTAAATAATTTTGTTCAAAATTTGATTATAGAGTATAAGTTAACTCAATCTTTATTATTGACATCCCCATGGGAAATGGTTTATCATTTTATGAGTTAATTTTAAGAGGATGTCAATATCTATCATAATCTGTGGATATGTTTTTTAAATGCATGTAAATAAATACTTGCTTTTGTTATCACTTTAAGTTGCAATAGCATTTAATAAAAGTTATTTTACCTTTGTGATATTTACTGGCATCTTCTCAAATTAAGTTTATAAGTTTTTGGTGAATATACATCAACCTCTCCAAAGCCATATCGGTTTAATCTGTTGTCTAATTGTACTTTGGAAGTAGCAACAAGAGCAAGATCTCTTTCGCATGAAGACCATAAAGGTGTTTCAATCAGATCAACTGTTTTATAGCTCTCTTCATATAATGGTCCAAATAGTTCATGCTTTAAATAAGTTTCTTCTGCCTGCCCCTGGAACCAAAGTCTGTCTATCAGTTTTGCTTTTACATTACTGTCAAGTAACATTTCATTTTGCTGTCGAATTTCAGTAACTGCATACTGCCAGCCTTCAGGGACTTTAATAGGCAAGATTATTGTACATCTTTTTCTTTCAACTGCTCTGCCGTCTGGAGTAATTGTTGCGAATAAATCAAAATTATAAACATCAAGAAAATATTCATGATTTTCATCTTTCCTGACTGTGGTAAAGATATCATTGTCAGTGCAGCCTGGTCCTCCTGATCTTATATGCTCTGTCTGTATTACCGGAGCAGGAATCTCAGACATCTCATCAACGGTATCATTTGCCTGAGCAGATCCCATCAACAAAAACAAAAATGCCAAAATATAGCAATATGTTTTTTTCATAATTTTCACCTCGTTATAGTTTTTTTTAAAAGTATCAGAATGAATTTTAAAGATCATTGATTTTCTGTTCCATTCTGATACTTTCTTATCGGTTTGTTTTATACTGTTATACCATTTATGTCATTTGCCCAAAACGTTTATAGCTGTTGCAATAAAATTTGTCGGTAGACATTGTTTCAAACAAAAACGTTTATGAGTAAATTTTAGAAAAATTTATGTATTTATACTTATGGGGTACATCTTCTCCATGAAAGGCTGTATGTTCTTTTAATATCAATATCAGTGCTTTCTCTATCTACTAATCCGAAACCATTTCTGTTTCTGCGATTATCCAACTTAATTTTTGAACGAAGATTAAGCCCTACATCTCTGCCACAAGGTGACCATACAAAACTTGCAATGCCGAATTTATCTATAAATGTGTAATCATCGTCATAAGAACCGTATGTTTTGCGAGTAACTTTTTTTCCTCTTTGCCCTGAGAAATAATAGCGTTCAGTAAATGTAGCTTTTACACCTGGATCCAGTGTAGCGCTTCCACGATGAGTTACATCAATAAGAGAGTACTGCCATCCCTGAGGTATATGTATCGGTATATTCATATTACAAAATTTTGAAACAACAGGACTTGTTGCTGCATCTATCATAGCCTCATATTCTTCAAAAATAATGGTCAATGTTCTGGCATCACCACTTAAGATAGGCTCAATTGTATCGCTTGGGCAGCCGGATCCAGCGTAGTTAACATCTCCTGTGAAATAAACAGGTGGCAGAGCATAAGTAAAGCTTACAAACATAAATAGAAATGCAAGTGTATAAAATATTTTTTTCATAACTATCTCCTTAATTGTTATAAGTTTGGTTTTTTGAAAGACATTTAATTAAAAAATTTTAATTAAGTATTTATAAACTTTCTTTTTTTATTATATGTGTTCTTAAGCCACCTCCTTTTTTATTTCTAAGGTTACAAGTTGTTTTTAAATATTTAATCAAATAATGCTTTAACCTGACAGTTAAATGCTGCAAGTTGTGTATATTTTTTTTAGTTTAACTTGCAGCACTACAAGTTTAACAAACTCTGATTAAATTTTGTTATTTTGAATCGCTTTTAATGTAATAGACGAAGACTTTCTTTTTCCCTTACGTTTTTTTTAAA
>JGI24724J26744_10003184_pt1 | contig 10699 bp, 11 predicted proteins | sample Cruoilmetagenom7_FD_26744 | JGI IMG/M metagenome (IMG submission 26744)
AGGTGGCCTCAAGGATGCTGATTGCAGACACGCAACAGCGTTTAATCAGATTATACTTGTTGTTATAGATATAAGCTGAATAGTTACAAATAATTTTATATACTGGCATAGACATTGACCAGAAATCGGTATTTTTTAACTACCTTAAAACTAATTAATTTCCTAAGGAGGTAAATATATGGCTTGGTATATTTATCTGGCCCATTTTGGAGCTGGACTTTTCTTTGCAAACGGTATTCCTCACTTTGTAAATGGTATTTCAGGAAGGCGTTTTCAAAGCCCATTTGCCTCTCCTCCCGGAGTAGGTGAATCTTCGTCCTTGATAAATGTTATCTGGGGTATGGCCAATTTTGTAATTGGTTATTGCCTTCTTTATGGTGTTGGTGATTTTGCTGCCGGATTTTCTGTCGATCTCCTGATAGTAGCTATAGGAGCCTTGGCCGCAGCCATTGGCTTGGCCTTGCATTTNGGTCGGTTTCATTCTTAAACCCTAAAGGGTACTTCTAAAAAATAGAATTTTCGTCTGAGGACAAGGGGCGCAAAAATCAAAAAGCGCAGCATACATAAGGTATGTGAGTATTCTTTATTTTCGCAGCGACACAGTAATCTGGCGAAAAGGCAATTTGTCAAGGTGCCCTAAAGATGATAACTGCATAAAAAGTCCGTGTGCCTTTTTACGCGGCGTGGAAGGGCTGCNACTTTCCCTTGTTATTTGAAATAAATTTAAATGATTCCCACCAGACCTGGGACGGCTTACTCATCTGCCTGTTGATGAACTTTTCATGAGTCCATCAAACTTAACGTTACAAATTAAAGGAGTTCCGATTATGAAAGAAATGTGTCCCATATCGTTTAAACAAATAAATGAAAGAGCTGCACAAATAAATGCATCCTTAGCTGTTTTGTCTATTATATTCTTTTTCTTCACCCCTTATAAGTGGATTATTTTAATTTTGGCTATTGATTTTTTTATACGTGGCTTTCTTGACCTGTCATATAGCTTTTATAGTGCTATTAGCAAAACTATTCTTCGCCTTTTCAAAATCAAACCTTTAATGGTTAATGCTGGCCCTAAAATTTTTGCTGCAAAGATCGGGTTTGTATTTTGTTGTGTGATAGCTGTGTCCTACTTGCTCAATTTTCAGATAATAAGCCTGATTACTGGTTCCATTTTTGTGCTTTTTGCTGCTCTTGAGGCCCTTTTCAGATTCTGTGTAGCTTGCAGGATATATCCGTTAATATATAATTTGCAAAAATGATAACCTCCTATGTTTTGGGTGATGCTACTAATTCAGAAAGAAAAAAAGCGGTTCCTGCTACCATGATAATAGTAGCGCCAGAAGAGGTATCATAATTATAGGATATAAACAGGCCAATAATAGTAAAAAGGATTCCCAGGAGGGAGGAAAGGGCCATCATACCGCCCATGGATCGTGTATATTTTTCCGCGATATGAGGAGGAATGGTGAAAAGAGCGATAACCAGGATTAGGCCTACAACCCTGATAATCATCACTACTGATATGGCTACCATAACCAAAAGTATAAAATATAATGATTTTACAGGCACTCCAACAATAAAAGAAAACTCTTCGTCATACGAAATAGCCAGAAATTCTTTATAAAAAACTACTGTGATCAGCAGGATAAGTATACACAACGGAATCATCAACCAAATGTCTGCCTTGGGAACGGATATGATGCTGCCAAAAAGATATCCCATCAAATCAACATTATAACCTGGTGTCATATCAATCAGGATAATTCCCATGGCCATTCCGATAGCCCACAAGACCCCTATCACAGTATCAGCTCTATGCTTGCTTTTCAGACTGATGATNCCCATTAAAAGAGCCACAATCACAGCGAATATAGCAGCGCCCAATGTTGGCGAAAAGCCCATAAAAAGAGCCAGTCCGATCCCGCCATAAGCAGCATGGGCAATACCTCCAGAGATAAATACCATCCTATTGACAACTATCAGGGTACCAATTATACCGCAACAAATACTAACCAGGATCCCAACAAACAGGGCATTACGCATAAACTCAAACTGGAGCGCTTCCCACATATTAATGCTTCCCATGTTTATCTAGAACCCGATGCGGAATTCCATGAGCAATAAGATCGACCGGGCACTGATAGGCCATATCCAGCATTTCTGAAGTTAATTTTCCTTCCTCATGAAAAATCAGTTTCCTGTTTACGCAGGCCACAGATTTCATATTGCTGGAAATAACACCTATATCATGAGTTATAACTACAATAGTCACTTTTTTATTCAATTTTTTTAAAAAATCATACAAATTAGTCTCAAAATCATGATCCACATTAGAAGTAGGCTCATCCAGAAAAAGGATCTCCGGATCAGTAGCCAGTGCCCTGGCAATAAAGGCCCTTTGACGCTGCCCCCCAGAAAGGCTCCCCACATGAGCATGCCGATATTCCCATAAGCCCACCTTATTTAATACATCCTCTATTTTATCATGATCCTGTATTTTATATCGTCGACCGATTCGAGCACGGGAGAGACGTCCCATTAAAGCAATTTCTTTCACAGAAATAGGGAAATGCAGATTAAAGCCACTGTTTTGAGGAACATAGCCAACTCTGTGACTGGCCGCATGGGGATGCTCTCCAAGTATCCTGATTTCTCCCTGGTCTGGTTTTAAAAGACCCAAAAATAGTTTTAAAAGAGTTGTCTTGCCACCTCCATTAGGGCCCAAAATGCCAAAAAAATCCCCCTTATAAAGGGTAAGATTTACTTCCTCCAATACAGGTTTTTTATCATATGCAAACCAGAGATCTTTCACTTTGATGGCGATATTATTATCCATTACTTGTTGTAATCTCAAGGCTGAAATCAGCTGCTATAGCCGAATGNGTAAGAGCACCGACTGAAATCATATCAATGCCTGTCTCAGCTACTTTTGCCACAGTATCAAGGGTAATTCCTCCTGAGGCCTCAAGCTGAACCCTGCCATTGGTTAAAGCCACTGCCTTTTTCATATCCTCAATGTCCATATTATCAAGAAGAATTATATCCGCTCCCGCATCCAGTGCCTCCTGCACACCAGCCAGATCTTCCACCTCAACTTCCACTTTCAATGTATGAGGAGCTCCTTTCTTTGCTAACCGCACTGCCTTGGTGATGGAACCGGCAACAGCCAAATGATTGTCTTTAATCAAAATACCATCAAACAGGCCAAACCGATGATTGCTGCCTCCCCCTGCCTGAACCGCATATTTATCAAACCATCTCAGGCCAGGGACAGTCTTTCTGGTATCCAGAATCCTTGTTCCCAGATGAGCTACAGAATCAACATACTGCCTCGATAATGTAGCGACCCCGCTCATCCTTTGCAGAAAATTAAGGGCTGTCCTCTCTCCGATCAGAATAATGTCCAGTGGTCCTTTTAAAAGACACACTATTGTACCTGCGGGTACAATGTCCCCCTCCTTAAAATATTCCTCAAATTGTATGGATGGGTACAACTCATCAAAGACCATTTTAAAAACAGGCAATCCAGCTAAGACTAGATCTTTTCTGGCTATCAGAGATGCCTCTCCTTTAGCGTCGGATGTTATTATGATTTCTGTGGTCAAATCGCCATGACCCAGATCCTCTTCCAGTGCCCAACGAATGCTACGTTGTATAAAAGGATGCTTATTAATCATTAGAATCTCGTAATTAAGTTGTTTCAAAAACCTGAATATTCTTATTTAATCTTTCTAATTTTGCGCTTATTTCTATAACTTTTTCCTTTACCAAAGCTACAATCGCTGACGGGGCTTTAGACAGAAAACCCTGATTAGAAAGTTTCTTTTCGGAAATCAGCAGTTCCTTTTCCAACTTTTTGATCTCCTTTTTGAGCCTCTTTTTTTCCTCTTCAAAATCCAGAAGGCCTTTAAGTTGCACATGAATCTGATTTTGGCCAAAAACCACAGTGGCAGATGCCTCTGGTTTAGGAATGTCCTGCCCTATTACCATCTCACTTACTTTGGCAAGGGTCTTAATATAAGATAGATTATGTTCAAGGATATCCGCCTCCTCTGAATTGGCCATATCAACTACAATACTCACCTTCTTTGAAGGAGGAATATTCATTTCACCCCTGATATTCCGAATTCCGGATATGACTTTCATCAAAAATTCCATTGTTCGAATGGCTTCTGGATCTTTTATAAAGCTGGCAGCTTCAGGAAATGAAACAATCATTATACTGCTTTTAACTTCCGGCAATTTATGCCATATTTCTTCTGTTACAAAGGGAATAAAAGGATGGAGCAGCTTCAAAACAGCCATTAGCACCTGTTTTGCTGTTTCAGCAGTGGATTGTCTCAGACCATCATCATTACCATACAGATCCTGTTTGGCCATTTCAAGATACCAGTCACAGAATTCATGCCATACAAACTGATAACAGCAGGAGGCTGCGTCATTAAAACGGTAATCATCCAGAGCCACGGTTGTCTCCTCAATGATTTGTCCCAGTCTCGTCAATATCCAGCGTTGCAGAAGACCATTTTTATTCTCATATAACTCATTTTCCTGATCCGAATGTTGATGCATAAGCACAAAACGGGCGGCATTCCAGATTTTATTTATAAAGTGCTTGTACCCAAGGATCCGCTCTTCCGAAAGTTTGATATCCCTGCCCTGAGCNGCAAGGGCAGCCAAAGTGAAACGAAAGGCATCTGTACCAAAGTTATCTATAATTTCCAATGGATCAATCACATTCCCCTTTGATTTACTCATCTTTTTGCCTTCCTCGTCCCTGACCAGGGCATGGATGTAAACTTTTTTAAAGGGTACCTCCCCCATAAAATGAATACCCATCATCATCATTCTGGCCACCCAGAAAAACAGGATATCAAATCCGGTTACAAGGGTAGAAGTCGGATAGAAGGTTTTGAGTTCATCAGTTTTATCTGGCCATCCAAGTGTGGAAAAAGGCCAGAGAGCGGAGCTAAACCATGTATCCAGCACATCTGTTTCCTGAATAAGCGATGAGCTATCGCAGGCCTTGCATTTGGCAGGAGTTTCCCTGGCAACATTAACTTCTCCGCAGGTCTCGCAATACCAGGCTGGAATACGATGGCCCCACCATATCTGTCTTGAGACACACCAATCCCTGATATTATTCATCCAATCAAAATAGACAGTCTCCCAATTGGCTGGATAGATTCTGGTCTTACCATCCATGACCGCCTGAATTGCATCTTTTGCGAGTGTTTCAGTTTTAACAAACCACTGTTTGGAAAGAAGTGGTTCCACCATGGTCTTACAGCGATAACAGTGCCCTACAGCATTTTGATAGGGTTCAATCTTATCCAGTAGGCCCTTCTCCCTTAGGTCGCCAAGAATTTTTTCACGGCATTCAAATCGATCCATTCCAAAATAGGGTCCAGCCAGTTCATTCATCTTTCCGTTTTCATCAATGACCTTGACCCTTTCAAGCTGATGTATTATGCCAATCTCAAAGTCATTGGAATCATGGGCAGGGGTAATTTTCAAGGCGCCAGTGCCAAATTTCATATCCACATATTTATCAAAAATTATAGGAATTTGTTTTTCCAGTACAGGCAGAAAAACATGATCAGAGGGTAGATTCCTGAAACGTTCATCATCAGGGTTTACGGCAACGGCAGTATCACCCAGCAGGGTCTCGGGTCTGGTCGTGGCAACCACCAGATAGTCCTCGCTCCCTACAATGGGATAACGGATATGGTAAAGGAAACTATCCATTTCTTCATGCTCAACCTCAATATCAGCCAGAGCTGTATGACAGCGGGGACACCAGTTGATAATATAGTCCCCTCTGTAAATAAGATCCTCTTCATAGAGGCTTACGAAGACCTCCCTCACTGCGCTGGAAAGGCCTTCATCCATTGTAAACCGTTCTCGACTCCAATCACAGGAACACCCTAGCTTCCTGAGCTGGTTTAAAATCAGGCCACCATATTTCTCTTTCCATTCCCAAACAAGCTCAATAAATTTATCACGTCCCATTTCATGGCGATCCGTTCCCTGCTCAGCCAGATTTCTTTCAACTACATTCTGTGTGGCAATGCCGGCATGATCCATTCCAGGTTGCCACAAGACATTATAACCTTTCATTCTCTTATACCGGCATAGGATATCCTGCAAAGTATTATTGAGAGCATGCCCCATGTGAAGGGTCCCTGTAACATTGGGAGGAGGAATAACTATACAATAAGGCTCCTTATCATAACTGGCCTCTCCCCGAAAAAGGTTGTTTTTTTCCCAATACTTATACCATTTTTTTTCGATTTTTTTAGGTTCATAACCTTTTTTTATCTCTTGTTTCATCTAGCTTGTCCCCAATAAAGAAGGGGTTGCAGTATAACAACCCCTTGCATGATAATTCCGCATAAAGCTTTTATATAAAGGTTTGTGTAGTTTAATCACAAAAAAACTCATTCTCTGTACCTTTGAAAAAGGTTTAATTACGAGCTATCGCGCCTTCTTTAGGACTTGAACTCCTTAAAAATACAGGATTTTTTGTTAAGGTCAAAGAAGATTAAAACTTTAACCGCAGGAATACATGTGGTATTTTGAGGATTAAAATTTTAATCTGATGCAGAGATTGGCGAAAAAGACAGTTTTCGTTCGGGCACTAAATAACAAATGCCGGGAGAAGGCCATCCCTTTCCCGCCGAGTAAAAAAGCATAGAGGATCGTTTTGCGAGGTTATCTTTAGGGCACCTTTATTAGATCATTACGCTCTCATATTTTTTTATAGAGGATTTTTCAGAACGGATTCTTTTAATACCTCAATGGCCTTAGTAATAAATTTTTCAGCAACGTTGTTCATTGTCTCTCGAGCCACTTTCTCCGTAACCTCCTGCACAATTCTTGTTATTAAAACTTCAAGTTTTTCCTCTGATATAGCAATTAAATCTGAGGCTGATTCAGTTGGCTCAGCACTTTTTTCTTCGTTATTTATGACCACAGGAATATCTATCGTTTTATCTGGTGTATCCGCTACAAAACCCGAATCAGAATCTGCCTTAAGAAGGTCTCCCTTTGTTGAAGAAGATTCTTCTGCAGTTTCCAGGTGGTCTTTGTCTGTTGATTTCAGATCATTACTCAGATCAAAGGCATCTTTCAGAGAAGCTTCGTCTCCAAAAAGGACTTTGTCATCGGTAATGATTGATGAATCCGAAGTTTCGAAAATTTCTTCAGAAGCTTTCTCTTCAAATTCCATCCCTTCAATGAGCGATTCCCTTTTTGCTTCCGCCTTATTTTCTTCCAATGACTCCTCAAGAGAAAATGCTAAGTCATCTCCCAGATCAAATAGATTATCCTGAGAACCATTATCGGCAAGAAGAATTTCATCATCGGCAAGATTAGTGTCGTTTTCCAGGNCATTCTTTGCAGGTTTGATTTCTTTCGATGACTCCTCAAAAGAAAGCTCAAAATCATCATCCAGATCAAATAAANCTTCGGTTATGGTTGCCTCCAAAGGCGATTCATTTTTATTTGGCGTGTCATTTTCTACAATATCAACAAGGTCTATAATCTCTTCTTCCTTTTGATTAGTAATACTCAAAATATCCGTTTCTTTCATTGTAAAATCGTTAAAATCAAAAAGTCCTTTCTTGCTATCGCTGCCTTCTTCTGTAATAAGATTATCCTTTGTCATCGTTACTCTCCATATTAGAAAATTTCAAGTATCTTTTCTTACTACTTAGTAAAGGATCCTGAGTTTTATCTTTACAAATTTAAATAATGCCTATTTGATACCTTTGCTAAATTTCCCCTTTCGTCCAATTTTAGGTGTCAAACTCAAATTTTATGATTTGTAGATAGACATTATTCAAGGCAATAGATGGACTTTTTAACACACCATCTTTTTTAATATTTAACACAACTTTTGAGATATTGTCAAAATTTTTTGTAATCAGAAACTTAAAAAGGTATTTGGCCCGAAAGACGCTGTTCAACGAGCATCTTGTTAAAGCGGATGTTCCAATTTTTTTCAAGGCACCCTTATAAGTATTTTAGATGTATGAATTATTACAGAAGGCCTGATAGTACTTAGAAAAGTTATGCAAAGTCAAAACTTGAAGAAGTAATTTAAAATATAATGTTGCTCAATCTATGTGTCAGATACAAAATTTTCTGGATAAGCCTGATAATAACCTGAGTGCTTTTTTTGCCATTTCAGGTTCCATGGTGCCCATACCACAGGCAGGCGTTAAAAAGGATCTTTCGGCTAATAAATCAGCATCTATGCCCCATGATCGAACCTTATCAAGTCCCTTACCAAGTTTTATCAAAAGATTATCTTCTGTTTCGTTGCCAGTTAAACCTGAAGTAGGGACAATCCCCCATGCAATCATTCCTCCAGCTTTAAGATAAGTCATGATCTGATCTGGATACAGAAGGAAATATTCCAGATACTCAAAGGCATCAAAATTAATGATATCAAAACCTGCATCGATAAGCATTGACCAGTCGGTATTTCCACAGCAGTGAATCCCTAATAAGGCATTTGAATGCTCTCGTAAATAATCTATAACATTTCGAAGAATATTAATGACGTCCTGCCGCTGCAAAGTTGAAAAAGCCGATCCAAAACCAGATAAATAGGGCTCATCAAAAAAAAGAACAGGACGTCTGCCGCACTGGCAAAGCGCCCTGACTTGCCAAAGAGCCTTAATTGCAAGACCATTTATCAATGCCTCCAGCAGATCAGGATTATAGAGAACAGATTTACCATTAAGGTCGGTTATACCTGCGGCAAATGTAAGGGGCCCAACTGAATGGCCTTTAATATATGGGCCGTCAATATTACTATTTTCAAGAAGATCCAATAAGGCATAAAGGCCTCTTGCGTAATTTTTGGTGGTAGCAAAATAATCGAGATCCTGGGATAAAAAATGATCGTAGAAAGTTACCAACTCAGATTCCTGATCATGTTTTCCTGATATTTTTATTGTCCTTTTTTCTGCTTCTACATCCAAAAGAGGAAGACCCTCTGTATATTGGATACTCATATCTTCCAATGGACTTAATTGCACAAATTGAGGCCAGAATGGCATCTTTGGGAATAGCTTAAGTATATTCTTGCAGGTGTCATCAACATCTTTAAATGGGACACTTCCAATTCCGCTTCCTAAAAAATTAAACGATGATATTTTATCAGGCATAATTGAATTCCTTAATCCTGGTTAACCATTCTTCCAAAATGATAATTAATTTCTGGCCCCTCTTCTTCAATTGATCAGAATAAATACATGCCTGCTTCTCCTTAGCAAGAATATCTTTCAGCTGAGCCAGCCTTTCCATGGATGCCTGGTCATCAGGATTTTTAGTCAAAATACTTTCATAGGCTGTAATAGCATGTTTAACATTTCCCTGTGCAAAATAAATCTCGGCTAGAGTTGGGGTCGCCAACTCAGACCTCGCTGTATCAATTGTTTCATCAGCTCCTGGAACTTTATCAATTTTCTGGATTGGTGAGGCAGGGATCCTGGATAACAGACCGACAGCCTCCTTATCTTCAGGATGATATGCCAAGTATTTATGAAGACAGGAAGATGCTTCTTGAAACTTGTCCTGTTTAATAAATATATCAACTTGCAGTTTATGGATACTTGCAAGCTCACCTAATTTACCTGAAATCTTATCCAATTCAACTTCAGCGTGATCGATAAATCCTTTTTCCAGATAGCATTCAGCCAAAAAGCATTGCAAATAAATGTCATCAGGATAAGTTTTGATCGCCTTAAGGCATTCTTGCAGGGCCTCATCACCGCTTCTTTCAGACTTTATCTCGTTTAGAAGCAGTAAAACAGTCCTCAGGGAAGGCCCATTATCAAGAATCTGATTTATTAAATTATCTGATCTCTCCATAATTGATAACCTCATAAAAAAATAGCTTTGTGCCTTTTTACTCGGAGAATGAGGGCTGCTCCTCCCTTGCCCCATGGTTTGCCTATTTGCTTATCTGCGCCTGCCGCATGCAGACAGGTACCTGGCCTGTCAATGGTCTTTTACAAGTCCATCATCATTTAGCAGCTCCTCATTTCTCTAATGCATTCGTAAATAATTTCAGGGCGCCTTGAAAAATTGCCTTTTCGCCAGATTACGGTGTTGCTGCGAAAATAAAAAATGCTCACATACCCTGTGTATGCTGCGCTTTTTGATTCTCGCGCTCCTTGTCCTCAGACGAAAATTCTAATTTGTCAAGGCACCCTTTACAGAATCCTCTATCAGATTTAGACTGGATTTTAAAAGTTNTCATCAGACTCTTCAGAACTGAATCTGTAAACAAGTTCATTATCCGCCACTAAGCTTAACTCTTTTCTAACCACTGATTCCATATATTCCCTGTCTGTACGCAACCTGTTTATCTCGTCGAGTAATGCCTGATTTTCTTTTGTCAATTTATTGATCTTTTCCACATAAGCCATTTGTTCCATTTCAGTATTAATCAGGCTGAAGAAGCCTTTTCCACCGAATCTCATCCACATACCAAATGGAATCAAGCCACATAGAATAAGCAATAAAGTCATCCAAAAGTTCTTGTTTTTCAGTATCATAAGATTTGATAGCTGCATAAAAAGTCGCTAGTCTTTTTGCTCGGTGATGGAGGTTTGTTTCTCTCCTGCCCTCGGCCTGTTGATCTTTACAAGTCCATTAAGGATTTTATAAAGATATACCCCAT
>JGI24724J26744_10003185_pt1 | contig 10698 bp, 9 predicted proteins | sample Cruoilmetagenom7_FD_26744 | JGI IMG/M metagenome (IMG submission 26744)
AGCAGATCTTTAATGAAATGCGGGGCGAGGGTGTCACGGCAAGCGTTGAAGACATTCCGACATATCGTGTACGCACGCCACTACAGTCCGCGATTATGATACTCAAGCGGCATCGCGACACGATGTTTGCCGACGATCCGACAGACAAGCCAATTTCAATCATCATCTCTTCCCTGGCGGCGCACGCCTATGAAGGGGAAGAGACGATTGGTTCAGCATTGTTGGCCATCTTGAGCCGGATGGAGGGGGCGATCGAGCAAGATGGTGCCAAATATATCATCAAGAACCCAACCGACGCGTTGGAAAACTTTGCAGACAAGTGGGAGGATCATCCAGAGCGTGGAGATGCCTTCTTTGCATGGCTGGGCCAAGCCCGTGAGGACTTTGTTTCAACGGCGCGGCTTGTTGAACATCGTCGCATGTCAAGTGTTCTGGCAAGCCGGATGGGGCAGGATCTTACCGAACAGGCGAGCGACGCTGCGTTGCAGTCAGAGCGTGCCGGCGCGGCAGGTCTTCTTGGAGTTGCGTCAACGGCTGCAACAGCGGCCCCGAATGTGTCTTTTGCCGATACGCCGCGTACGCCCAAAAAACCTGACGGCTTTGCATGATCTGGTGGTTGTCGCAAAACACCAGATTGAACGCCGAGAAGGCCGCACTGGCGGATCTCGAAGCTCGCGTTGATTGGTTGAAGGTTGGTAAGTGGCTGACTGATCCCGAGCTGGCAATGTGTGTCGATTTCAGCATTGATCACGGCGGCAAAGAGCTCGGGTTTCAGATGAGGTATCCAAGCATTTTCCCGGATGCGCCACCGATGGTGTATACAGCGGACCAATCACGTATATCATATCACCAATATGGTGCGGACGGAGAGCTGTGTCTTGAGCATCGACCAGATAACTGGCGTTCTGCGGTGACTGGTGCACAGATGGTTGAGAGCTGTCATAGACTGATTGTTGAAGAGCAGCCCGAGACAGGCGAAGTGGTTCACGCTAGGTCTGCACATGTGGCATCGCTGGGGCGGGATTTGCGGTCCAAGTATTGCCGGTTTTTGCTGAGCGCATCAGATTTGGACGCAATCAATGCTTTGCCGGAACTGTCTGCAGAAGTGCTTGCCCTAGCTGACAGAAAAGCGGCTGAGGCCTTCATTTCCTCAATACGGTATATCGGGGCCGAACATGCCCCCGTGTGGACTAGTGATCTCGTCCTGCCAAAATCCGGCAAGGCTGATGGAGGGTTTGTGATCCGCGTGCCCGGTGCTACGCCGCCCAGAACCATAGGCGTAGAGGACCTTCGCAATCTACTCGACGCGCTCGAACTTGGGGATCTCGGCAAGGCGGTGTTCGAGACAGACGGATCGGTGCACTTATTGATAGGGGACGAAAATAATTGGGAATTTTTCTGGCTCTACGGCGAGGCGAAAGACCGCAAGATTATTCCCTATGCGACCGTGAACATTCCTGCAGATCGCCAACGTCTACCGCAGGGCTTCGAGACCCTCGTGGATAAAAAGGTCGGTATTGTCGGGTGTGGATCGATGGGTTCCAAAATTGCTGCGAGCCTGTGCCGGTCTGGAGTTGGCAAGTTTCTCTTGATTGACGAAGACATTTTCTTTCCCAGTAATGTCGTGCGTAATGAGTTGGACCTTAGCGATACAGGGGCACACAAAGTCCAGGCTGTGCGTAACCGGCTTACCAATTTGAACCCATCGGTTGATGTCAGTGTGCTGCGTATGACTTTAGGGGGTCAAGAGAGCGCAGAGTCGATGACGGGGGCTCTGGAGGCCTTGGGCGGTTGTGACCTGCTCATTGACGCAACCGCAGAACCTGCTGCATTCAATATGATAGCCTCTGTTGCAACGCGCCAAAGCAAACCCATGGTGTGGGCGGAGGTATTTGCGGGTGGGATCGGGGGCTTTGTCGCGCGGGCGCGTCCACAGATTGATCCTGTACCGCTGTTAGCAAGGGCGCAAATTGAAGCGTGGTGTATTGATCAGAATGTAGATTGGATCAGACCTGAGAATGCAGGTCAATATGATGGCGAAGGGGATGATGGAATCCCACTAATCGCTGATGATGCGGAAGTTTCGATCGTTGCATCTCACGTCGTCCGTTTTGTCTCTGATATTCTGGCGCGCCCTGATGCAGGAATTTTTCCGGTGTCAGCTTATATTATCGGCTTTTCGACAGAGTGGCTGTTTACCCAGCCGTTTGACACGCGCCCGATTGATCTTGTGCCAGACGGGGTGTGGGGCGAGCAAAACGACGGATTAGAGCCCGCGGCATGGATCAAGATTCTGAAAGATCACCTGCCGCCACAGGAGGCATCAAATGCAGCTGATCCTGCCGACTAAGGTCACCAAAAAAATGCGCAGTCACTTGGTTGGCGCCAAGCGGCGCGAGATTGGCGGCATGATCATGGGCGAAGAGGTTGGAGATCAACGGTTTCGTGTTGTGGATTTTTCGGTTGATGCCGAGAGCGGCACGGCAGGCAACTTTATGCGAGATGGCGACCAACATGATCAGGCGCTTGATGAGTTCTTCAAAAAGACAGGTTCAGATTATCGGCGCTTCAACTATCTGGGTGAGTGGCACAGCCATCCAAGTTTCAGTGTCCATCCCAGCTTGCAAGATGTGCATGCGATGCAAGATTTGGTGGACGGAACGGGCGGTGTCGATTTCGCGGCACTCCTGATAACACGGCTGAACTGGTGCTGGCGGTTCGAGTGCAGCGCCCATCTGTTCGTTCGTCACTATGCCCCGACAAAAGCTAAGGTCGTATACGCAAACAGACCGACTCCCACTACGGAAAGAACCTGACATGTTGAAACGTCTGTTTGAGAACTTCGTGCGCAAAGCGACGGACTGGTGGTTTCGCGTCACCACGATTGAGCGCTTCCTGATAGGTGGCTCAATTGCGCTTATTGCAACGATGTATGCTGGTCCGCGGCTGCTGGAGGTTGTCCTAAGACTAACGATCGGAGCAGTTCCGGACGGAGTGTTGCAAGCACAAGAGCGGTTGGATGCGGTTAATGGATGGATTCTCACGATCTGTACCGTTCTCATACTGGTTGGGATCGGTCTTGCCATTCTGCGGTTCTCGGGTGAGGCCAAGGCCAGGTCTAAAAAACGCGTCCTTGTGATTGAGGGGCGTGGTTTGCGCGATGATGATGGATCGCCGCTCAGCGCGGTGGCAGGCAAAGAGCACGGTGGCACTCTTATTCCCATCTTGCTCGATCTGCGCAACAGGATGGATGGCAAGGTGACGCAGCCGGAAGCGGCATTGGACGACATCGCAACGATACATCGCTCGGTTCTGCAGCATCGACGTGATGGGGACCGGACTGATCTGACGACAATTTATGGTGGGCTGACGTCTGTTCCCTTCACCTTTCTGACAGGTGTGCTCCTCGACGATGAGGGCGCGATTGTCACCTATGATTGGGATCGGGCTAAGGAAGGGTGGCGCTGCCTGGAGGGTGAAGATGACGGTTTGGCATTCGGGGTGGAAGGCCTTGAGAACGTCACGGATGTGGCGGACGTTGTTGTCGCAGTCGCGTTTTCTTATCCCGTTGCTGGCGAAGATCTCGAAAGCACATTCACCCATCCCGTTGTTCGGTTAACTCTCGATGGAATGTCGTCTGACGCACATTGGTCACAAAAAAAGCAGAGCCGTTTAGCACAACAGTTTATGGAGATGATAAAGCAGCTTAGCGCGGCTGGCGTCAAACGTGTTCATTTGGTGATGGCGGCACCCAACAGTGTGACTTTCACGTTTGGCAGACGCTATGACAAACGCAATTTACCTCAGATTGTCGTCTACCAATACGAGCGTGAAGCACTGCCAGCATACCCTTGGGGGGTGCTTATGCCCACGGCCGGAGTTGAACGGGCGGGCGTTCTCTATTCTGACAACAAGATTGAATAACAAAACCGAGATGACCGCTTAGCGTCGCGTGCTTGATACTACATCTTTTTGCAGAAATAGGCTCTAGCTTCAGATTCAAGCTTGTGAAGCTCGCCAAGGAGCGCAACCTCCGGGGATTGGTTTTTGTGGGATTGTTGAGGCGTTGTCAGCATTTCGATTGTCTTTACGCGCGATTGAAGATGTGTTGGGTTTACAATTGAATGCCCAAAGTCTTTAGAGTGATGCTGTTGTGCGAGTGTCGCGGAATGCCTTTAAAGCCTCGAGAATGTCCTCTCCTCGACTTTGGACCCATCACTGGCTTGTTTATTTCGAAGAATGGCTTGCCGATGATGATTGGAAGGGCGGGGGTCGGCATCCTGGCGATGAGCCAGAAGTTGAGGGCAATCGTGCTTTGCGCCGTCGATTGCGACGTGTCCACTGAAGGTTAAGAGTGTTTGTCTGTTATCGCTGACGTGTTGAATACGTCCCAGAAGTCACATATCAAATCAATTACTAACATAAAAATTGCATGCTAACATAGTGAGTGTTAGGGTGCGGAACTATGTTAGCAACCAACGACAAAACTCAAAACACTAACCGACTGCGTGATTATTTGCAGGCGGTTTTACATCTACGTCTCAATCTCAAACCCTGGGAGGGAAAAGACGCGTTACCGCTGTTCCTCACCAAAGAATTCGAATTTGCACAGGCACATCTCCTGTCGGTGCCTTGCATCTTCGCCTTTGTGTCAGGCGATGATGAGGTCACTCCAACGGAGCTGGCAAAGAGGCAGGAACGCATCAAAAGGAAAGCTGACGAGGTCGTGATCTTTGTCTTCGAGCACATGTCGGCTTATGTCCGCGCGCGGATGATCGACAGGGCCCTGCCTTTCGTGGTGCTGGAAAACCAGATTTATATACCAAACCTCGCTATGGATCTGCGCGAATACTTCCGCACCCGACCACCGACTTCCGCGAATAGCCTTTCCCCGGCGGCTCAAGTTGTCATCATCCGCCATCTTCTCAAAGACAACCATGACCAATGGACCCCAAGCACGCTGGCCAAGAAACTACGCTATTCGGCGATGACCATCGGTCGGGCATTTGAAGAACTCTCAACCAATCAGCTGGCCACTGTTGAAACCGTGGGTCGCAGCAAACGCCTTGTCTTTTCGGTAGGGCGGGAAGAGATCTTCAGGCGGGCACGAACGCTGATGCGGTCCCCTGTCAAATCCACGCATTTTTTCCGGGCACCCGACATGCCAAAGGGCTTTTTTGGTACGACCCTGCCACAAGCCTTTCCCTATGGTGGTGAAATGGCCTTATCTGAACAATCTATGCTCAATCCGCCCCGAAACCCACATTTTGCGGCCGGCCCAAAGAATTGGAAGACGCTACAGGCGGGCGAGTTTGGCGTTGAAGTCGATCACGCTGATGAGGGGAACTACAGCGTCGATGTCTGGCGATATGACCCAGATATCGTTACAGGTGAACAGAAAGCTGATCCTTTGTCTCTCTACATGCAGTTCCAAAACCATGCAGATGAACGTGTTGTGGGTGCGGCCGTTCAATTGATGGAGAATTTTAGGTGGTTCCAGGCATAGACAAGTTTCGCGAACACTTCGCTGGGCAAGAAGATAACTACGCGCTGATTGGTGGTGCCGCATGCTCTCTTATCTTCGAAGAGGTCGGCGTTGGTTATCGTGCCACGCGAGATATTGACATGGTTCTTTGCGTAGAGGTGGTCGACAAAGCCTTCGGGCAGGCATTGAAGGGCTTTCTCGACGCCGGCCAATATCAGGCCCGAGAACGCGGCGAAGAACGCCGGGAATTTTATCGGTTCCATCAGCCTCAGGACAAGAGCTACCCCGAGATGCTGGAGCTGTTTTCCAGTCCAGACGCGGCTGTTGATCTTGGAGACGATGACGAACTTGCTACAATCGCCGTTTCAGATGACATGCTCAGCCTGTCCGCGATCCTTTTGGAGAAGGACTATTACGAAGCGCTTGTCGCTTCTCGCCGTGCAGTTGATGGCATTCATGTTCTCGACGAAACCTTGTTGATCCCCTTCAAAGCGCGGGCCTTTGTCGATCTAACACGTAGGCGAGACGAAGGTGAGAAAGTCAAAGGCTCTGACATCAAGAAGCACCGCAATGATGTCTTTCGTCTCCTGCAGCTGCTCACCCCAACATCAACCATTGAGGTCTCTGCGCCTCTAAAAAACGATCTTCGAGCATACATCAGGCATCTTGCGAGCGACGAGACCTTCAAGCCGAAGGACTTCGACGTGCCTTTTGATCGTGACGAAGGCCACGCGCTTCTGAGCAAAATATATCAACTCTAAGCCCGTAAGGATGACGCTATGCCAGACCAACATCCAATCATCGGTCCGATCATATCGGGTGTCGTCGTTGGGGCAATTTTGGGTGTCGGAGGCTTTCTTCTCGGCAAGGCGACGGCGCCCGATATTCCACCAATGGCGGTGATCTCTCCCGAAAACGCCACAGTGACAGCCGGCGAAAACATTCAGTTCAGCGCAGCCGCTTCAATCTCATCTGCATCCTCTGGAATCATTGAATACTCCTGGAAGATTGGGGGTCATCCCGCAGCAAAAAGCTCCATCGGCTACTGTCGCTCGGGAGCAAGTGCTCATATCGCAACTTGTCAGCTAAATTTGCCGGGCACTTATTCAGTCTCCGTTGATGTCACTGATGCAACCGGACTGACTGCGACGGCTGTCGCGCCAATCGTCGTAAATTTGGAAGACGGATATATCGGCGTGGTCCTTTTTGCAGGTCGTGACCCAACCCTTACCAATCAAGCGTATCGTGTCATCCTTGCAGCAATCGATTGGCAAGCGGTCCAGCGCACTGTTTCTCGCCCAATCGTAATCTTTGATCCTGACCAGAACGGGCCAGTCTACGCGGCATCAATTCCGTTTGTTGAGGGGGCGATAGCTGCCTTGGACACTGATCTCTTTTCCGGCGCAAAGATCATGATTCCGCCATTTGATCCTTCCGTCAGGGATACCGTCATGGCAGCGCTAAGAGATTTGGGCAGCGCTGTTCAGGTAGTTCCTTTGGGTGAGATGGAGCCAAGTCTACAAAACGGCTTGGCTGGCTCAGGCTTCCTAACGTTCGACTCGCCCGATGACTACGCATCATCCATTCGAAATTGACTCAGCCCTCACAACCAGAATTTCAACTTTCCCGATCGTTTCTAAAACCTCAATTGAAAGGAATCTCAAGAATAATGTGACCTTAAAACATGCTAAGAAGAAGCAGTTGGTAACGATACCAATGACCCAGAACGAGCCTCTACCGTTCATCCTAAAGGTGTGGACCCCAAAGCTATTATTGGGCATATTCCAATTCAAATAATTCAGGGCACCATCTGCCCTCAAAAATGACGAGGCAGCAACGATTGGGCGAAACGGTCTTCAAACAGATTCATTCGACCGCCGATGCGCTTATCGATATCGTGTTTGTCCACGGCTTATCCGGCGATGCTCATTCAACATGGGATTGTGGCAGAGACGATGGTTTTTGGCCTCAATGGCTTACCGAAGATATTGGTCCATGTAATGCCTATTGCCTAGGTTATGGCGCTGCCATCTTCGAAAAGTGGGCCAAAAAAGAAATGGACATGTTTGAACGTGCCGAAAATGTACTCGAACAATTTGCGGGCAAAGGTCTCGGCCAACGCCCATTGGTTTTTGTCACGCACAGTCTTGGTGGCATTCTTGCCAAGATGATCTTGCGCGCATCCGCGGATGCTGACGACGAGGATTGGGCGGCCGTATCAACGGCAACCAAACTCGTAATTTTCCTATCAACACCGCACATTGGTGCGTCCATCGCCAATATTGTGGACGCTGTACCAAGCGCCTCAAAGCACATCAAACTGCTGGGCAATGAAATCGGTATGCTGGAGGATCTCAACAAAGCTTACCGCAAGTTCTGCGCCGCGAACGACGATCATGTGACAAAGGTCTACTACGAGAAACACACCACCTACAAAGCTGTTCTCGTCGTTTCAAGAGAATCTGCCGATCCAGGAATCCCAGGTGCAAATCCTGTGGCCGTCGATCGAGATCATATTTCAATTTGCAAACCCAAGGATCGCGACGATGTCGTGTATCGTGGTATCAAGCGGCATATCGAAAAGACACAGGCCACCGCGACTGCCTCAAACGGCATGATGGCTTTCTCCGTTTATGGAGAAAAATCTGAGCGGGACCGGCGCGATCTCCTCCAAAATGAGAACGGCGGTGCAAAATTAGACCACGGTAGCGCCGTCGTATTGGCGGTGCGGGCGGCGTAAAATTCGTCCACTTTTTCCCTTCTTGCGGCAGCAGGGAGGGTGAGGAGATTTACACCGTGGAACTTTATCTGAAGGTGAGGCTGGCGCGCAGCGAGGGGATGAGCCAGCGGGATCTGGCGCGCCATTTCAACATATCGCGCGACAGCGTTCGCAAAATGTTGGCGTTCTCGTCGCCGCCGGGCTACCGGCGCACGAAGGAGATCAAGCGTCCCAAGCTTGATGGGTTTACCGAGATCATCGATGGCTGGCTTGAAGAGGACAGGAAGTTGCCTCGCAAGCAGCGCCACACGGCGAAGCGGATCCACGAGCGGCTCAGGGCGGAACACGAGTTCACCGGCGGCTATACGATCATTAAGGACTACGTTCGGCAGCGTGAACGACGCACCCGTGAGATGTTCGTGCCGCTGGCGCATCCGCCGGGCCATGCGCAAGCTGATTTTGGCGAAGCGTTGGTTGTGATCGGGGGTGTCGAACAAAAGGCCCACTTCTTCGTCCTGGATTTGCCCCACAGCGATGCCTACTTCGTGCGAGCCTACCCGGCGGCGACGGCGGAGGCCTGGATGGACGGGCATGTGCATGCCTTTGCCTTCTTTGGCGGGGTGCCTCTGTCGGTTCTCTACGACAACGACCGTTGTCTGGTCTCGAAGATCCAGCCGGATGGTACACGGGTCCGCGCGACGCTGTTCAGCGGGCTGCTGTCGCATTACTTGTTCCGAGACCGCTACGGACGGCCGGGCAAAGGGAATGACAAGGGCAATGTCGAGGGGATGGTGGGCTATGTCCGCCGCAACCACATGGTGCCGATCCCCCACTTCCCGGATTGGGAGAGCTTCAACGCCTATCTTGAAGAGCAGTGTCGCGCCCGTCAGACTGATACACTCCGTGGGCACACGGAGACGATCGGCGCGCGCGTGCAGCGGGATCTGGCCGAGATGCGCCCCTTGCCAGCCGCTCCCTTTGAGGCCTGCGCACAGGCCAGCGGCCGGGTGAGCTCCCAATCGTTGGTCCGCTACGGCACCAACGATTACTCGGTCCCCGTGGCCTATGGCCATCAGGATGTCTGGGTGCGGGCCTATGTTGATCAGGTGGTGATTGGCTGCCGTGGGGACGTGATCGCACGCCATCCGCGGTGCTACGCGCGCGAGGACATGGTGTTCGACCCGATCCACTACCTCCCGCTGATCGAACGCAAGATCAATGCTTTGGATCAGGCCGCGCCCCTTGCGGGGTGGGACTTGCCAAAAGAGTTCGACACGCTGCGCCGCCTGATGGAAGCGCGCATGCTGAAGATAGGGCGCCGCGAGTATGTTCAGGTGCTGCGCCTCCTGGAGACCTTCGGCATGGATGAGCTACACGCCGCCGTAAAGCAGGCCCTGAAGATGGGCGCGGTCGGCTTTGATGCTGTGAAGCATCTGGTGCTGTGTCAGGTCGAGAAGCGGCCACCACGGCTCGACCTCAACGTGTACCCCTACCTGCCACGGGCGCGGGTCGAGACGACCTCAGCGGCCAGCTACATGTCCCTGATGTCGGAGGCTGCGAAATGACCCATGCCCCCGAAATTCTGCTGGAGCATCACCTCAAGAGGCTGAAGCTTCCGACATTCCTGCGTGAGTATCAGAAGGTGGCGCGCCAATGCGCCGCCGAGGGCTTGGACCATGTCCAGTTCCTGACGCGCTTGGTCGAACTGGAGCTGATCGATCGCGAGCGACGGATGGTCGAGCGCCGCATCAAGGCGGCCAAGTTCCCGGCCACCAAAAGCCTCGACAGCTTCGACTTCAAGGCAATCCCCAAGCTCAACAAAATGCAGGTGCTTGAGCTGGCGCGCTGCGACTGGATCGAACGGCGCGAGAACGTGATTGCCCTCGGCCCAAGCGGCACCGGCAAAACCCACGTCGCACTCGGCCTGGGGCTCGCTGCTTGCCAGAAAGGGATGATGGTCAGCTTCACCACCGCCGCGGCCTTGGTCAACGAACTGATGGAGGCGCGCGACGAGCGTCGCTTGCTGCGGGTCCAAAAACAGATGGCCAACGCCAAGCTGCTGATCATCGACGAATTGGGCTTCGTCCCTCTCTCCAAAACCGGGGCCGAGCTGCTCTTTGAATTGATCTCGCAGCGCTACGAGCGCGGGGCTACGCTGATCACGAGCAACTTGCCCTTCGATGAATGGACGGAAACCTTCGGAACCGAGCGCCTGACCGGGGCGCTCCTCGACCGGCTGACCCACCACGTCAACATCCTCGAGATGAACGGCGAAAGCTATCGCTTGGCCCAAAGCCAAGCGCGAAAAGCCACCAAAACCTCCTGATCGACAATCCATGCCTTGGCCCTCACGGGCCAAGGCGGCTAGTCAACCGACAGCTATTTGGGGAGCGCGGTCGACTGGCCGCCAGCACTCTATGCACCCTTCACGCCCAACCCCAAAGTGGCCTACTTTTGCGCCGCCCTTTGGTCGGGTTTTACTCCGCCGTTGACA
>JGI24724J26744_10003190_pt1 | contig 10681 bp, 7 predicted proteins | sample Cruoilmetagenom7_FD_26744 | JGI IMG/M metagenome (IMG submission 26744)
TAGGAATTCCAGTAATTCTGTAAGTTTGGGCTATAGAGCCGACTTCGTCAACATTTACTTTAACAAAGATAAAATCTTGATAGCGCTCCTTTTGAATTTTTTCGAATATTGGTGCAAACATCATGCAAGGAGAGCACCAAACCGCCCAAAAATCTATTATTATAACCTTATCAGAGAAGTCTTGGGTTAATTTATTAAACTCTTCTACTGAGTGAATTTTAACTATTTCAGTTGGCATGGATTGAGCCTTTATCAGCATTTCGGCCTTTTTTAACCGAATCTTTTCTAAATCATTATCAGACATTTTCTTTTCCGTTTTTATGTCGTTTATTATTATATTTAAAGTGGTGATATAGTGCATCACGATCACATAACTTTATTAATTTATAAAATTTAGCCTTCTATTTAAAGCTCGCGATTATGAAAAAAAAATCCCAATTTTCAAAACTTTTTTTCATATTTAATAAAGATCAACAATATTAGAAACCTATTCTTCAATTAATTACACTTAAAAGAGTAAATTACTTCTATTTTTCTATAAGTAGATTTCGGTGTAATTCAAGATGAACATCCATTCTCTTTTTATATTAAAAAATACCGGGGCTTGTATTTACAACAGAAATATCACAAGTGATTTCGATAATATTGAACCTAATTTAATTACACCCTTTTTTTCAGCGTTATTTTCATTCTCAGCAAATGTTATCTCTAAACAAACTCCAGAAATTCTAGAAATGGGTGGATTTAGAATTGCTTTCAAAGTGAAAGGAGAATTTATTTATGCTATTTTAGCGGATTCCGCTGCAAGTTTATTGTATATTAAATCCCGTTTGGTTAGTATAGTTGATGTATTTGAAGAATTCTTAGAGAACAACGATGTTGAAGATTACCAAGAAATCGTAAGCGACGATTTTGACTCTAAAATTGATTCAATTATTACAGGTGAAGATGAATTGATCGGTAATCAACCTTTATATAGAAAAATTATCGATTTCGTCAAGAGATTAACCTTAGAAAATGAGATATTAGGGGCTACTTTATTTACGATCAATGGAAAAGTAATTTATACTTCTCTCCCGCACAATATATTGTTATCCTCTTTAAAAGAATTAGAACTTAGACATATGGTGGCAAACGAATTCAAATTAACGTTTGTTAGCTTAGACAATGGACAAAAAGTCTTTACAAGAAAAATAAATATTCCGTGGAAGCTCGATCCATTATTGATCGTAGTGCTATTCGAGTCTTCGGTTCCTCTCGGCATGGCTGAAGTAAATTTAGATAAATTAATTAAAACAATCGAAAATATCCTTTAATTTTTTAACCAATTCCTTAATTTTTACCCTTGTTTGTATGGTAATTTTACTATAAAGGTACTTCCTTTATGTCTTCCTTCCGATTCGGCCCAAATTTGACCGCCATGCAAATCGATTATTGATCTTGATATGAACAATCCGAGCCCTGAACCTCGGATGTCAATAAATTCTAATCCTTCCCCAACTCTTTCTATTTTACCAAATCGGGTAAAGATAAATTTCATTTCCTCCTTCGTTAAACCTATACCTGTATCGCATATTAATAACTTAACCCAATTTTCAGACTTTTTAAGGATAACTTTTATATTGCCTTTAGGTGAAGTATTTTTTATCGCATTTGATAATAGGTTTGTAACTACTTGTATAATTCTTATTTTATCTAATTCTAAATATAAATTTTCTAAGATATCTAAATTTAAAGTAATATTTCTTTTTTTCAGAAAAAATTTCAAATTATTGCAGCATTCTCGAACTAACTTGCATAAATTGATCATTTTTTTCTTTAATTTGAACTTATCATATTGTAATCGTGAGACATCAAGTAAATTTTCAACTAAATTATTTAATCTTTTACCCCCTCTTTCAATAATTTGTATTAATTCTAATGCTTCCGAATCTAATTGTGTCATATACATACTTAAAAAAAGTTCAGATGAACCCATAATTTGCATTAACGGTGTTTTCAACTCATGAGAAATTCCTGATATTAGCTCTTTTCTAATTTTATCAAGCTCTTTTAATTTTTTTATCTCTTCTTTTATGAGCTTCTCTATTTTTTTTCGTTCTGTTATTTCTCGTATAAAAACTGCAACTCGATCTTTAGAGAGAAAAAGATGACGAGCTTCAAAATCTCGAAGTTCGCCTTTAATAGTAAGGCTGTATTCAATTAAATTTGGTTGTTGAGTTTCTATTGTTCTTTTTATAGCATTAGAACATAATAACGCTTCCTTTTCAGGTAATATATCTAGCATTTTATTATTTATAGTCTTCTCTGGAGGTAAATATAACATTTCTTCTTTACCTCGATATTCTAGAATGCAAGTATCTTTAGAAACTAAGAAAAATAAGTCCGGAATTACTTCAAATATTCTTCGAAATTTATTTTCAGATTCTTTCAATTCTTGTTCTGCACGTATTCGCTCAGTAATATCTTCGATTATACACAATACACCAATTATTTGTCCGAAAGAATCGCGGTTGGGACTTGCATATAGCTTACAAATGATCTCTTTACCCCATTTTGATTTATAAACAAATTTCTTTATAATCAATTCTCCTTTATCAATGCAATGTTTTATTGTTGTCGAAGCACCAACCTTTTTTAGTAGAGGAAAAGTTAGGAGATTTAATTTTTTTGTAGCTTCGGCGGATGGTGAACCAAGTATTTTTAATAATGCAGGATTGGTAATCTTAATATTTCCTTTTATATCTGCTGATAATATCCCTAAAGGAGCATGTTTAATCAGCATACGATATCGTTCTTCACTCTCCCGCAAAGCTTCCTCCATTTTTTTACGTTCGGTAATATCACGGACGATAGATAAGAAGAATGTTTTCTTTTTGGATTTTAGAGGTGCTATATTGATCTCAAGCGATAATTGAGTCCCATCACGACGAATACCAACCTTATCAACAGGATTATTAAAAAATACTTTAGGTTCTGAATAGATTAGAAGGGATTGCTCTGTTGGCGGTGTTAAATCAGAAGTTTTCTTTTTTAACAGTTCCGAATGTGTATAGCCAAACAATTGGCTAGCCGCTTGATTTGCATCAATGATCTCTTCTTTCTCGTTCTCTAAAAAAATTGCATTATTTGCATGTTCAAAAAGNGTTCGATAAAAATCCTCACTCTTAACTAATTTTTTCTCTATCTTCTTACGTTCTGCGATGTCTTGAATCGTAATTTGGATAAAATTAGCTTCATTTAATTTAACTAGAGAAGATCGTGATTGTACCCAAATCTTTCTCCCATCTTTATTATAAATTTGAAATTCTATCGGTTTTGAAATAACTTCTTTAAACAGTAGTTTTTCTCTTTCTTTCAATAATAATATAAATTTGGAGGGAATTATAGGTAGTTTTAAATAATTCTTACCAATAAAAGAGCCTTTTTTATAACCAAACATCTTTTCAGTCGTAGAATTATAGTCAATAATCACTCCTTTCATGTCTAAAAGTATAATTGAATAAGGAGAATTTTCAAATAAATATCTATATTTCTCTTCAGATGTTTTATATTTAGTTATATCTCTTATATTAGCTATAAAAGCAACTGGTTTCTTATAACCATCTAAAATTAAATTTACATTAAATTCACTAATGAATTTGGAACCATCTTGCCTTATTAGTACATATTCAATATTTCTAATATAGCTTTTAAATAAGATTTTTTCTAAATTTTTCATAGCTTCGTCCTGATCGACTGAAGCAATTAAATCGATAAAATTTTTTCCAATTAGTTTTGCAGTATCAGCCCCAAATAAGTTAAATGCTTGTTGAGATGCTTCAATAATCTTCCATTTTAAATTAGTGATAATTGTGGCATCTGGAGATACCTCCACTAACAATTTATATAAATTTTCACTCTCTTCTAACATTTTATTAAGTATTTTTAAAAAATTGTTAACATTTTCTGCAATGTTCTAACAAATCTCAATAAAACATACAATTTTCTATTTTATGCTTTTATCAATTCCCTAATTTCAATAATTTTCAGCATAATATACTATTCTAATTTTTTGTTAGAATAACACGTTAAATTATTATTCAAAAAATTAATGGTTCTCTTAATATTTATTATTTTTGTAAGTATAATTTTTTGAGATTTAAAATTTCAACAATAATTTTTCTCAAAACATCCCAATATGATTGTACAATTATTATAATTATTTACTTAATGAATAAATTAATTAAAACAAAAACTTATACTAATATTTTATTTATAATCAACGGAAAAGTAACTTTTACTTCTCTCCCACGTGACATATTGTTTTATCCTTAAAAGAATTTGAAATTAGACATTTAGTGCCAGATGAATTCAATTTAACATTTGTTAGCTTAGACAACAGATAAAAAATCTTTTCGAGAATGATAAATATTCCGTGGAAGCGCGATCTATCAATGATCGTAATGTTATTCGAGTCTTCGGTTCCTTTTAGAAGGTGAAGTGAACTTAGATTAACTAGCTAAAACAATCGAAAATATCCATAAAAATTATTTAAAACTAAAAAAAAATAGTAAATAATTTATAAAAAAATTCTATTCTGATTTTTGCCTTGTAAAGAATAGACCATAAGCGATAAAAGCATAAAATGCAAATTGTAAGAAATTCCCTATTAGACCTAACTGTGCACCCTCAAATTGAGACATTAAAATTCCACTAATAGTTGCTATAATTAGTGCAATTGTAATTGCAAAAATTCGATAATTTTTTGAGTTGATACTGAAGTAAGAAAAAAAGATTATAACCCATATAGCTAAAATTCGGATTGTCATGCTTCCAATATCAATAATGGCAATTGATATTAAAGAATTGATAATTAAAAATATAAGTGCAAAAACTGCTAATAGAGTAATTATTAATCTCCCAATTTTTTCAATTTTTAATTTAAATAATTTAACATAAAACGTACTAAGTCCTAAAGAATACGTTATTATCAACATACCGATACTCATAAACAAAAAATCGTTCCAACTTGCTGGTAATATAGTATTGAAGTAATCATAAAAAATATACGTAATAAAATAATGCACAGTAATACCGAAACCTACCCCTGCAAAACCAAGTGCCTATAATATGGTAATTCTTGTTTTAGTTTTCTTATACCGCCAAAAATAGAAAAAACCTATAGCTAAAGCAACAAAAATATTAAAAGGTAAAAGAATTATCATTATATCTTCATAATTTGGTATTGGGTCAATCAAACTCATTATAATCATATTAATTTACAAATAAATAGTTATAATGTATAAATCCATATTCAATTTAAATAGGTTTTCAATTTGGATTTATTTTTATATATTTAGATTTTAAATAATTTCTTTATTTAAAATATACTTGTAGTGATAATACAAGGCTATTAAATAAGCTACAGTTTTAGGGATCATAAGAAGTCCAGTTAAGGGTATATAAACAACAGTAACCAGAGTAATTGTATAACAGATGAAAGAAAAAACAAACCAGATGGATGCTGAGTAATTACTTTTATTCCAATCTGGATTAATACCTGAGGGATTTTGTGCTTCTGCTTTAGATGATTTATACATAAGTCCAACAGTCAGTAATCCAATCACATAAAGAGGGATTGAAGTAATGATTCTAAAATCAAATCCAAAATCAAGAGCAGGTTCATAATCAAACCAGTGATTATATGGTAAAAATATTAAAATAACTCTAATAATGAAGGCTATATAAACAATAACAAAATAATTTTTTACCTTTTTTGGGGTTGAATATTTTTTGCCATACAATTTTGCCCAAACATGGAAGAAAGCTACATAAAAATAAGTCATTGTAATACCAGTAGCAACATATCCAGTTCCAAAAAGGAATTTTGTCAATTCACTATTAAAATCTAAATTCCCAAAGAATATATATATACGGAATCCTAAATGGAAATTATCACCAAAGGCTAATAAGAAATAAGCTAAAAAAGTCCATTTCCAAACACTATCGCGTTGCTTGAAACTACGATTCTTTATATTTTTAATAATTATTATTAACAATAATGTCCAAATTATTCCTAAATATAAAATTAGAAACGAGATACTTCCCCAATTATCCACCATAGCCATGATATATAAATTAAAAGTATAAAATTTAAATAGTTTTACAAAAACTCTGATAAAAGTGTTACCATGTAAATTTTTATAGTATTTTGAATACTCATTCCTTTTCAAATATCACTAAATCAATTCTTATTCTAAGTTCAAGTTTAGCTAATTTTTTATACTATTGAATTTAAAAGGCTCTATTAAAATTCTATTTAATAATCTTTTTTTTAAATTAATAATTTAAAGGTTTAATGAATTACGATATTATTATTATCGGTGCGGGGATTTCCGGAGCTTCTTTAGCCTATAAGACATCAAAGTACGCAAAAACGCTTCTAATTGAATCGCAAGATTACGATCGGGAAATACCTGTTAGAATAAATATATTTGCAGAACATAATAAACCTTTTATTGACGATGTTTTCTGGAACGATGATTCAATTTTTCCGCGTCTTTTTCTCCAATTAAACTATAAGAGCGAGAAATTTGATGGTCGTTTGAATTCGAAAGAATTTGGTGCGCCTTTTGGAAAGATTTCACACACAGAAATATTCATTAAAAAGCTTATTGATAGGTTTAAAGATCAAGGTGGGACAACGCAATTTAATGAAAAAATTGCAAAAGTAGTAAAACACAATGACTATGTTGAGGTTATTAACAATAAAGGAGAATCTTATACTGCTAAACTTTTAATTTTAGCTACAGGTTCTCGTGGATTTGATTTACAGAAATCGTTAGGATTTGAAACTCCTGACTCTTTTATGGGAATATATACTAATACATACGCTGATGAAAGTCTACTAGAAGAGAATTTTAACTTTCAATATATGTTTCATCTAAACCCTAAAATAAGCCCTAATGGACCGTTCTTTTTTAATGTAGGAAAAGGTAGAGTTTCGACAGGATATCTAGGAAATAAAGAATCTCCTGACCAGCTCAGAGAAAAATTAAATAGAATTCTAAGAAACTATAAGAAAATTCAACCTTTTATAAAAGGATTGAAATGGGACGGAAATTTTATAACTGGAGGGATTTCAAAACATCCAATAAGTACCATGACTAAAGACCGCGTAATTGTTTTAGGGGAAGCCGCAGGAGTGGTTACCGCATTCTTTTACGAAGGACTTTTAGGTGGTTTAGCTAGCGCTGATATCGCGGCAAAGCTCATAAAACCGTTATTAGAAAACAATTCAAACTTTTCAAGACCAGAGTTGATAACTTACGACCACGAGATTGCTCGAATCTTGTTGAATGGTTATTTTAGAAATGGAGCTGCCTGCGAATTGCTATTTTACAGTAATGATTCGTCCGCAAAATCCTTATGGGAATCATATACTAATTTGTTAAATACTAATAAAACAGTTAGGAGATATATATATGAAGCGCATATTATCCAAGATTTATGGAATTACGATACGAATAGGGATAGATATGTCGGAGAACGTTTATTTGGAGCTCTACCAGGGTTTCAAAAATTAACCTTGTGGCCAAAATTTCTAAAAGCGATGTCCAAATAATAATTTTTAATAAAAACTTTTTTTAATATTCATAAAATTAGATATGAAAGTGAATTATATTAAAATCAACAAATTAAAATTTCTTTTTTATAAGTAAGAAATCTATTTGTTAGCAAACTTCTCTGATAAGCCTTTTTGAAGTTTTTCTACTGATTCTTTTATATTAGCAATTAAAGGATTAATCTCGTTTCCTATTTCTGGATGTATTTTGATTGCTTTATCTAGGTTTTGGATCGCCGAATGGTATTCATTTTTATCTAAATAAGCATATCCCATAAAAAGCCAAGCGAGCGCGTAATCTGGGTCAATTTCCGTTGCCTTTTTATAAGCTTCAATTGCGTAATCAAGTTGTTCTTTATGTTTATACGAATTTGCCATATTATAGTATGCTAATGCGTAAATTGATTCAAATTCAACTGCCTTTTTATACGAGTCGATTGCTTTATCGAATTGATTTAATTTTTCGTAACTAAACCCCATATGATTCCATGATTTTGCGTGTTTAGGGTTGAAATTAATACCTTTTTTAAAATAGTCAATTGCAGTGTTGTACTCGTGTTTGTCGTTGTTTGCAATACCAATGTAATAGAAAGCGTCTACAAAAGTACTATCTAGTTCGATTGCTTTATTGCAATCTGCGATGGCATTATCATAGCTTTTTCTTTTAATTTCTATTATAGCTTTTTCAATTAATTTGAGCTTGTATTCGTATTTAATGGCAATTAGGTTTTTAAATTCTGGACTTTTGATGGATTCGTTAATTTTAATTGCTCTTTTAAAGTTTTCAAAGGATTCTTTAAAGGTTTCGCTATCTGCTAACTGTACGCCTTGTTCAACCAGTAGCTTGATTTCAGAGTGGTATACTTCGTCAATAGATTTCTTAATTTGTTCCATTTCTTGAAATCTACGGTTAGGGTCATCGATAGTTTTGGCATAATCCATTTTTTTGTTAAGTTTTTCGAGTTCTTTTTCGAATTTCTGTATTTCTTCAGATAAATCTCCACGGTCTACTAACTCTTTTAATTCTGCTTGATAGACTAAACCTTTAATTTTGTTAATTTCTTCTTCCATCTCTTGAGTTAGGTACATTTTATTCGTCATTTCCAGAGCCCTATTAAAGATTACTATTGCTTCCTTATATTTTTTCAGAGCTAATTTATCTATACCTTCCTTAAGAACATCCTCAATTTGGGCGAGATAGACCTTATTTACAACATTTTTCAAATCTATAAAAAATTCGTTTGTTTCTTCAGGAATAGCCATTCTCTTTGCGACACTAATTGCGGCATATAGCTCGTTAATTGCTTTTTCATAATCTCGTTGTCCTATTTTTTGAATTGCTTTTTCTTTTATAAAATCTATTCTCTTTTTACAAGTATTGTTAATTAAATTAGTTATATCGGTTATCTGATCGCTTCTTTCTCTTGATTCAGCCATTTTATTTGCAATTTCCAAAGCTTTATGATAAAAATCAACTATTTCGTTTACAACGCTAACATTTTCCTCAAAACTTTCTTTAATTTCTAACTCTTTTCCCTTACCTAAAATCGGTTTAATTCGTTCTAAATAAATTGGATTCAGCACATCTGAGGCAATAGAATTTATTCGTTTTATTTCCGATTTTTTTTGTTCTGAGTCGTACATTTCACTAGTAATTCTTAATGCTTCTTCGAATTCTTTGGCTGCTTCTTCGAAATTATTTTGCTCGATTAAGCTTTGTCCATTTTGCACAATAGGTTTCACCTTATTCGAATAAATTTGGTTGATCAAATTTATTAAATTTGTTATTTCAGTATCTTTAAATTGAGACTCGTAATAATTATCTGTCAATTTAAGACCTTCGCTAAACATTTTAAGCGCGTCATCAAGATTTCCGCTTACTTTTAATTTATTTGCTTTTTCAACTAGAAGATTAACTTTTATAGAATATGTCTCATTGATAGAATTTTCAATTTTTTTAATCAGTTCACATTCGAGATCTTCCATATAAAACTCTCTGGCGGCATTTAAGGCGTCTTTAAACATAATAATAGCTCGATCGTATTGCTCTTCCTTTTTTACTGCTTCTGCTTGGAAGAGGGACTCTTCAATTTTGGTTTTATTTATTATGTAATTTATTTCATTAACTTCATAATCTCTCAAACCCTTGTCTACAATTTTATCAGCGATCCTTCCTGCTTCGTCAAGAGTTTTATAAACACTATTGAAATCATTGTTGTTAATGAAATTATTTGCCGTCTCAATAATATCGATGATTTCTACAGAATATATTTGGTCAATTTGAGATTTAATGTTTTCTGTCTCGTCTTCGCGTTCTTCCGGTTCTTTGACCTTCTCTTCTACGAACCTTAAAGCTTCTAAATACTTTTCAACTGCTTTATTGTATTTTCTAAGGTTTTTAAACTCATTTCCTTCTTGCATAATCGAATTAAGTTTCTTTATATCGGATTTTTTAACCATTTTCTATACGCCTTTCTTATTAACTGAAGCTATTTATTTTTTTACAGTTAAATCTAAGAATTAATCAAAATTTTTTAATCTTTTCTTATATAATTCTTTCTTAGTGGAAAAAATCAATTTTTAATTTGTTTAATTCAATTCATATAATATAAAAAATATCAAATATTGGTTTTATGAGTATGATAAATTTAGAAAAAAAAATTTATTTTGGAGGGTCAATAGTAACTATAAACGAAAATCAACCCTTCGTCAAAGCTGTAGGAATTGAAGGCGAAAAGATCGTATCAGTTGGTGATTTAGAGGAAGTTAAAAAAGTTTTAGGGAATGATTCTGCGCTTATTGATTTAAAGGGTCACTCTTTGCTTCCAGGCTTTATTGATTGTCATCTACATCCGATTATTTATATTTTTTATTTACTAAGTCCTGATGTATCAAATGTAAAAAGCATTGAAGAGCTTAAAGAATATTTAGGAAAAGTATCAAAAGAAAGAAATAAAGACGAGCTTATAATTGCATTTAATCTATGCGAGGAAAAATTCGATGTTCCAAAGTTACCTAATAAGGGGGATTTAGACGAAGCATGCCCCGACCATCCTGTTTTTGTGTTGAGATATG
>JGI24724J26744_10003194_pt1 | contig 10676 bp, 9 predicted proteins | sample Cruoilmetagenom7_FD_26744 | JGI IMG/M metagenome (IMG submission 26744)
GGCCTGAATACTCTGGGCCTGAACATCTGGACCTGAACATCTGGGCCTGAATACTATGGGGTGAACTGGCCGGTGCAAACCGGATACATCCAGTCAGCTGCCGTTCAGTCAATCAGCCTAGATTGTCTGGACAGGAGAGAAACTTATGCTTTGTACAAAATATTTTTCCGCAATCGCCCTTCTGGCGCTGGCAACATCTGGCGCAGCGATCGCGGCGGAAGATGAGCCCAGTGAACAAGCTTCAGACAATCAGGCCCAAGATATTAAAAGCCGTAATAGTAAGGGTGAGGCCAAACTGGCTGAATTGCTGAAAGGCCGGGTCGCTGGCGAACCAAAGCGTTGCCTGAGCAATGTCCAACGCCGCAACATGAAAATTATCGACCGCACTGCCTTCGTTTTCCGCGATGGTGACACAATTTATGTCAACCGGCCTGGCGGGGCGAATTTCCTGAGCAATTGGAGTGTTCCGGTGTTCCATCCGGTTGGCTCGCGCCTATGCCGTCTCGATCATGTCCAGATGCAAGACCGCGCCTCCTATATTTCTGGCGCTATGCTCAGCTTGGGGGATTTTGTTCCCTACCGTCTGGTGGAGGAAGCTGAATAATAACCAGACCGCGGCCCTAAAAGCCGGGTAAGGGTGAACCGCAGATTGATGGCGAGCCGCTAAGACGGCAGCCGCTTTGTGCAGTCCAAATATGATCGCCAGTGTGGACGGTGCAACCGGCATCTACACTGGCGATATCTTTATGAAAAAAGCCCGCCCCTTTTACCAAGGGGGGCAAACCTACTCCCACTCAATCGTGCCGGGCGGCTTGCTGGTATAATCATAAACCACCCGGTTCACGCCCTTCACTTCATTAACGATACGGGTCGCAGTGCCGGTCAGGAAACTGGCGTCGAATGGGTACACATCGGCCGTCATTCCATCAGTGCTGGTGACAGCGCGCAGACCGCAAACCGAATCGTAAGTGCGCGCATCGCCCATCACCCCAACCGTCTTGACCGGCAATAGCACTGCGAATGCCTGCCAGATCGCATCATACAGCCCGGCATTGCGGATTTCTTCAAGATAGATTGCATCAGCTTTACGCAAAATATCGCACCGCTCCTTGGTTACTTCACCCGGAATACGGATGGCGAGACCGGGCCCGGGAAACGGATGGCGGCCCACAAAAATTTCCGGCAAACCCAATTCGCGGCCAAGTTCGCGAACCTCATCCTTGAACAATTCGCGCAAAGGTTCGACCAATTGCATATTCATGCGTTCCGGCAGACCGCCGACATTGTGGTGGCTCTTGATTGTCACGCTCGGCCCGCCGGTAAAGGACACGCTTTCAATCACATCGGGATACAGCGTGCCTTGGGCGAGGAAATCAGCGCCGCCAATTTTCTTCGCTTCCGCCTCGAACAGATCGATGAACGCGCCGCCAATGAATTTGCGCTTTTTTTCCGGGTCCGTCAGGCCGGCAAGGCCGGTCAGGAACATCTCTTCTGCATCCACATGGACCAAGGGGATATTGTAATGATCGCGGAACAAGGTGACGACCTGTTCTGCCTCGTTCAGCCGCATCAATCCGTGATCGACAAAAACACAGGTTAATTGTTCGCCAATCGCTTCGTGGATCAGAACTGCGGCAACCGCACTATCAACCCCGCCTGAAAGGCCGCAAATAACCTTGCCATCGCCCACTTGCGCGCGGATTTCATCAATTTTGGTCTTGCGAAATTCGGCCATGGTCCAATCACCCTTGAGGCCGCACACATGACGCACAAAATTGGCCAGCAGTTTCACGCCATCAGGCGTGTGGACCACTTCGGGATGGAATTGCATCGCGTAGATTTTGGCAGCATCATTGGCAATTACCGCATTGGGCGCGCCAGAACTGGCCGCGACAGGNCGAAACCCAGGNGCAAGGCTGGTCACCTTATCACCGTGGCTCATCCATACCTGGTGGCTNTCGCCAACCTGCCACAGCCCGTCAAACAGCGCGCAATCATCTTTGATTTCGATGAAGGCACGGCCAAATTCACCCGAATCGCCCGCNGCCACTTCGCCGCCAAGCTGGTTCATCAGCGCCTGCTGGCCATAACATATGCCCAAAATTGGCAGCCCGCTATCAAGGATNGACTGCGGGATCNCCGGGCTATCATCGTCCAGCACAGAGGCTGGGGATCCCGATAGGATAATCCCCTTTGGCTGCATCCGGGCGAACGCATCTGCGGCCATCGTATAGGGTGCAATTTCGGAATAAACCCCGGCCTCGCGCACTCGGCGGGCGATGAGCTGGGTNACCTGACTGCCGAAATCGACGATCAGGATGGAATCGGGGTGGGCGAGCTGTGGCGCGGCGTTGGTCATCACGGCGGATTAGGGCGGGGCGAGNGGACTGGCAAGCGCGGGCAAGGCGTCATTCGATCAGCGTCCCCAGCCGNGTGGATCTTGCGGCAAACAAAATTCGAAGGCTGCGTCCCTGTAGAATGCTGCATTCCGGGCTGATCGGCAGACCATAGCTGGCACCAGACCAGCCTCAGTTGCAAAAAAGGCAACAAATGTGACAGTTTTCTCATTTGTAAAAAGTTTGGCGTAACATTATTTCAACTCGCAAGCCGGTCGGCAGGTAACCCCTCTCCCAATCTGTCGGCCGGCGGTAACAGAACAGGAGCATTACGATGCAAAAATTAGCATCCCACACCCTTGCCTTTCTTGCAGCTGTTTCAATCAGCGGTGTGTTGATCGGCGTTCCGATTGCCTAAGCAAGGACAGTAGAGGCGCGGCAGCCGCCCCTTTTGATTATCGGCCCAGAATAATGGGCCCAATCATTGGACAGGCGGCCGCGCCCCACTACCCAATCAAGATTTTACTTCTTCTGCCCCGTCAGCCGGGCAGCCATTACCGCCTTTAAAAAAGCCGACATTTTGAAATGCCGCATTGGTTCTGAGTTGGCGTTGGCCGCATTCTTTCAATGCGGCGCGGAATTGCCCGCTGGGCGGCCCCGGGATTGCCCTTTGCATTGGCCTTGCCGCTGTTAACAGAGCGCCCGATCCAGTTTTTTCAAAGCTCAATTCACCAATCATTCGCGCAGCCTGTCCGCCGCTTCGAAAACATGCCCGACTCTGGCGTGAATTGCCTGTGGATGGAAGGCGTGCGCGCGCCTTTCTTATCCCGCGCAAAATGCCTATATGGTAGCCATGGACGAAACACCCGAAAATCAGCCTTCCGCCGCATCCGATACAGCCAATGATGGCCCGGCCAAAGCCATACCCAATCAGAACCTTTATGGTGCCGATTCAATCAAGGTGCTCAAAGGGCTGGATGCGGTGCGCAAACGGCCAGGCATGTATATTGGCGATACTGATGATGGTTCAGGCTTGCACCACATGGTGTTCGAAGTTTCGGACAATGCGATTGACGAAGCCTTGGCGGGCCATTGCGATCTGGTTCTGATCGAACTCAACCCTGATGGGTCGGTTTCGGTTGAAGATAATGGCCGCGGCATTCCAGTGGACATGCACAAAGAAGAAAACATGTCCGCAGCAGAAGTCATCATGACCCAATTGCACGCCGGCGGTAAGTTTGAAAATACGTCAGACGAAAATGCNTACAAGGTTTCTGGCGGCCTGCACGGCGTGGGTGTGTCGGTGGTGAATGCCCTGTCAGAATGGCTGGAGCTGACCATCTGGCGCGATGGCAAAGAACATTGGATGCGGTTCGAACATGGCAATACAGTTGCCCCGTTGATCGAAAAAGGCACCGCCCCGCCTGCCGAAAATGGCGGCCCGCGCAAGGGCACCCGTGTGACCTTCATGGCCAGCACCGACACATTTAAAAATGTGCTCGAATATGATTTCGAAAAGCTGGGGCATCGATACCGCGAGCTCGCTTTTCTCAATTCAGGTGTCCACATCAAATTGCGCGACAAACGCGGCGAAGAAGTGGTCGAGCATGANCTTTATTACGAAGGCGGNATNGGGGCTTTCGTTCAATATCTTGACCGGAACAAAGTTGCACTGATCCCTCANCCCATTGCGATTTCAGCAGAACGTGACGCGATCGGGATCGAAGTCGCCTTGGAATGGAATGACAGTTATTATGAAAATGTACTGTGTTTCACCAACAATATTCCCCAGCGCGATGGCGGCACACATCTTGCCGCTTTCCGGGCTGCGCTGACCCGTACGCTCAACAATTACGCCGATCGGACCGGCCTGCTCAAGAAAGAGAAAGTCTCGCTCACCGGCGAAGACATGCGCGAAGGGCTCACTGCGATTGTTTCAGTTAAACTGCCCGATCCCAAATTCTCTTCCCAAACCAAGGATAAGCTAGTCAGTTCTGAGGTGCGTCAGCCATTAGAAAGNCTGATGGCGGACAAGATGAGCGAATGGCTGGAGGAAAATCCAGCCCATGCCAAAACCATCGTCCAGAAAATCATCGATGCTGCAGCCGCCCGCGAAGCGGCGAAAAAGGCGCGCGAATTNACCCGGCGCAAAGGCGCAATGGATATCGCATCGCTCCCGGGCAAGCTGGCTGATTGTCAGGAACGCGATCCGGCAAAATCCGAATTGTTTCTGGTCGAAGGCGATTCAGCGGGCGGCTCGGCCAAACAAGGGCGCGACCGGCATTATCAGGCGATCNTGCCGCTAAAGGGNAAAATCCTCAATGTAGANCGCGCGCGGTTCGACCGGATCATTTCATCCAAGGAAGTCGGCACGTTAATTCAGGCGATGGGCACCGGTATTCGCGATGAATTCAACCTCGAAAAATTGCGTTACCACAAAATCGTAATCATGACTGATGCTGATGTCGACGGGGCGCATATCCGCACCTTGTTGCTCACATTCTTCCACCGGCAAATGCCGGACATCATCCGCAGCGGNCATTTATTCATCGCTCAGCCGCCTTTGTTCAAAGTGAACAAGGGGCGCAGCGAAGTTTACCTCAAAGATCAGGCGGCGCTGGATCGTTATCTGGTCGAAGGCGGCCTGCATGGCCGTGTGCTGGAAGGAAGCGCCGGCGCGCGCAGCGGCGCTGATCTGGCCAGCCTGGTCGAACATGCCTTGCGCATTCGCAATCTGATGGGTTTCGTNCCGCGCAAATATGATCCCGCCTTGATCGAGGCCGCCGCGCTGGCGGGCGCGCTTGATCCATCGCTGGACCGCGCAGGCCGCGAAGCCGCGCTAGCCAATACCGCCCGGCGCCTGCAATTGGGCGATGCCCAAGCCAAATGGTCTGCCACCTTGCGCGAAGATGGTTCGGCCCGGTTTGACCGTTTGTGGCGCGGTGTAACCGATGTGCACGAAATCGAANCNGCATTCCTGATCAGCGCCGAAGCGCGCAAGATGCACAAAATCGCATCAGAACAAGCCGACGTTTACGAACAACCAACCCGCCTGGTAAAAGCCGGAGCCGAGGCGGAAACCGCCGATAGTGACAGCGAAACGAACGATGAAACTGACACGCAGGTCATTTCTGACGACGCATCCATCACCCGCCCCACGCAATTGCTCGATGCTGTTCTGGCCGCTGGGCGCAAGGGGCTGGCGATTGCCCGTTACAAAGGGCTGGGCGAAATGAATGCTGACCAATTGTGGGAAACCACTTTGGATCCAGACAATCGCGCCTTGCTGCAGGTCAAGGTTGAAGATGCCGATGTAACCGATGAAATCTTCACCCGTTTGATGGGCGATGTGGTCGAACCACGCCGCGAATTCATCCAGCAAAACGCACTTAACGTCGCCAATCTGGATACTTAGGCGCAGCCTTGGGGCCAGCAAGGTCATGACCGAAACATTTGANGCAATCATCCTTGGCGGCGGCGCTGCCGGGTTGATGTGCGGCGCGGCGGCAGGCCAGCGCGGGCGCCGCGTTCTGGTGTTNGAAAGGGCAGAGGCACCGGGCAAGAAGATACTGATATCAGGCGGCGGACGGTGCAATTTCACCAATCTGCACGCTGCATCGGACCGCTATATTTCAGCCAACCCGCATTTCGTGAAATCTGCGTTGAGCCGGTACACCCCGCAGGATTTCCTCGCATTGGTGGAACGCTATGGCATCGCCTGGCACGAAAAGACACTGGGCCAATTATTCTGTGATGGTTCCTCCAAACAGATTGTCACCATGTTGCAGCAGGAATGCGAAAAAGGGCATGTGCAGATCCTGTGTGACCAGGATATTGGCAGCATTACCCATGATGGCGGGGTCTATTCAGTCACCGCCAATGGCAAGATCATGGCCGCACCATCACTGGTCATTGCCACGGGCGGGCCATCCATTCCCAAGATGGGCGCAACCGGTTTCGCCTATGATCTGGCGCGCCAGTTCGGCCTGAAAATTGTCGAACCGCGCCCTGCGCTCGTGCCATTGACGCTGGGCGGTGATGAAGCGTTGTTCACTGATCTGTCTGGTGTATCGACATTAGTCGAGGTGCGCTGCGGCAAAGCTTTTTCCGCGAAGCGGCATTATTCACCCATCGCGGATTGTCCGGCCCCGCGATCCTGCAAATATCCTCTTTTTGGCGGCCCGGCGCGGCGGTGCAGATCAATTTTTTGCCCGATCACAGCGCAGGTTGGCTGCGCGGGGCCAAATACGCCTCGCCGCGCGCATCTTTGCGCGGATTGCTAAAGGCTGCTTTGCCCGACCGGTTGGCAGCAGCCCTGGCAGACCGGCTGGATATAGACGGCGATCTGCAATCGCATTCAGACAAGGCGCTGGATGCAGCAGAGGCAAAATTGGCCCGCTGGCAATTTACCCCCAAGGGATCAGAAGGGTTTGCCAAGGCCGAGGTTACGCTGGGCGGCATCAGCGCAGCGGAACTATCATCCAAAACGATGGAGGCCAAACGTCAGGCAGGCTGTTCGCCATTGGTGAAGCGGTGGATGTAACGGGCTGGCTGGGCGGATATAACTTCCAATGGGCCTGGTCCAGCGGCTGGGCCGCCGCCCAGGCGATCTAGACAATGGGGTCCAGCGGCTGGGCCGCCGCCCGGACAATCAAAACAATAGGGTCCATCAGATACCCCCGCCCAAGCGGTTCAGGAACAGCCTCATTCGCCTGCATCCTTCAACCTTTGCGCTTGCGCTGCCAAGGTCTTGAAACGTTCATAATCGGGCATTTTTGAGCACATAAAGGCAGCGATTTTCGCAAGATCATTTGCGTAATTTCCACTTGGCATGATCGGCGCGCCAAATCCCAGCATCCTGGTTTCATTATTCACCCAGGTCGGCACGATCGGCACCCCTGCGGCCTGCGCAATATGATAGAAACCCGATCGCCATTCACCATTGGTCGAACGCGTTCCTTCTGCCGCGATGACAAGCGCCAATTCTTCGCGCTGTTCAAATTGTGCGGCGATTTGTTCAACAGCATTAGCCCGCTGGGTCCGATCAATCGGTATACCGCCCATATCCAGCATAAATTTAGCCATCGGCCATTTGAACAATGTGTGCTTGCCCATGAAATTAGGCTGGATGCCTTCTTGCGCTGTTGCCCCGATGAAAAACACAAAATCCCAATTGGAACTGTGGGGCGCACCGGCAATCACATATTTTGGAATATCGGGCAGATGGCCATCAAGCTTCCAGCCTTTCCAGCGATAGACCGCCATAATAATCCGGCGCACCAAACGCGACAACAGTGATGGTTGGCGGATCGTTTTCATATTTCTTGCCCCCCATTATTTTCCAATGGCCGCGCGCCCATTCCAGCTGGCGCTGGAAGAAATTTCAATCACATCCTGAACACACCAAACCGGGGCTGCGGCGGGATCGGGGCCTCCAACACCGCAGAAAACGCCAAGCCGAGCACATCGCGGGTTTGGGCCGGGTCGATCACCCCATCATCCCATAGGCGCGCTGTGGCATAATAGGGGTTGCCTTCATCTTCATATTTCTGGCGGATCGGGGCCTTAAAGGCTTCTGCCTCGCGCTCGTCCCATTTATCAGCATCGCGGTGCACCGTCGCCATCACGCTTGCTGCTTGTTCGCCGCCCATCACGGAAATGCGCGCATTAGGCCAGGTAAACAAAAACCGCGGCGAATAAGCGCGGCCCGACATGCCATAATTGCCCGCACCAAAGCTGCCGCCGATCACCACAGTGATTTTGGGAACCTGCGCGGTTGCCACCGCTGTCACCAATTTGGCCCCATGCTTGGCGATGCCTTCTGCCTCATACTTACCGCCCACCATGAAGCCGGAAATATTCTGCAGAAATAGCAGCGGAACACCGCGCTGGCAGGCCAATTCAATAAAGTGTGCCCCCTTCACCGCGCTTTCAGAAAACAGCACCCCATTATTGGCAAGGATGGCCACTGGCATGCCCCATATATGCGCAAAGCCGCACACTAAGGTGGTGCCGTAATTGGCCTTGAATTCATGAAACTCGCTGGCATCCACCAGCCGCGCGATCACTTCGTGCACATCATAGGGTGCGCGCACATCATCTGGGATGATGTTGTAGAGTTCTTCAGTATCAAATTTTGGCGGGCGCGGGTCTTTGCAGGCAACGTCAGGAGTAGCCGCCTTGCCCAGATGGCTGACAATATCGCGCACGATACTCAGCGCATGTTCGTCATTATCGGCCAGATGATCAACCACCCCGGAACGGCGCGCGTGCAAATCACCGCCGCCAAGGTCTTCGGAGGAAATTTCTTCGCCCGTCGCGGCCTTAACCAGCGGCGGCCCGGCAAGGAAAATGGTCCCTTGTTCGCGCACAATCACCGTTTCATCCGACATGGCAGGCACATAGGCCCCGCCCGCAGTGCAATTGCCCATCACACAGGCAATCTGCGTAATGCCCTGCGCGGACATATTGGCCTGATTGAAAAATATCCGCCCGAAATGATCGCGGTCGGGAAATACCTGTGCCTGATGCGGCAAATTGGCCCCGCCACTGTCGACCAGATAAATGCAAGGCAGGCGGTTTTCCTGCGCGATTTCCTGCGCGCGCAGATGTTTTTTCACCGACGTGGGATAATATGTCCCGCCTTTGACGGTGGCATCATTGCACACGATCATAACCTGCCGGCCCGAAACGCGCCCGATCCCCGCGATCAAACCTGCGCCGGGAATATCCCCGCCATAAAGACCGTTTGCCGCCAGCTGCCCGATCTCGAGCAAGGGCGATCCTGGATCAAGCAACCGCTCCACACGTTCCCTTGGGAGAAGTTTTCCGCGCGATAGATGGCGTTCGCGGTGTTTCTGCGTTCCGCCCAAAGCTGCATTTTCAACATGGCCGCGCAATTCAGCCGCCAGCGCCCGATTATGCACCCCGCGCGCGGTTGCCTCCGGGCTTTCAAGATCGAGCATAGTGGAAAGTGTAGGAGCGCTCACCGCTTGGCCCCGATCAATTCGCGTCCAATCAGCATTCGCCTGATTTCATTGGTGCCAGCCCCAATATCGAGCAGTTTTGCATCTCTTAAATACCGTTCAACCGGCCAATCCTTGGTATAGCCAGCACCGCCCAGTGCTTGAACCGCTTCGGCCGCGACACGAAAGGCATTCTCGCTGGACAGCAAAATCACGCCTGCTGCATCAAAACGGGTTGTTTTGCCTGCATCACACGCCTTGGCCACTGCATATGCATATGCGCGCGCTGATTGCAGCGCGACATACATATCCGCCACCTTGGCCTGCATCAGTTGGAAGCTGCCGATCGGTTTGCCGAATTGTTCGCGTTCGCGCAGATAGGGGATAACCACATCAAGGCAGGCTTGCATGATACCTAGCTGGATACCCGACAAAACCGCCCGTTCATAATCAAGCCCGCTCATCAATATCCCGACCCCGCCGTGCAGGGCGCCCATCACATTTTCTTCCGGCACTTTACAATCGTCAAATATTAATTCCGCCGTGGGCGATCCCCGCATCCCCATTTTGTCGATCTTTTGACCAATGGAAAAACCGGCCATATCCTTTTCGATCAAAAAGGCCGTGATGCCGCCGCTGCCTGCTTCGGGCGCGGTTTTTGCATAGACCACCAGCGTATCAGCATAGGGCGCATTGGTGATCCAGAATTTGGTTCCGTTGAGGATATAGCCGCCTTCAACCGCATCCGCCCTCAGCTTCATGCTGACCACGTCTGACCCGGCAGATACCTCGCTCATCGCCAATGATCCGACATGTTCGCCGCTGATCAGCTTAGGCAGGTATTTCGCTTTTTGTGCCGCATTTCCCCAGCGGCTGATCTGGTTGATACATAAATTTGAATGCGCGCCATATGACAGCCCAACCGAAGCGCTGGCCCGGCTGACCTCTTCAACCGCAATAACATGTTCAAGATAGCCAAGGCCCAGTCCGCCATCTTGTTCCGCCACNGTAATACCGTGCAGCCCCAGCGCGCCCATTTGGGGCCACAGTTCCTGNGGNAACCAATCCTCGCGGTCTGTTTTTTCCGCCANTGTGGCGATCTGCTCGTCAGCGAAACGGGCAGTGGTTTCGCGGATCATATCCGCCGTTTCACCTAGGGCAAAATCGAAGTCTGGGGTAGCGCGCATTGAAAATCCTCTCTCGCCAAATCGCATAGCCGAGCATGGCGGGCGCGGCAAACTGGTTTACACCTAACCCCAAACAGCCCCGCCGGCCTGTTTTGACCCGCGCCTGCATTGCTCTTACACCGCCTGTAATGGATCATGGCCCCGCCCCATTGCTGCAGTTCGTTTCTGTTACGAAGAAATTCGCAAAG
>JGI24724J26744_10003197_pt1 | contig 10671 bp, 9 predicted proteins | sample Cruoilmetagenom7_FD_26744 | JGI IMG/M metagenome (IMG submission 26744)
TATTTTAGGACTCGTGAGGCACGACACCAGCTGTCCATGCTGGGAATTGATATGGCATTGCCTCCGGAAGAATATCTTCAGGCTGATCTTCCAATACTTAGTCCTGTTGTTGCCGGGTTGATTAAAAATCCGGTTGAGCTGACTATTATTGACGCCGGCGGCGATGACGCAGGTGCCACAGTGCTGGCAGCTCTTGCCGACGCATTTGAGGGTAAGACTTTTCAAATGCTTCAGATTGTAAATCCTATGCGGCCTTTTACCAATACAGTGGAAGGCTGCCTAAAAATGCGAAGTGAGATCGAAGTTGCTTCAAAAATGGCTATAAACGGGATTGTTGGCAATTCAAATTTAATTGATGAAACAAGGCCTGAAGATATATACAGAGGATACGAATTTGTTAAGGCTTTTTCTCAGGAAAGCGGATTGGCGTTAAAATTTATTACAGTTCCATCAGAGCTGATGGCTAAAATTGATATAAGCCGTTTTTCATGCCCGGTTTTGCAGATAGACAGACAACTTGTGCCGCCCTGGAAAAAGGCGGTCAAATTAAGCTGATTAGAAAGGAGTTATACTATATGGCATATGAACATCATATCGACAGTGAAAAATGCAAGGGTTGCGGTTTATGTGTAACCGTATGTCCCAAGAACGTTTTAGAAGTTTCTGACCAGGTAAACACCAAAGGTTATTTTCCTGCATATCAGGCAAGGCCCGAAGATTGTATTTATTGTGCCATGTGTTGTACTATGTGTCCTGATATGGCNATAACAATCACCGAGATTGTTGAAGGTGTGGCAGACCTGGAAAAAATGGAGGAAAAAAATGAGTAANGTATTAATGAAAGGAAACGAAGCTATCGGAGAGGCGGCAATCCGGGCAGGATGTCTTAACTACTTTGCTTACCCGATTACTCCCCAATCAGAGGTTGCCGAATATCTTTCCCGCCGTATGCCGGAAGTTGACGGCAACTTTTTACAGGGTGAAAGCGAAGTAGCTGTTTCATATATGATTTTTGGTGCTGCTGCAGCCGGGGAACGGGTTTTTACTACTTCATCAAGCCCGGGGATAAGTCTGATGAGTGAAGGTATCAGCTATATCACAGCTGCCCAGTGTCCGGCGGTTTTTGTTAATATTATGCGTGGCGGCCCAGGCCTTGGTGGGATTCTTCCTTCACAGGCCGATTATCATCAGGCAACAAAAGGAATCGGACACGGTGATTGCAGGTTGCTTGTTATGGCACCTGCGGGTGTTCAAGAGGCAGTTGAGATGATGATGATGGCTTTTCCCCTGGCGGAGAAATATCGTAACCCGGTAATTATTTTAGGAGATGGTTTAATCGGTCAGATGATGGAACCGGTTGAGTTTCCGGATCACCTGAGCACTACGCCTACTAATAAAAATGATTGGGCAACAAACGGCATGGATACTCGAAAGAGTGATAAACGTAATTTGGTTAAATCCTTGTTTCTCGATCCGGTGCAGCTAAACGAAAACAACCTGATTCTAAAAGCAAAATATGAACAGATGAAAAAAGAAGAAATCAGATACGAGAAGTATAATACAGACTCCGATTATAAGGTTTTAGTTGTAAGTTACGGCACAATGAGCAGGGTATGTAAAACAGCTATTGATCAATTAAAGGAAGGAGGGTTTGAGGTGGGATTGATNAGGCCCCAGACCCTTTTCCCCTTTCCGGAAACGGCAGTCNGAGAAGCTGCGTTGAAAGACGGTTGCAAAGCTGTGATAAGCATTGAAATGAGTATGGGACAGATGGTGGAAGACGTTAGTATGTCTGTTNAGGGGAAATTGCCTGTTTCGTGGTATGGAAAATGCGGGGGTGATATACCGACACCTGAAGAGGTCATAGAGGCNATACAAGGATTGAANGTTTGAAAAGAAAATGAATAAATAACAAATAATAATCAGGAGAGAAATATAATGGGAAAGACATTTAAAAAACCAGAAGCACTTTCCGATCAGATTATGCATTACTGCCCTGGGTGTACCCATGGCGTTATTCACAGGCTGGTGGCTGAAGTTATTGACGAACTGGGTATTCGGGGTCGTACCGTTGGCATAGCACCTGTGGGATGTGCTGTTCTGGCTTATAATTATTTTACATTTGATTTCCAGGAGGCGGCACACGGTCGCGCACCTGCAATGGCCACAGGAATAAAAAGGGTTCGTCCTGATTTAATGGTTTTTACATACCAGGGGGACGGTGATCTGGCAAGTATAGGAATGGGAGAAATTGTTCATGCTGCCAACAGGGGCGAGAAATTCACAACAATTTTTGTGAATAATGCTGTCTATGGTATGACAGGCGGTCAGATGGCTCCTACCACAATGCCGGGACAGCGCACAACAACATCTCCTTTTGGCCGGGATGTGGAAGATGTTGGCATGCCCATCAAGGTGGCAGAACTGCTTGCCGCTTTACAGACACCGGGATACATCGTACGGCAGACAGTGCTGAAGCCAAAATATATCAACAGGGCAAAAAAGGCTATAAAAAAGGCATTTACATATCAATTGGAAGGCCGATGTTACAGCTTTGTTGAACTGGTGAGTACATGCCCCACAAACTGGGGCCTTACTCCGGTTGATGCTGTCAAGTGGGCTGAAGATGAGATGCTACCTTATTATGAACTTGGTGAATTTAAAACACCAGAGTAGGAGGCAAGAATGCAAAGTGAAGTGATGTTCGCCGGTTTTGGCGGTCAGGGAATATTGTTAAGNGCAAAGATCCTTGCCTATGCGGGCATGGAGGAAGGTAAGGAGGTGGCGTGGGTTCCTTCTTACGGACCCGAGATGCGGGGCGGCACTGCCTACTGTACGGTGGTTATTAGCGACAGGCCCATCGGTTCTCCGATTATAAGAAATCCGATGCATCTTGTGGCAATGAATCGCCCTTCCCTGGAAAAATTTGCACCCATGGTAAAGCCGGGTGGAGTGATAATGATTAACAGCTCATTGATATCAATAAGTTCCGGTCGCAAAGATATCGATGAGCTTAATGTTCCGGCTAATGATATAGCAAAGAAGCTTGGGAATGTTAGATCGTTAAATATCGTTGCTCTTTCCGCTTTTGTTGCCCGGAGTAAAGTGGTTGACTTCGATATATTGCGCAAATGCGTCAAAAAGGAATTTTCAAAAAAAGAAAAGCTCATTCCCATTAACATGGAGGCTGTAACAGCAGGGGGAGAAGCCGCAAAGCTGTGAAAGCTGGGAAGTTTGGGAGGCTAAGAAGCCGGGCTGTAAAACATGACTTTATCCATTCCAGATTATATTTTATCGATCAAGCCGTATGTTCCGGGAAAGCCCCTTGAGGAGCTTGAAAGGGAGTATGGTATAAAAAAGTCGATAAAACTTGCCTCCAATGAAAACCCTTTGGGTCCTTCCCCCATGGCTGTAAAGGCTATTCAATCCGCACTGGAAAAATTGAACCGTTATCCTGATGGGAGCGGTTATAATCTTATAAACAGGATTGCAGATAAACTGAAAGTATCTCCCGGTAATATCGTTTTGGGAAACGGTTCTGATGAAATCATCGGCATGCTGACACATACACTGCTAAAACCCGGTGATGAAGTAATTTTACCGCAGCCTTCATTTCTAATATACGATATAATGGTTCGTTGTGCGGGTGCAACCTGTGTAAATGTTCCTCTTAATTCACTTTCCATTGACCTGGAAGAGATTAAAAAAAGAGTGACATCAAAAACGAAGATGGTTTTTTTATGCAATCCCAACAATCCCACAGGAACCATTATCCTAAAGGAAGAATTTGAAAGATTTCTTGAAAGCATTCCTCCTGAAATAAATGTTGTTGTGGACGAAGCATATATCGAATTTGTCAGAGAACAAAACTGCGCTTGCGGTATTGAATATATCAATTCCACAAGGCCGCTGGTTGTACTTCGAACCTTTTCCAAAGCTTACGGTCTGGCTGGGCTTAGAATAGGATATGGAGTCATGTCTGAAGAGATATCAGGCATTATTAACAGGATCAGGCTTCCGTTTAATACAAACTCTCTTGCCCAGGTCGGAGCTGTTGCGGCTTTAGATGATGAAAAATTTTTTAAAAAGACGCAAAAGCTGATTCATGAAGGTCTTGATTTCATGTATTCTGCCCTGGACAGACTGGGAATAAAATACTTTCCAACCCAGGCAAACTTTTTTCTTATAGATGTCCAAAGAGATGCTGACGAAGTCTTTGAAAAAATGCTGGCCCACGGTGTTATTNTACGTTCCATGACTTCNTATGGGTATCCNCATTATATTCGTGTTAATGCCGGACTTCGTGAAGAGAATGCCGGGTTTATAAAGGCGCTGGATGAGGTGCTTGGTTAGATGAATAAAACCGGAATTTCAAAACGCCTGGTNATCACGATAGACGGCCCGGCAGGGGCAGGTAAGACTACGGTTAGCCGGGCTCTTGCAGATCATTTGGGATATAAATATATCGATACAGGCGCTCTTTACAGGGGTGTTGCCTATGAAGCAATATCAAAAGGGCTGAGTTATGACGACGACGGGGGTCTTGAAAGTATGTGCGCCGGCTTGAGGCTTGAATTTGTACGCATAAAAAAAGAGTTGCGTCTTATATCGAATGATTTGGATATCACTGATTTAATCCGGTCCCCTGAAATTACCATGTTTGCCTCTGCAGTCTCCGCAAGATCGGTTGTAAGAAAGTATCTTTTCGCTCTTCAAAGGGATCTGGGCAGTGAAAAAGGAGTTGTATTCGAGGGTAGAGATATGGGGACTGTTGTCTTTCCTGATGCTGATATAAAATTTTTCCTGGATGCATCCCACAAAAACAGGGCGTTAAGACGCTACAGGGAAATGGAACAGGAAACCTCTCAAACTTTAGAAGATGTTGAAAGAGATATGAAACAAAGGGATGAAAACGACAGCAGCAGAGCACTTGCGCCCCTGAAGCCTGCTAAAGATGCAGAAATTATTGATTCCACCGATATTTCTGCTAAAGAGGTCGTTAAAGTGATGGTGTCTTATATAGAGGCCGGGAGGCTATGAGGTAAAGAGGCTGAGAGGCTGAGAATCGGGAAGCTATGAGGCATAAAGGTTTGGAGGAAAACCCGGAAAATAGGGATTTGAATTTTGATGATTGTCGATTTAAAAAAAAATGTTTTGCTCCATTTGTTTAAAAAAAATGAAATTAATCGTTGTTTTTTTAAAATCAGTCTGATAATAGTATTAAGTTATGCTATCTGAGCAAATAGCAATAAAAAATAGGCAAGGGGGATTTTTTTTAATATGAACGATTTAGGTAAAAACGAAGAAACTAAACAATTAAACCAGGATGATTTGCCGGAGACTTCAGATATCAGCAAGCCGGATGATGAAGTTATGCCGGAAGTTGTAGTTAAACCGGATGCTGAGGTTAAACAGGAGAGTGAAGAATTAAAAGATGATGCGCCGGAAGATAAACAATCAGCTGACGATGTTTCCGAACCTGATGAAAGCATGGAAAGCATGATGGATTTGTATGAGGAAAGCTTTAAGCGCTTTACTGAAGGTGAAGTTGTAACAGGCAAAATAATTTCAATCGACAAAGAATTTGTTCTTGTAGATATCGGGTACAAATCAGAAGGGCAGATCCGGATTTCCGAGTTTAAAGATGAAGAGGGAAATATAAACGTCGTTTTGGGTGACACCACAGAAGTAATGGTTGAATGGTGGGACGAAGAAGAAGAACGAGTTGTTCTTTCCAAAGAAAAAGCCGAGAATATCAAGGTATGGGAAGATATTAAAAAATTATACGATGAAGAAGGAACTGTCGAAGGTGTTATTTTAAATCGTGTCAGGGGCGGTTTTTCTGTAGATATAGGCGTTCAGGCATTTTTGCCTGGTTCACAGGCTGATTTACGTCCTGTGCGAAACCTGGATGAGTTAGTGGGGAATAAATATACTTTCAAAATTTTAAAATATAATAGAAAACGCAGCAATATCGTATTATCAAGAAGGGCTATACTCGAACATGATCGTGAATCCAAAAGAGTGGAAACTCTAACTTCCATCCACGAGGGAAAAGTCGTTGAGGGTGTTGTAAAAAATATTACGGAATATGGTGTTTTTATCGACCTTGGCGGTATTGACGGACTGCTTCATATTACTGATATTTCGTGGGGACGCGTTAAGCATCCCTCGGAACTATTTTCAGTTGGTGATGAAATAACAGTCAAAATCCTTAATTTGGATATTGAAAAGGAAAGAGTTTCACTTGGAATGAAACAGCTTACCGAGGATCCCTGGTCAATTGCAATTGAAAAATATCCTTTGGGAGAGCGCTTAACCGGAAAGGTTGTCAGCCTGACCGATTATGGAGCTTTTATTGAATTGGAAGAGGGCATCGAGGGGCTGATTCATGTTTCCGAAATGTCATGGACTCGAAAGATACGTCATCCATCCAAGATTGTTTCCGTGGGTGATGAAGTCGAAGCTGTGGTGCTCGATATCAAGCCTGAAAACAGGCGCATATCGCTGGGTATGAAGCAGGTTGTTCCTAATCCGTGGGATGTAATCAGTGAAAAATACCCTGTGGGGACTACTATTGAAGGTAAAATCAAAAATATTACTGATTTCGGACTTTTCGTAGGTATAGATGAAGGTATCGACGGCCTTGTCCACATTTCAGATATTTCATGGACGAAAAGGATAAAACATCCGTCTGAAATATACAAAAAAGGGGAAGTGATTCAGGCTATCGTTCTGGATATTGAAAAGGAAAACAAAAGGTTTTCCCTTGGCATTAAGCATATGCAGCCGGATCCATGGCAGACTGTTCCACAGCGTTATGAAGTTGGGAAAGAGATTACCGGCACGGTAACAAATCTTACTGATTTCGGGGTTTTCGTGGAACTGGAAGAGGGGATAGAAGGACTTGTTCATGTTTCTGAAATCAGTAAGGAAAAAATCAAAACCCCGGTAGGCAAATATAACATCGGCGAAGTTATTACCGCCAAAGTTATGAACATTAACACGGAAGAAAGAAGGATTGGTCTTTCAATAAAGCGGCTTGAGATCGAAGATGAACAGAATCTTTTGAGTGAATATGTAAACACCATGAGACCTGCTACTTCATCTTTTGGAGAAATACTTCGAGAGAATCTCCAGGAAAAGCTGAATGATGAGTGACCCCACAACTCTACATTTATAGCTACACAATATTAAGTTATATGGCTCTTCTCCAAACTAATTGGAGAAAAGGATTCAAGGGTTCAAGTGAATGAAAACAGCTTGATACAGACGACATAAACACTTGCGTTTTCTCTACCCTTTTACTCCTTAATATTTTCAAAGTATGTNTATATAAAAAGACGGTCCTAAGAGTCAGGGACTTTTCTGTATGCATTTGTTTCCGGTCGTTTTCACTTGACCGGGCATAGCCGAAGGCGAAGTTTGGACCCCTTGAATTCTGGAACCCTGATCAATCGATCAACTCTTTGGGAGATGATCCAATTATGTTTTCCCGCAGGCACCCTTACCTTTTTTTCATCTTAGTTTTTTCATCAATATCTGCATCTGCCGTCGCANTTATAGTNATCTCACTTATGTTTGTAGTGGGCACAAGAGGCTCCGGTTANGATGATCTTAAGGCNGGTGGTGAAAAAGTCGGCATCATCGAAATAAAAGGGGTGATTGCCGATTCCAAGGATGTNATTNATCNTNTTAAACGTTTCCGTGAAGACAANTCAATCAGGGCGATTGTACTCAGGATAGATTCTCCAGGTGGCGGNGTGGGGCCTTCGCAGGAGATTTTCAGGGAGATCAGAAAAACCGTTNAATTAAAAAAAGTTGTTGCTTCAATGGGTGCAGTGGCAGCTTCGGGTGGATATTATATTGCCGCAGGGACAGACGGAATTGTTGCCAATCCGGGTACCATAACCGGCAGTATCGGTGTTATTATGGGTTTTACGAATTTTCAGCAGCTGTTTCGTAAAATCGGATTGGTCCCGGTTGTGGTGAAAAGCGTTGAATACAAGGACATGGGATCACCTGTTAGAGATATGACTGACGATGAAAGAAAAATTCTTCAGGATTTGTCGGTTAATATTCACAGGCAGTTTGTCGAGGCGATATCCGAGGGAAGAAAGATGGAACTGTCAAAAGTGGAATCTATTGCTGACGGGCGCATCTTTTCAGGAGAGCAGGCTAAAGAAATGCGCCTTGTAGATCGCCTCGGAAACCTGGAAGATGCAATAGAGTGGGCCGGCAGAATGGCCGGAATAAAAGGNAAAATATCATATGTTTATGCCCCTGAGAAAAAGGCACCCCTTCTGAAATATGTTATAGAATCATCCGTGAAAGAACTTGCAGATCGCACCTTAAACACNGATCTGTATGCGGGATACCTGTACATCCCGTAACCCACAATTCATAGCATTACTCGAATATACTCACATCCCCCATCCCTTTTCGTAATATTTCGGGATAGTCGTTTATCAGCGAAATAACACTTGATGGTTCCCCTGAAACAGGACCTCCATCAATTACAATGTCTATTCTGGACGAAAAATAATCGAGGATAAAGGAAGGGTGGTGAAACAGGGTGCCATCAGGCATTGTTGCACTTGTAGTAATAATCGGATTTCCCAGCTCTTCCACCAGGGCTTGGCAAATAGTATTATCCGGCACTCGTATTCCAGCTTCTTTTCGCTTTGTCAGCATTATTTTAGGGACAAGTTTTGAACCTTCCAGAACGAACGTNTAAGGGCCGGGCAGGAGCCGTTTCATGGTTTTGTANGCGTAATTTGAAACTTTCGCATAATGGCTGATGTTTTTAAGCCCGGAACAGATAAAACTAAAAGGTTTGTTTTTGTTGCGCTGCTTTAGCTGGTAAATTTTTTCAATTGCCTTTTTATTCATGATATCGCAGCCCATTCCGTAGTATGTATCGGTCGGATAGGCGACGATTCCACCCTTTTTAAGGACATCAACAACCTTTATGATAAGCCGCTTTTGCGGGTTTATATTATTAATTTTGATAAGCATGACTAATAATTTTATTAAAAATGAAAGACATCATTTATTATGTATGCCGCTTTATTGTCAAGTCATCAAATAAAGGATTGCTAAAAACCCGAGATTTTGCTATTGGGTTCGCTCAAAAACGATGAATTCGTAAAAAGTTTTTAAAAACCGCCGGATGGCATCGTTCCAAGGTTCATATACAAGGCGTAGCGGATACATATAGTATGTCGAGCTCCAGATAAACTACACCAACGCAGTAGATGTGATTTTTTGCGACGCCATCAAAATTTAAAAACGGAGGAAACCGATGACAAAAATATCACCCGAAGAAGCATATTCCTTTGATGATGTTTTGCTACTCCCAAACTATTCGGCTGTATTGCCTAAAGATGTTGATACCAGTACAATGTTGACTAAAAACATTGCTTTGAACATTCCCCTGGTAAGCGCTGCAATGGATACTGTAACAGAATCGCAAAGTGCCATAAGCATGGCACGTGAAGGAGGTATGGGTTTTATACACAGGAATATGAGTATCGAAAGCCAGGTTGTTGAGGTTGGTAAGGTTAAAAAATCTGAAAGCGGTATGATAATCGATCCGGTTACAATAACTCCTGATCGGCCCGTTGATGAAGTGATGAAACTTATGTCTGAGTATAGGATTTCAGGAGTGCCTGTTACTGTGGGAAATAAACTCGTGGGTATTGTAACAAACAGGGACTTAAGATTTGAGACGAATCTGGGGAAACAGGTGTCTGAAGTTATGACCCAAGAAAACCTGATAACCGTTTTGGAAGGGATAGGACTGGAAGATTCCAAAAAGCTTTTGCATGAGCACAGAATTGAAAAGCTCCTTGTTGTTGATAAAAAGGGATTGCTAAAGGGCATGATAACAATAAAGGATATTGAGAAAATAAAAAAATATCCCAGTGCCTGCAAAGATACAATGGGCAGACTCAGGGCAGGTGCGGCTATAGGTGTCGGCCCTGACATGGAAGAGAGAGCCGACGCACTTTTGAAAGCAAGTGCTGATGTTTTACTGATAGATACCTCCCATGGACACACGGCTAATGTTATTAACGCTGTAAAAATATTAAAAGGCAATTTTAAAAATATTGAACTGATAGCCGGCAATGTCGGTACTGCAAAAGGTGCTGAGGACCTTGTTAAAGCCGGAGTAGACGGAGTGAAGATAGGAATAGGGCCGGGGTCTATATGTACAACCCGTATTATTGCAGGCATAGGTGTGCCCCAGATGACCGCAATAATGAACTGCAAGGAGATATCGAGCAAGACAGGTGTGCCTCTCATTGCTGACGGCGGGATAAAATTTTCAGGTGATATTACAAAGGCAATCGGCGCCGGGGCGCATGCAATAATGATCGGAGGGCTTTTTGCCGGGACAGAGGAAAGCCCGGGTGAACTAGTCATCTTTCAGGGTCGAAGTTACAAGATGTATAGGGGTATGGGATCACTTGAAGCAATGAAAAAGGGAAGCCGGGACAGGTATTATCAAAGTGAACAGGGTGAAGANGACAAGCTGGTTCCCGAAGGTATTGTCGGACGCGTTCCNTACAGAGGAACTCTTTCCGATAATATTTATCAGCTTATAGGGGGGCTTAAGGCAGGAATGGGATATGTGGGATGCAGAACTCTGGAAGAATTAAAGGAAAA
>JGI24724J26744_10003201_pt1 | contig 10663 bp, 10 predicted proteins | sample Cruoilmetagenom7_FD_26744 | JGI IMG/M metagenome (IMG submission 26744)
GATAATGCATCCGTTGCTGGAAAATTAACTTACACAAGTTCATTCAACCAAACTGGTGCATTGGAAAAGATCACATATGGTACTGTGATATACAAAACACCTGTTCCTGAAGATGTTGATAACACGCGTTTAAATTATTCCGCTGATGAGGTGCAGCCGTTCAGCCGTAACTCCCGGTTTTTTGGATGGCGAACGGCAGCGATGAGCGCTGCTCGAAATTTCATTAAGTTGATGGCGCTTGGTGCACTGGCTCTTTGGCTGCTTGGCAAACCTTTTGCAAAGGTTGTGGATGCGGCATATAAGGAACCGTTAAAAGCGATGGGTTGGGGTTTTGTAGTGATTGCAGTTGGTTTCCTGTCAGCTTTGATCCTTCCGCTTGTATTTATAATGGCAGGTGTGATAATCGGTTTTGTTAGCCTCGGAAGTCTATTGTATGTATGGTTTGGATTAGTAGGTCTTGCATACTTATTGGTATCCGCGTTATTCATTTTTACTGTGTTTACTCTCAGTAAGCTGATTGCGGCTTATATGTTTGGCAAATGGATAATGAAAGCAGTTTTCAAGGAAGCAGAGGAAAAAATTTGGTTCAATTTACTGATCGGTGTATTCCTCTTTATAATCATTAGAGCGATTCCATTCATTGGGTGGGCAGCCGCACTCGCTGCTACTATGATCGGTACTGGTGCATTCTGGCTGGCAGTGACAACAAAAAAGAAATAAGGCAAAGAATATGAAAAAAACTCTCCGAGAACTCTCGGAGAGTTTTTTCTGTCATAGCTCAATTGCGAAAAAAGGAACAAGCATTTCTTGTGGAGATAATCCGCCATGCCTTCCACGCAAACTATTTTCTTTGTTAACCCACCACCAATAAGCATTATCCCTTGGGATGACCACATAATTCCCGATTCGGTCGATAGTCCCTTTATATGCTTTCCTATACCCCATTAACCCTGAATCGAGAAACTTAGTGGAAGAAACCATCTCAAATTGTTGGTCCCAATGGGTGGAAAGATATTGGGCAACTTTTTCTTCATGGCCTCTTTTGATAAACAGGAAAGGAAGACGGCTCTCGCCGCTGGGTTTCATGATGAGGTGATCGATCAAATCCGCATGTGTATTCAGGTTATATTCTATGAGAATGTCCGTTGGTATTTGTCCATGATCAGCAGTTAGCAAGAATAAAGTTCTTTTATGGATTGAAGTTTTGGCTGTGGAGAGAAATTGGAATAGAAAGTGGGCGAAAGCATTCCATTCATCTTTCACGCGTGGATGCAGCGGACCGGAACGATGAGAATGCGCATCAATTTCACCCCAATAAATATACATGAATGATTTTTCTTTTTCCTTATCTTCGAAAACTTCTCTGACGGAATTCCACAAATCGCTTTCAGTTTGAAAGGCATGCTTCTCAACGTCTTTAAAAATCATTTGCGATAAACCAGACCCAGTGATTGAGTGGTGTTGAAATACGTGTGTTTTTACTTCATTTTCTTGAAAATGAGTTCCCAGGGTGGTAACTGGAAGAAAATATTTGGGGTTAAATCCTGCATCAACAATATTTGCCTGGTGGTTTATGAAGGATACTGCGGAGTGGGTGATCATGTTCGTGATACAACCAAATTCCTTTAAAAAGCTCGTATCCAATGATGCCGTGCTCGATAGGTAATTTTCCCGTCCAAAGTGTTGTCAGCGCGGCACTAGTTGTACTGGGCACGATGCTGGTTAAGGGAAAAAATAAACCTTTTGAAAGCAGCGGTTTCCATTCTTTTTGCTGTCTGCCCTTAAGCGCAGCATTATAAAACTGATTGAAAACAGAAAGGCTTAACCCATCTACCAATAGCAAGATCACCTGGTCAAATTCTTTCTCGAACTGATCCAATATGATGGGCGCCAGTGGAGGGCTGTCCTTTAATGGACAGTTAAGCCAGCCAGAAATACTCCCCGGGAGATTTGCGATGGATAGCCCTTGGTAAGCAGGGATCACCACATCTTTCCCGGCAAGGAAAGATGGTTTTTCTTGTGAAAAAATTAAATTTAGAATCTGATCGTACATGTTTTTTATTGACAACTCTATATAATGAGATTATATATATTATCAGGTGAATTATGGATCAGAACTATATTTTATTCGATCATTGAGATAGGCGGGAATTTTGATGAAAACAAAACACATAAAGAGAATAAAATTATTGATTTGCCCAGCGATCTATTTTTTCTTGATGACAATAATTTTTACCTGGCCGCTATCAAAACAGTTAATGACGCATAATGCAGGCGGATACGGAGACAACCTGTATTTTATCTGGCAAATTGAATGGATCAAGCGTGCGGTTTTTGAACTGAATACTATGCCGTTGACTTCGAATCTCCTTAATTTCCCTTATGGATATAGCTTGCTGACAACAGAGATTTCGCCTTTACAAATATCGTTTGCGCTTCCCTTTGCTTTGATGGGGGAACCAATCCTCGGATATAACATATCAATAATGAGCACCTTCTTCCTGGCGGGTCTGACAATGTTCTTTTGGGTGTATGCAATGACAAAATCCTGGCAAGCATCGTTAATCTCTGGGACTGCATTTGCTTTCCTTCCCTATCATAGTGCTCACTTTCTCATTGGACATTTGAACCTTACGGGTATCCAATGGTTTCCATTATATTTCTGGGGTTTTTCTGCAATCCTGACTAATGAGCATTTCACATGGAAGCATGTTCTGCTCCTTTCTGCTGGAATTAGTGCAATTGCGTTAACTTCACAATACTACATTTATATGACACTCGTTGTCAGTGTGATTATTCTGGTCATATATTTATATTTCTTTGCAAAGGAGAAATTTCTCTCCAACGAGATGTGGAAACAATTTTTATTAGCCGGAGTGATCAGCGTACCATTCCTTATTATTGGGATCGGTCCATATCTGTATTTTCATGGTGGCAGAGGATCCACAAGAAATATGGAAGGCGCGTTGATGTTTTCCGCAAGTATTACAGATTTTTTATTGCCATTTACGAAACAAGTTTTACTTGGCAAATGGGTGTGGCGGAATTTCCCGCGAGATTTATGGAATGAGGCTACCTTATATCTGGGTTTACCGGTGACGATTCTTTCAGTTGTTGGGTGGCTGCATAGAGAAGCGATAGGAAAGAAGAAAATATTTCAAATTTTCCTTATTGGGGGAATCACGGCCTGTGTCCTTGCATTTGGAACAAATCTAACCTGGATGGAGGAAGTAGTATGGATTAATCTTCCAGAATGGATTTCCGCAATAGTGAACAAAGAACGATCAATGGTATATCTGCCTGGATATCTTCTGTACAAATATGTCCCTTTTTACTCAATCATGCGTGTGTGGATGCGATATGGGATTTTCGTGATGGTTTTTAACTGTGTTGCTGCTGGCATTGGCGCACATTGGTTGCTTACGAGAGTGAAATATCGGTGGAAAACCTTACTTGGACTAATTATTTTGTCTTTGGTATTGTTAGATTTTTTCAATACTCCGTTTTCAACCACAGAAATAAAACCCAGAGAAGTAGATTTATGGTTAGCTGAACAGCCTTATGGGGGATTGGTGCAGCTCCCCTTCGAGCAGTCGTTATTTGAAGAAAATTTCTACTATACTCTCTATCATCATAAACCACTTATGGGAGCAGTACGTGCATTTCCTTCTGATAGATTCTTGTATCTCGTGAGTGCATTAAATAATTTTCCTGATCAAAAAAGTGTTGAAGCTTTACGAACTGAACAAATAACTTATGTAGTGGTTGATGAAAATGAAATTCTAGTAACGGATGCGGCCCTTATCGATGCTGTAAATTTGGGCTTGAAATATGAAGGGTCTTTCACCGGCCAGAGTGTCTTTATCATAGACTACTAAATCTTTTGTATAATCATATCAATGTAAGAAGAGGAATATGCGCCACGAACTACTCACCTGGGATAATGTTGATCAATTAATTGAGCATCTCATTCCCCAATTTGACTATGGTTTTGATGGAATGGTTATTATCACGCGCGGCGGCATAGTGCCGGGTGGTTTGTTGGCTGCAGCGCTTCATTTGGAAAATATCCTGACTGCGTCGGTGGATTTTCCCGCTGAAACCAAGATGGATATTGCCAGACAGCAGAACCGATTTGTTTCCTGGCCGCAGTTCATCCAGTTTCCAGATAGGTCTGTGTTGAATGCCAGGCGAATCCTTGTTGTTGATGATGTGTGGGGTTCCGGGCGAACGATTACCGCTGTCAAGAATCGAATTTCAGGATTGGGTGGATTGCCTTATACCTGTGTCCTTCATTTCAACCCATACCGAAACTTGTTTGGTAAATACCGCCCTGATTATTATGCTGCAACGACAGATGCGTATATTGTGTACCCTTGGGAGGCACAAAAAAGCAGGGATAATCCAATTGTGGGCGGGTATGACCAGTAACTAAGAGGGTAAATTTAACAAGTTATCGAGCAAAACCTGGCGGTATTTTTCTACCATCATATCTACACAAAAATACTTTTCCGCTCTGGACCGTGCCGATTTTTTAAATGCGGGTAAATTATTTAGGATATTTTCAGCTGCTTTCGCCAGCGGTTTGGTTTTTGGTGCTTCCAGATTCCAATAATTCGTGCCGTATGGCACAACTGTTCCGCCATCCTCCCCAATGAGTTCAGGAAGTGATCCGGTGGCATAGCTTACGACTGGCAGCCCGCACCCTAGCGCCTCAATGAGTGAATTCGGGCATGCAGCATTGATTTCCGCGGGGAAAATTATATGTGCTGATCGGTCGAGTGTGGAAATTTCTTTGTGCGGAATCATCCCCAGCCAATTAATATTTACCTTGGGATCTGTTGAACCTTGATTCTCATTGACGAGGGTACATTTCCTGCGATCAGTAAATCAACTTGTTTGTGTGTTCGAGCAGATAAGGCGTTTGCCAGATCAACTGTGTTTAGCAAATCGCGCTCATGCCCGCCCTTAAAACTGCCTTCAACAACTAGCAGCCGGATAATTTCCAGGTTCATTTTTTTACTGGCTGATGGAGAAAACTCTTTAAGGTCAATGCCATTATAAATAACAGTATGCGGTGTCATAAGTGATCCGTGCACTGTATTCCACCAATCCCGTGTGAAATTACTCTGGTAAACAACCACATCTGCTAAACGGCGGCGCGTGAACGATAATTGGAGGTTCATTCGTTCAGATCGGAGATAGTGCTTTAGGCCCGTAAATTTTTTCTTATGCAACCAATTCATCCCATCTAATCGTTGCACAATGCGGATGCCATTGCGTTTTGCATAGAAGAGATCTTCAAAATGCCAGGTACTGCCAATAACCAGAACAGCTGTTGTTGAGGGGTCACGAGGATTGTGGTTGACGGGTATGCCTAATTTTTCCAATCCTTTCTTGAGTTTTGCCTGGAAGGATGAAGGCCCGCCAATACCTTGTAATTTTGGAAGAATACAAATAGATGAGTCAGCCACGTTGATTGAATTATCCTTTTAAGATATTTCCTGATTCGAGTAAATGTTTTTCAACAGAATCCGGGTGAATTTATGCAATTTTACTGGATTTAAGGATAAAATAGGACAATTTATACTATGGTAAACAAAAGACGCATTGTAGTGAAGATTGGCACATCTACCCTGACGGGTGGAGGATTGCATTTACTCCTNCCGCAGGTTGTGGATCTGGCNCGGCAAATATCCGAATTAATCGCAAATGGAGAAAAAGTTAGTGTGGTCTCCTCTGGTGCGATCGCGGTTGGACATGAAGCGCTTGGGTTTCCTGATCTTCCAAAATCGATATCCGCCAAACAAATGTTAGCTGCTGTAGGTCAGCCNAGACTCATGAATGTGTATGAGCAATTATTCGAAATATTTGGGTGTAAAGTTGCCCAGATCTTATTAACACGTGAAGATGTGCGCGACCGCCGAAGATATATTAATGCGCGCAACACAATAAACTCATTGCTGGACCATAAAGTGATTCCGATTGTCAATGAAAATGATACTGTTGCTACAGAGGAAATTGGAATTGGGGATAATGACAATTTGTCTGCGCTAGTTGCCAATTTGATCGAAGCTGATTTGCTGGTGCTGCTAACAGATCAAGAAGGCCTCTTTACAACTGACCCTGCCCGATCAGAAAATGCTGAGTTGATTCATCGTATAGACGATGAAGATATCCCTGAGGAAATATGGAANGCTGCAGGCGGTACACAGAATGGATTGGGTACTGGGGGNATGTTAACAAAATTGCAAGCCGCGGTAATTGCCAGGCAGTCAGGGACACATGTTGTGATTGCAAAAGGAAGTATAACGAACGTGCTTANCAGAATTGCTGCTGGTGAACAATTAGGCACACAAATCTATTCCCCATTTAATATTTTAGAAAGCAGGAAGAGGTTTTTACTGGCTGGCGCTCACAACCATGCGGCCATAATCATTGATGCTGGCGCAAAAAGCGCGCTTCGAACTGGCGGATCGCTGCTCCCTGTTGGGATCTCGGCGATAAAAGGNGATTTTNATNGGGGCGATATTGTGCCTGTGAGAGGATCTGATAACAAGGATTACGCGATTGGGTTGGTCAATTANTCATCAGAAGAAGTAAGAAGGATTAAGGGTAGGCAATCTGGAGAAATTGAGGCACTGCTCGGTTTTGCTTTTGGGGATGAAGTGATCCATCATAATAATATGACAGTGCTTCGTTAAAGGTGGAAACATGCTGAATGTGGAATCAATTTGCAAACATGCGAAACAAGCCAGCCGATCCTTAGCGCTGATCTCNACTGAAAAAAAAGATCATGCATTAACTGTACTCTCTGAATGGCTATTGGCTCATCAGAATGAGATCATCAGAGAAAACGAAAAAGATATCCGGAATGGCCGGGAAGGTGGATTATCATCAGCATTGATCGATCGGTTAACCCTTACACCAACTCGCATACATGGTATGTCAAATGACTTGCGAAATGTGATCAATCTACCTGATCCGGTAGGTGAGGTAATTGAAGACAAAAGCCTGGAAAGCGGGCTGCATCTTAAGAAACAGCGTGTACCACTGGGTGTATTGGCAGTGATCTATGAGTCTCGTCCAAACGTGACCATTGATGTGGCTTCTCTAGCGCTGAAAAGTGGAAANGCGATCATTCTGCGCGGCGGAAAAGAAACCATTCACAGCAACCGCATTCTCGTAGATGGGATCCACGCTGCTCTCCAAACGGCGAATATAGACCCGGATGCGGTACAGCTCATTAGCAACCCTGATCGAAAATTAGTGGAACAACTGCTTACTATGTATAAGTACGTGGATATGCTTATCCCGCGCGGTGGCGCTGGCTTACATAACTACTGCCGTAAACATTCCACTATCCCAGTAATCACGGGAGGAATAGGAGTTTGCCATCTTTTTGTGGATGAAAGTGCGGATCAAAGCCACTCGTTGAAAGTAATCCAAAATGCCAAGATCCAACGACCAACTGTGTGCAACGCTTTGGACACTGTGCTGGTACATAAAACAATAGCAATAGATTTTATCCCGCTGCTTATTGATCTTCTAAAGAAAGATGATGTTGCGTTCAGGCTGGATGAACGAGCAATGGAATTTATTCCTGAAAAATATGACGCGGAAGTTCGATTAGCCAAGGAAAATGATTTTGATACCGAATGGCTGTCTTTGGTGCTGGGCGTGAAGGTTGTTGATGGGATCAGTGATGCGCTATCCCATATTTCTCAACATTCCACAGGACATTCTGATGGCATCCTGACAGAGAATGAGGAGAACGCAAATCGATTTACTATTGAGGTGGATTCTGCCGCAGTATACGTGAATGCCAGCACCCGCTTTACTGATGGGGCACAATTTGGTTTAGGCGCAGAAGTGGCTATTTCCACACAACGCCTTCACGCGCGCGGGCCAATGGCTCTGAGAGAATTAACGACATACAAGTGGGTTGTTCGGGGAAAATATCATTTTCGTCATTAACCATCAATATTTTTTATCTAATTGTTTAAAAGTGTTTCCACGATTTTGATCGCTGCTTTTCCATCGCCATAAGGATTGGCAGCGTGTGCCATAGTCTGATAAGCGGATTGGTCATCGAGAAGGTGGGCGGCTTTATTAACAATAGTATTGGTATCTGTCCCAACTAGCTTAAGTACTCCGGCGTCAATACCTTCTGGACGTTCAGTCACTTCCCGCAGGACAAGGCAGGGGATGCCTAACCCGGTTGCTTCTTCTTGGATACCGCCCGAATCGGTGAGGATCAGGTGGGCGTGTTTAAGCAGGTGTACCAAGGATAAATATTCCAACGGGGGAAGAAGGGTGATATTGGGAATGTTGCTGAGTAATTCGTATACTGGTTTATTGATATTAGGATTGAGGTGAACCGGATAGATGATCTCTATTCTGTCTTTATACCTTTTAGCCAATGATTGGAGCGCTGCACAGATGTCATTGATTGGTGTTCCGAAGTTCTCACGGCGGTGCGCGGTAACAATGATCAACTGTTTTTCTCCTGAAAGGATTTCTTTCTTTCCTAACAGATCTTCAATCTCCTTTGGAATTGGCAGNGTGATGATCTGTGTGAGTGCATCAATGATGGTATTGCCAGTTACTTTAATGAGTTCATCTGCGATACCCTCTCGCAGGAGGTTATTGCGAGCCCATTCAGTCGGTGCAAAATGGTAATCGGCGGTTACACTCGTTACCCGGCGGTTGATTTCCTCTGGGAAGGGCTGCCACTTATCCCCGGTACGTAGGCCGGCTTCCACATGTCCGATCTTGATGTGGCGATAATAGGCGGATAGAGTAGCTGCCATGACGGTGGTTGTATCACCCTGCACAAGCATCCAATCTGGCTTGAATTCCTCAAGGATTGGATCAAGGTGGGTGAAGATAGATGCGGTTAACGAAGNCAGACTCTGNTTTTCACGCATCAGGTCTAGATCGCGTGTGGGTTTGATTTTAAAGAGGTTAAGTACCTGATCCAACATCTCACGGTGCTGGGCAGTGATAACGGGAATAGATTTAAAATGAGGGTGCTTGTCTAATTGCTGGATGATGGGCGCTAATTTGATTGCTTCCGGTCGGGTGCCGAAAACGGTCATTACACGAATGAGGTCCATTACTTATTTTTNCCATCCCCTAATCGGATGTATGNGAAACCAGCGGACTGCCACGATCCTCTGTTCCACCCATTAACNGTATCCAATACAACACAGGCACTGGTGGTTTTTGCTAATTTTTTTGGATCAATACTTTTCAGTTTGGAATGACCGACAAGAAGGATGATTATTTCTGCTTGTGCTGCCGCCTGTTCCACTGTGCGGGCAGTTTCAACGCCTTCAATAGAATAATCTAAATCAAATGGTTCATAAATGTGAACTTTTGCACCTGCATCACGCAGGATTTTGACGGTTTCAATTGCGGGGGATTCTCGCAGGTCATCGACGTCTGGTTTATACGCCAGACCTAACGCGGCAACCTTTTTCCCACTAACCTTTCCTGTATTTCGTTCAAGAAAATCCAGCACATATTTTGGCTGGGTATCATTTACTGTGCGGGCAGTAGAGATCAGNTTTGTAAGGTCCGGAGCAGATTCAACAAAGAACCAGGGGTCTACACTAATGCAATGCCCACCGACTCCAGGACCTGGATTGAGGATTTCGACACGTGGATGGTGGTTTGCGAGATTGATCGCCTCCCAGATATCCACCTGAAAGCGGTCTGCCAATCGAGNAAATTCATTGGCTGCCGCAATGTTAATATCTCGGTANGTGTTTTCCATTAACTTGACCATCTCGGCAGTCGTAGCGTCAGTAAGGATGATCTCTCCGCGCACAAACAAACTGTACAGCGCTTTGCCAGCTTTCGCTGAAGCCTCATCAACTCCTCCGATCACACGAGCATTTTCGATCAGCTCTCTAAGTATTTGGCCTGGCAGTACGCGTTCTGGAGAATAAGCAAGGTAAAAATCCTTTCCTGCTGTGAGTCCGCTTTTTTCTAAAATTGGTGCCACAATGTCAACTGTTGTGCGGGGTGGAGAGGTGGATTCCAGGATGACCAAATTGCCTTTTTTTAGATGGGGTGTAATGGCTTTGGCTGCAGCGGTGACAAAATTGAGGTCGGCTGATTTACCCTCTTTGAACGGTGTGGGTACAGCGATGATGAACGCGTCTGCCGCCTGCGGTTGATCTTTAATGACTAGATTACCCGAACGGATGGCTGCCTGAACTAATGTCCGCAGCCCGGGTTCAAATAGATGCACTTTTCCGTGGTTGAGGCTTTCAACAACCGCGGGATTGGTGTCTACACCGATGACTTTGAGCCCATGTGTAGCAAACGTACTTGCTGTTGGTAAACCAATATATCCAAGGCCCAGTACGCAGAGTGTTTGATAACTCACAGCTGGTATCTCCTCATAAGAATTCTCCTAATTATCCCATAAATTAAGTTAGCAACTTCGATGATCGTATAAAGGAGAAAATCTTGGTAATGAAATAACCCGTGAATCATATATAATAAAAAAACGGTCTAATTGATGTGTTGGATTAATTCTTGACATAAAGGCAGATAAGATAATTATGAAACGAAACCTTATTTTTCTCCTAATTTTCCTAATTATTCTAAACGGTTGTGCAATCATTGAAGGTGAAAGTTCTCCTGGCAG
>JGI24724J26744_10003203_pt1 | contig 10662 bp, 9 predicted proteins | sample Cruoilmetagenom7_FD_26744 | JGI IMG/M metagenome (IMG submission 26744)
CCTCTATGGGCAACCGACGCGAGGGGATACAAACCTGACCGATGCCTTCAACCGGCGGTTCGAAATTGATGAGCCGCAACAGTGCTTTGACATCCCGCCCGGGTTCTTTGACAAGCTGGTTGTCGGCCCGTCATTCGTGACAGCNCCCGGAATTTTGCCTGTATTATCAGGGCGACTGCCGCGACTCGAAGGGCGATCGTGTGACGTACACGCACGTTTCGCCGTTGGTGGAACGCCGTGGTACCAGGCGATGCGCGCCGAGGCCGAGATGGCATTGACACAGATCTCCGACATCACCGTATTCAAAGGCGAAGGTGTGCCACTGGCCCGCTTTATGGTCGAGATGCAGAACACCAAAATCGGCTTCAGCCCGTTTGGTTATGGCGAAGTGTGTTGGCGCGACTATGAGGCGATCATGGCAGGCGCTGTCCTGTTGAAACCCGACATGAGCCACATTGAAACGGCACCGGATATCTTTGTGCCGTGGGAAACCTATGTGCCGGTAAAATGGGACCTTTCGGACTTTGAAGAGACCGTTCGAACCTTGGTGGCTGATGCTAGCTTACGTCATAAGATCGCACGGCAAGCCTTTGAAACTTTGCATGATTGGGTAACGTCAGACCAATTCGCGCGGGCGATGGCGCCGCTATTTTCCAAATAGAGTGCAGGGGCCGGGATTGGCCCCTCATTCGGGTTGCTGTTCGGCCTGTATAAGCGCCTGCCAGGCATCGTATTGTGACAGGAATATACGCCCGTTCAGATCTTGAAGCAGGTGCGATTTGCGCAACCGGTCCATCACCGGACCTTTGACCTCGGACAAATGCAGGCCGATCTCCATTTCGGTCAAGCGCCGGTTAATCACCTCAAGGCTCTCGAGTGCTGAAAAGTCTATTTCGTTGATCGCCGAACACATCAAGACCACGTTGCGAACCGGCGACCCTTTGGCCGTACGATCCTGGATCAAGTCTTCCAGAAAGCGGGCATTCACAAAATACAGGCTCTCATCCACACGCAGGGTCAACAGCGTGTCGTCGGTTTCCACCTTATGACGCAAGACGTTACGAAAATGATGCGTGCCAGACACCAGACCGACCTCGGCAACGTGCGGACGCGAGGTTTTGTACAGGTGTAGGAAAATCGACAGGATCACACCGGCTGAAACCCCTGTTTCGACGCCAAACCCGAGCGTCAGAAGGATCGTTGCCGTCACCGCAAAAAAGTCGGCCCGCGAATACCCCCAGGTTTTTTTCAGAATTGAAAAATCCACCAGCGACAGCACCGCGACAATGATTGTCGCGGCCAATGTCGCTTTGGGCAGGAAGTAGACCAACGGGGTCAGCGCGAGCGCCGCAATTGCCAAACCAATCGCCGTGAAAGCACCGGCTGCGGGTGTTTCGGCCCCGGCGTCATAGTTCACGACAGAGCGTGAAAACCCGCCGGTGACCGGATAGCCGCCGGTAAAGGCCGCGCCGAGGTTGGCCGCGCCAAGCCCGATCAGTTCTTGATCCGGGTTGATGCGCTGACGCTTTTTTGCGGCAAGCGTTTGTGCGACAGAAATGGACTCCACGAACCCGATGACCGAAATCAAGAGGGCAGGGATGAACAACTGGCGGATCAAATCTGGATCGAACGAGGGCATCGTCAGGGGCGGCAGGCTTTGCGGAACCGAGCCGACAACTGCGACGCCCCAGCCATCAAGCCCCAGCGCCCAAGTCACCAGCGTTGTGACCAGAACGGCGGCAACCGGGCCTGCTTTGGTCGCGACATCTGCTAGTTTTGGCCCCAGGCCCATGGACAGAAGTTTAGGCTTTAACCCTTTGCGAACCCAGAACAAAAACGCCGTCGCTGAGGCTCCGATCAGCACTGTGATTATGTTGGTGTTGCCCAGATTTTGCACCAGCGTCCACAACAAGTCGATCAACGAGTGGCCGTTTGCCGATATGCCCAGAATGTGTTTCAACTGGCTTGCCGCGATCAAGATGCCTGAGGCGGTGATGAAGCCTGCGATCACCGGGTGGCTCAGGAAATTCGCTAGGAAACCGAGGCGGAAGACGCCCATAACCAACAGTATCGCACCCGACAGAAACGCCAGTGTCAGCGCGGCGACGGCGTAGCCCATGGTGCCGGTTTCGGCAATTTGCCCAATGGCGGCTGCGGTCATCAATGATACCACCGCGACCGGGCCTACAGCCAGCGCACGCGAGGTGCCGAATATCGCATACAGGATAATCGGCACAATGGACGCGTAGATCCCGGCCTCGGGCGGCAGACCCGCCAACAGCGCATAAGCTAGCGATTGCGGGATCAGCATGATCGTCACGATGACGGCGGCGATCAGGTCGTTCGACAGGGCTTCGCTGTTATAGGTCCGGCCCCAGTCAAAGACCGGCATATATTTCGTCAGACGAAAGGACATTCAGGCCCCCAGACAATTGGTGATTGCATCGAGTGTGTACATTGTAACCGTGGCATTCATATTCAAGATATCAAATATGATAGACACATCAATTGTGCAACCCCAATTCAGGGGGAACCGTTGCCGGGCCGCAGTTGTCTGGTGTCAGCCGCGTGGAAAGACTAACCCGTCGAACAGTTTGCGGGCCGTGCGCTGGGTGCCGGCGCCGACCACTGCGCCAGCCGTGTCCATCTCGATCAGAACCTTGGCGGCGCCGGTTGGATGTTCAATGTGAAAGTCCGTACCTTGGGGCAGGGTTGCCAGTCGTGCGGCAGGGCTACCCTGCAATGTGCACGCCGTGGCGACGCTAACCGCGGCGAAAACACCGATCGAGGCGTGACAGCGGTGCGGAATAAAACTGCGCGTGTTGATGACCCCACCATGCGTGGGGGCAGAGACAAGCGTCATCTTGGGCACCGATTTTGCGGAAACGTCGCCCAAATTCATCAAGGCCCCCGCTTTGAGGCGGATCGATTCCAGCCGCGATTTCAACGCGCTATCACCATCAAGCTGGTCTCGAGGTTCTTGCCCCGTCAGGCCAAAGTCTGCCGCATCCATCACAACGCAGGGCATCCCGTTGTCGATGAGAGTGCAGGCCACGTCGTCAATCCAGTCAACCGCTTGACCCGATGGCAGCAGCGCCCCGCACATCGAGCCTGCAATGTTCTGGAACAGCAGCGGAACGGGCGCGTGCGTCCCCGGCACCCCGTCGATACTGGCGTTGCCTGCATAGGTGACGCGGCCGGCCGGGGTCTGCACCCACGCCAGCGCAACCTCGCCGGTGTTGAGCATATGAATGCGCACCGGGGTTTCGCCGTCTCGCGCCTGCACCAAGCCGCGCTCGATTGCGGCGGGGCCAACACCCGCCAGAATATTGCCACAGCCCTGGGCGTCGCTGACCAGCGCCCGATCAACGAACACCTGCAAGAACAGATAGTCCACGTCGGCATCCGGCCGCGACGCGGGCGACAGGATCGCGACTTTCGAGGTCAGAGGGTCTGCGCCGCCGATCCCGTCGATCTGTTGCGGGTCGGGGCTGCCCATAATCCGCAACAGCAGGTCGTCGCGCGCGGCAGGGTCGCTTGGCATGTCCGAGGCGAGAAAAAACGCCCCCTTGGACGAGCCGCCGCGCATCCACAAGCAGGGGACGCCATCGACCGCCGGGTCAGACATATTTCAGGCCCTTTTCGGCCAGCCGCGGGCGCATATCATAGATATCAAGGCCCAGTTCACCCGATTCCAGACGCAGGCGTTTGGCCTCTTCGGCGTCAAGCCGGACCTGCGCCGCCGCCATGGTCGTGTTTGCGTCCGCGCGTGGCACGACACACACACCGTCATCATCGGCGACGATAATATCGCCGGGGTTGACCAAAGCGCCCGCGCAAACAATCGGGATATTGACGGAGCCAAGGGTCTCTTTGACCGTGCCCTGCGCGGAAACCGCCGTGGACCATACGCTGAACCCCATGCGCCGCAGATCACGCGTATCGCGAACTCCGGCATCGATAATCAGCGACCGGCAGCCGCGCGCCATCGCCGAGGTGGCCAGCAAATCACCGAAATACCCCATGTCACAGGGCGAGGTCGGTGACAGAACCAGCACATCACCCGGTTGCAGTTGCTCGATCGCCACATGGATCATCCAGTTGTCACCGGGTGCTGCCGAAATGGTCACTGCCGATCCGGCAATTGCGACATCCTGCTGGATGGGCCGCATGCCCGCCCGCATCAGACCGCTGCGTCCTTGGCTCTCATGAACCGTCGCAACCCCGGCTTGGCCGAGTTTCTCGATTACCGATGGATCGGCGCGTTCAATGTTCTGGACGACGACGGGCATGGGAAAACCTCTCTGTTTGCGGAAATTATAGCTCGTCGACCGTGCGCGGGAAAATCGACTCGAACCCTTCGGCATAGCGGCAATCGCGGCCGCCAGATTGCCCGCCCGAGTTCCGCTTGAAATGGTTGGCGCGGTTCTGCGCGACACGGGTGTAAAAGTCCCACAGATGCTCTTGGCCCTGCATACATTCGATCGCCGCGCGTTTCTTATCCCAGACCGGCGTGATGTCGAGGAAGGTGTCGGGCTTCCACTCCATCTGCTCGGACTGGTGGGGCTCGAACAGGTAAACCTGCGGCGCACCCAAAACCTTTTCGCCCGGATTGTGGCCCCATGCCTGCGCCGTCGACCGGCATTCCAGCACGATTTGCGTGGTCTGCATGTGGTCGGAATTATACGGATCCCACTTGGAGTGGCTCATCATGAAGCTTGGCTGCACCTTGCGCATGATATCGACCAAGGCAAAGCGGCTTTCACGGGTAAAGTCCATCGGATAGTCACCCAGATCCATGCAGATCAGATCATGGACACCCAGGGCGGCGGCGGCTTTTTCTGCCTCGTCGCGGCGGGCGGTTTTGACCTTTTCCTCGGTCATACCGGGTTGCTTCCAAAGCTTGGCGCTTTCACCGCGTTCGCCAAACGACAGGCAGGCAACGGTGACATCATAGCCAAGCTCGGCATGCAAGGCGATGGCCCCGCCACAGCGCCAGACAAAATCGGCGGCATGGGCGCTGACAATGAGCGCGGTCTTTTTATCTGACATTGAGAATCCTCCGGAAGGTTGCTGGAGACACTAAGCTGATGTTGAAATATTTCAAATCGGAAAGCCGTGTTTCTCTATAAGCTTGTGCTATTGCAGGGCGTTTCCTAGCGGCACAAGGGTGGCTCTTCTTACTATAAAGACAGAAAACTGACGTTCATCGGGTTTGGCGAAGCCGGTAGCGCGTTTGCTGCCAGCATTGATCGCACAGGGATGGCCGTGGTGTGAGGCTACGACATTCGCGACAGGGCTTTCCGGCGCAGAATATACCGGCCTGCACCACCCCCAAGGAAGCGCTGGCGGGGGCCGCCGCCGTGTGGTGTCAGGGCCGATCTGTTGCTCGACGCCTTGGGGCTAACCCCCTAGCTGCTGGTTCGGCTTTGGTCAGAGCTTCAGCAACCGCTTCGCGTTCTCTTTCAGGATCAGCGGTCGCACCTCGTCGCGGAAAGGGGATTTTCGAAATCCGCCAACCAGCGGTCAGGGGTGATCGCGGGCCAGTCCGACCCGAACAACATCTTTTTCCTGAGCATCGTATTGGCGTATTTCATCAGAATTTCGGGGAAATACTTGGGGCTCCAACCGCTGAGGTCGATATAGACGTTCGGCTTGTGCTGACAGACCGAGAGAGCCTCCTCCTGCCAAGGAAACGACGGGTGCGCCAGAATGATCGGCATATCAGGAAAATCGACGGCCACGTCATCAAGATACATCGGGTTCGAATACTTTAATCGCATGCCCATGCCGCCGCGCATCCCGGATCCGACGCCGGTCTGTCCTGTGTGGAACAGCGTGATCGCGCCTTCGTCTGCGATCGCCTGATAGAGCTCATAGGCCATGCGGTCGTTGGGGTAAAACCCTTGCATCGTCGGGTGGAATTTGAACCCCTTGATGCCGAAATCGCGCACCAAACGCCGCGCCTCACGGACACCGGCCTTGCCCTTGTGTGGATCAATCGAGGCAAACGGGATCAGGATATCATCATTCTCGGCGGCGATCTGCGCGACTTCTTCGTTGTGATAGCGCCGGAATCCGGTTTCGCGTTCGGCATCGACAGGAAAGATCACCGCCGCAATCTTGCGGTCACGGTAGTATTGCGCGGTTTCCTGAATGGTCGGCAACATGCCCGCCGCGCCTGCCGGATTTTTGAAATAGGTCGCCATGCCGGCCTGGAATTCATTGTACCCGTCATCGCGGCAATCATCGCATGGCTCTTCGGCATGCGTGTGAAAGTCGATTGCGATGATCTCGTCAAGATTGATGCTCATGACCGGTCCTTCGGGAATGCAAGCTTGTGTAAGAGGGCGCTGAGTTGCGTGGTTTCAAGGGCGGTTAAACCAATGTTTTCAGCAGCATGGACCTCAAGAAAGGGTTTGCGCAACACCTGCAGATGCTGCTTGCCGTATTCTGTCAATGTCAGGCGGACAGAGCGNCGATCTTCGGGGGGGATGTGCCGCTCGATCAATCCGTCGCGCACCAGCCGCTGCACAAGTTTGGTCATATGCGCGGGCTTGATGTTCAAATCCCGCGCGACCAATCCTTGACGCACACCGGGATTCAGATCGATGAGCCATAGCACCGTGGTTTCGCCGGGGCGCACCTCTGTCCCGGCAAATTCCTCGTAAAACATATCGTACATGCGCACCTGAGCCAGCCGCACCAAAAANCCCAGTGATTGCGTCAACTCGCCCATGTCCAAGGCGTCGTCGCTATGCGTCTGGAGCTTTGGCTGGTTCATGTCATGTATCCGGGCGGGCGACCTTGGACACACGTTTGGCGAGAAAGTCGTTCAGGCGCGCTTCGGCTTCAGGGCTGGTCGTGGTGAAGGACGAGATCAAGCTTTCGACCCACAACCCGTCATCCGATCCCATGTCGTTGATGCGGGGCAGGGCGTGGATAATCGCATAATTCGACAATTCGGCGTTGGTCGCGGCTTGCGCGGCTAGCTTGGTCGCATGCTCCAGAGCTTGCCCCTCGGGCACAACATAGTTGACGATTGCCCAGCGTTCCGCGGTTTCGGCATCAACCGAGCGACCGGTCATCATCAGGTCGGTCATCCGCGTGACACCCATCAACCGCGCCGAACGCACCGAGGCGCCGCCACCGACGAAAATCCCGCGTTGCCCCTCGGGGAGGGCAAAGAATGCTGTCGTATCGGCCACGCGCACATGCACCGAAGACGCAAGTTCCAGACCGCCGCCGACCACCGCGCCATGAAGTGCTGCGATCCATGGCAGTTTGCCACGCTGAATGCGGCCGAACACTTGATGCCAGCGGCGCGAGCCGTGAACCCCTTCGAACGGGGTTTTCTTGACGTGCTCTGCCAGATCAAGGCCGGCGCAGAAATGCGGCCCGTGGCCGAAAATCACGGCGGCTTTGGCCGTGCTTTCGACCTCGGTAATCACGCGGTCGAGTTCCTCGATGAAGGCATCCGAGATCGCATTGCGCTTTTGGGGCCGGTTCAAACCGACCAGCGCCACATTATCCCGGTATTCAAGCGATACATAGTCCATCAAGGTTCACCCGCGTTTATTCGTTTCGCGAGTAGTATCCGAGAAAATAGTTTCCGTGTAAACAATATTAATGCCCGGCCCGGTATTCTGTCCCAGCATTTTGTGTCTGGCTCTCTGACTGTGGGGCCTAACCCAGCAATTTTGCCATATGCTGCATTGCCAGCGCATAGCCATGTACGCCAAAACCGGCCATAACCGCATCGGCTCGGTTGCTGACATAGGACTGATGGCGAAAGTGCTCGCGTTTGTGGACCTGACTGATGTGCACCTCGATCACCGGACCGTTGAACGCCTGCAATGCATCAAGAACCGCGACCGATGTATGGGTCAATGCGGCGGGGTTGATGATGATCCCGACGGCGTTCTCACGCGCTTCGTGGATCCAGTCGACGATCTGGCCTTCCCAGTTTGACTGCCGCAAATCGACATGTAATCCGCACTCTGCACCCAATGCCTTGCAGGCCGTGGCGACGTCGTCCAGTGTCTCGTGGCCATAGATATCGGGCTCGCGCTTGCCCAACAGGTTCAGATTGGGGCCATTGAGGATATAAATCGTTCGGGTCATCGCATTTGCCTGATTATGGGGGCTGCTTGCGCCAGCATATCTCTCCATCAGCCGTCGCGCCAGCCCGACGAGGGCATTCTTGATCCGTCACAGCGATGTGAGGCACGGTCTGCGACAATGCGCTAGGCGATAGACGCTTGGCACCGTACTCTCGGGGCCGTGTCAGCCGGCACACCATGGCGAGAACTCTGGACAATCGGGGCCGTTGAAATGCGAAATGCCGCCAGCTTTGTTGCCCTGAACCGCTTTGGCATGGGGGCTGCGCCGGGTGACGGCGACCGGGTCGGCACCGACCCCCGCGGTTGGGTGCTGAACCAGATCATACCCGCCCCCCAAGCCCCGCGGCTCTATCGCAACCAACGCGGCACCGAAGCGATATTGCGCAGCATCTTCGAGGCGCAAGAGGAGGGTGGCGACGCCGCACGTCGTGCCGCGATCCGCACCGCATATCGGTCGGAGTATAACCCTTCGCTTGTGACCCGCGCCCGCCTGACCATCGCCACGGATACACCCTTTGTGGATCGTATGACGATGTTCTGGTCCAACCATTTTACGATCTCGAACTCCCGCCGGGTCATCGGCGCCGCACTTCCGGCGTTCGAGCGCGAGGTCATCTTGCCGCGTATATTCGGACGCTTTGCCGATCTGCTCAAAGCCGTGGTGCGGCATCCCTGCATGCTGGTATATCTGGATAATACGGTGTCCGTTGGTCCGAATTCGCCCGTCGGGCAACGCCGTGCCCAGCGTGGTGCGCGCCAGGCGTTGAACGAAAACCTCGGGCGCGAGGTGTTGGAACTGCATACTTTGGGTGTGGGCGGCGGGTATACACAGGATGATATTGTGGCGCTTGCCAGTGTGCTGACCGGTTGGCGGCATGGCGGTATTTGGGGCCGCCCCGAGGGGCAGGCGATTCACGGCGGATTCCTATTTCGCCCTGACGTGCATGAACCCGGCGCAAAAACCATTCTTGGTCGGACCTATCCCGAGGCCGGCGCGGACGAAGGGTTGCAGGTGCTCGATGATCTGGCACGCCATCCGGCCACCGCGCATCATATCGCGACGAAATTGGTGCGCCATTTCGTCGCCGACGATCCGCCCGCAGATGCCGTGGCCCATATCGCGCGGGTCTTTATGGATACGGATGGCGACCTGTCCGAGATTTCGCGGGCTGTCATCGGGCTGGATCAGGCCTGGGCCGATCCGCTGGCCAAGGTGAAATCGGCGTATGAATTCGTGATCGCTGTTCACCGGGCCTCGGGGCGCATTCGCGCGACGCGGCAGGAAATATTTCAGCCCCTAAACCTGCTGGGTCACTTCCCTTTTGCCGCGCCGTCGCCGCAGGGCTGGGGGGATACCGCTGGCCACTGGATCGCACCCGAGGCGTTGATGCGCCGCATTGAATGGTCCCGCCGGTTCGCAGCGCAGCTGCCAGCCAGCCTGATCCCGCAGCGGTTTTTGGCGGATATCCTCGGTCCGGTTGCCAGTGACAGCCTGCGCACTTGGGTTGATCGTGCCCCGTCCGGTGATGCGGCGCTGGCGATGATCTTTGCCAGCCCCGCTTTTCAAAGGAGATAAGCATGCTCAACCGTCGCGCTTTTCTGCATGCCACGGGTGCCGGGCTATTGAGCGCCGCCAGTGGCACCCGCATGGGGTTCGCATCCACTCCGGGCGAGAAACGCTTTGTCTTTATCTTCTTGCGCGGTGGTCTTGACGGGTTGCACGCGCTGACCCCATTTGCCGATGCGCGCTACGCCCAGCTACGCCCGACTTTGGCGATTGATCCGGCCGAGGTGGTCAGTCTGGATGGCTATTTTGGCCTGCACCCGGCGCTTGCCGCACTTGGGCCGCTGTTTCACGCGGGCGAGGTGGCTTTTGTGCCCGCCGCCTCGACGCGGTATCGCAGCCGGTCGCATTTCGACGGGCAAAACATGCTTGAAAATGGGTCCGGCAGGCCGTTTGGTGCACGGGATGGCTGGCTGAACCGCGCGATCCTTGGCCTCAATGACGGCGACCGGCGGCTTGGGCTGGCGCTGGGGCCAACGGTGCCTTTGATGATGCAGGGCGCAGCGGATATCCAAACCTATGCGCAATCGCCCTTGCCCGAGGTGGATGAGGATTTTCTGGCGCGACTGGGTCAGGTGTACAGCCATGACCCGATGTTCGCGCAGGCCTTGCGCGACGCACAGGGCACACCGGATCCGCAAATGGTCGAGCGCCGCAATACCCCGCTCGCCAATCAGGATTTCGCCGTGTCAGCGAGTATCGCCGCCGAGTTTCTGGCCCGCGACACCGGCCCCCGCGTCGCGGCGATGGAGATACAGGGTTGGGATACCCATAGCGGCCAGCGATGGCGTTTGAATGGTTTGCTGGACGGGCTCGCGCAGGGTCTGATTGCGTTGCGTAGCGGGTTGGGACCGGCGTGGCGCGAAACAGTCGTGATGGTCGCCTCGGAATTCGGGCGCACGGCCGCCGAGAACGGCAGCCGTGGCACGGATCATGGCACGGGCGGGCTGGCGATATTGGCGGGCGGGGCGGTAA
>JGI24724J26744_10003204_pt1 | contig 10654 bp, 8 predicted proteins | sample Cruoilmetagenom7_FD_26744 | JGI IMG/M metagenome (IMG submission 26744)
GGTGTGCGGCGCTGGCGCGGCTGGCGCAGCGAGGCGACGCGGAGGGGCCGTGCCTTGTGGTGACAACGGCNGGGGCACTGGTGCAGCGCGTGCCGCCGGTCGAAACGATGCGCGCGTCGAGTTTTTCTGTCGCGGTTGGCGGGCGGGTCAATCAGGCAGAATTGACCAGCTATCTGAATGTAAACGGCTATGTGCGGACCAGCACAGTTAGCGAAAAGGGCGAATATTCCATCCGGGGTGGCAAGGTCGATATCTTCCCGCCAGATGGGATCGAACCTGTGCGGCTGGACCTGTTTGGCGACGAGCTTGAGACGATCAAATCGTTTGACCCTGAAACCCAATTGTCTGTTCGTGGGCTTAAGTCGATTGCGCTGGCGCCGGTGAGCGAAATTCTGTTTCAGGAAGACACACAAAGCCTGTTTCGCGATCGCTATCTGGCNGAGNTGGGCTCACCCGCNGGGGACCCGATGTATGAGGCGGCGCGGGCGGANATTCGCCGTCAGGGCGTGGAGGCGTGGTTGCCGCTGTTTCACACGCGATTGGATACGGTCTTCGACTATATCGGGCCGGGCGCGCTGATCGGCATGGGCTATTTGGCCAGTGAGGCTGCGACTGAACGTCAAACACAAGCCGCCGACTATTACGAAGCGCGGGTTGAGGCAGCGGGGGAAACCCGCGATGCGAAGGTGCTGCCGCCAGAAGCATTGTACTTACAGGAACAAGAACTCTCTGCGGCGTTGAGTGCTTTCAGTGTGGCCAGGTTCTCGCCATCGTCGGGCGAAGGTGGATTTGATCTAGGCGGCGCAAGCGGGCGCAATTTTGCACCAGAACGCGCACGTCAGGATGTGAACATATTCGAGGCGGCGGCGGAGCATGCCAAAGCCTTGCGGTCATCGGGTAAAACGGTTGTTTTTGGCGCGTATACGGAAGGCTCCGCCGAGCGTTTGACCGGGGTGATGGCGGATCACGGATTGGAAGGATTGGAGCGCGTCTACTCGCTGGATGCCGCTCGAACGGCGGGGCTGGCGCTTTGCGAACTGCCGCTGGAAACCGGCTTTGAGACATCAGATCTTGCGGTCATCGCGGAGCCGGATGTGCTTGGTGACCGACTGGCCGCCCCTCGCCGCAAACGCAAGGCCGCGAACTTTATCGCCGAAGCCGGATCACTGAACCCCGGCGACTTCGTGGTTCATGTTGATCACGGTGTTGGGCGCTACGAGGGCCTAAAAACGCTCGATCTGGCGGGTGCAGAGCATGATTGCCTTGAGCTGGGGTATGCCGGCGGCGACCGGATATTCCTGCCGGTTGAAAATATTGATCTGATCAGCCGCTATGGCAGTGAAGATGCCGATAGCGCGATGGATCGGCTGGGCGGCGTTGGTTGGCAAACGCGGAAGGCCAAGGCCAAGAAGCGCATATTGGAAATGGCCGCCGAACTGATGGCGATTGCAGCGGCGCGTGAGCTTAAGCGCGCCGAAGCGGTTCAGTCCGGTGACGGCATGTATGAGGAATTTGCGGCGCGCTTCCCTTACGAAGAAACCGACGATCAGTTGAACGCGATTGAAGATGTGCTTGGCGACTTGTCATCCGGACGCCCAATGGACCGCTTGGTTTGCGGTGATGTTGGGTTCGGCAAGACCGAAGTTGCGCTGCGCGGTGCCTTTATCGCGGCGATGGCGGGCATGCAGGTGGCGATCATCGCGCCGACAACACTGCTGGCGCGCCAGCATTTTGAGACGTTCTCGGCGAGATTTGCGGGCTGGCCGTTAAAAGTGCGGCAGCTGTCCCGATTTGTATCGACCAAAGATGCCAACGAGGCGAAAGAAGGTCTCAAGAACGGCACGGTTGATGTTGTCGTCGGCACCCATGCATTGCTGTCAAAATCAGTCGCGTTCCGCCGATTGGGGCTGTTGATCGTCGATGAGGAACAACGCTTTGGTGTGAAGCACAAAGAGCGGCTGAAGGAGATCAAAGCCGATGTCCATGTGCTGACGCTTTCGGCCACGCCAATCCCGCGCACACTGCAAATGGCCCTTACGGGTATTCGCGATCTGTCGATTATCGCCACCCCGCCGATCGATCGGCTNGCGGTGCGGACTTATGTGACNGAATTCGACGCCGTTACCATTCGCGANGCATTGCTGCGTGAGAANTATCGCGGCGGCCAAAGNTATTACGTNGCACCGCGCATTTCTGACCTTGATTATCTTGAACAATTTTTGCGCGAGAATGTGCCGGAAGTGAGNTTTGTCATCGGGCATGGTCAGATGCCAGCAAGCGAGCTGGAAGANCAGATGACGGCCTTTTATGAGGGCGAGTATGATGTCCTGCTTTCGACCACAATTGTTGANAGCGGTCTGGATATTCCNCGTGCGAATACGCTGATCATCCACAAAGCCGACCGTTTTGGNCTGGCGCAGNTATACCAANTGCGAGGGCGGGTNGGGCGNGCNAAATTNCGGGCCTATGCCTATCTGACGACGCCGAAAGATCGTGTTATTTCGGCCTCAGCAGAGCGGCGATTGAGAGTGCTGCAGTCGCTCGACAGCCTNGGGGCCGGGTTCCAGCTTGCCAGCCACGATCTTGATATGCGCGGTGGTGGGAACCTGCTTGGGGATCAACAATCCGGGCATGTACGGGAAGTCGGTGTCGAGCTGTATCAACAGATGTTGGAAGACGCGGTGAAGGCACTGCAAGCCGGTGCAGCCGAAGCCGGCGATGTGATCGACGAGTGGTCACCGGTGATCAACCTTGGCATGTCGGTGCTTATTCCAGAGGGCTATGTTGAAGACCTTGGCGTGCGTCTGGGCCTTTATCGGCGGCTTGCCGATACCGACACAGAAGAGGGCCGGGAGGCGTTCGCAGCAGAATTGATCGATCGCTTCGGGCCGCTTCCTGAAGAAACGAAGCAGCTGCTGGATGTGACGGCGGTGAAGGTGTCTTGCAAAACACTAGGAATTTCCAAGCTCGACGCCGGACCGAAGGGCGTTGTTGTGACGTTTAGAGACGACACATTGGTCGATCCTGCACAGCTAATGATGTTGGTGCGGTCGCGGCCNGGCAAGATGAAGCTGCGCCCGGACAGTAAGCTGGTGGTGACCGGTGTGCCGTCTGATATCCGCGCGAGAGTGCGGGCGGTAAAAGCCCTGCTTACCGAACTTATGGGAACGATTGAAACGGCGCGTTAGGCGCGTTTCAGGGATTGCAGCGTTGGTTTGGCAACCAATGCGCCGAGCAGGGTATCTACCGTGTGGAATTGGCGACGTTCTATTACGCGCCATTCGACTTGTTCGCCAACAGCGGCCTCAACCCGACGCGCCAGACGGATCGCCCCGCGATAGGGCGTTGCCGGAAGGGTAATACAGATATGGTCTTGGTCCAGCTTTGCCGCCATGTCGGTGTCACGCAGCAATGCGGCGATTATTGGCGACATCAGTTTGACGCTTTGCGCGCCATCGCGAACTCGGACCGAAACCAGTGAAAACGGTTCGCCGGTGGCATCGGATTCATCAAACTGTGTCGCCAAGTGCGATTCCAGGAANGGCCGCGAGAACAATTCCATCGATGATCGCGCAAGAGGCGTTGGAGCGCTGGAAGCAATATCGCTCGCCTGATTGAGGTATTTCGTGATTTCAGCCGCGATATTTTCCGCGCCCTTATCGTGGTCCAGTAGTGCGGTCGCCTTGGCGGTATATTGTACCGGGAGGGATTTTGAGAAACTGGTTTGTTCAATGACGAAGAGCTTTAACGCGCCAGCATGGTCGTTGGGATCAAATCGCGTGAGAAACTGTGTCGCTTCGTCGTCGATAGATTGGGGGTGCAGGATAACTGCATGAAACTGCCCGCTGGCGAGGTGATCCTGTGCCGTAAACTGGCTAAGCGCGGCGACGGTTTCGATTGAACTGTCTTTCAGGGCCGATTTGAGCGGCATAAAGCTCAGCGAGCCTTCGCCNAAGTAAAGAACGCGTAGCCCGTCAGCGACCTGCAATTGCGGCGCTTCCATTCCCATACGTTCAGCGGTAGAGGCGCGCAGCCTGAATTCCCTTTGTCGCCGTATTTCCCGTTGCCGGATGGCGATGCGTGCCCGCAATGTTGGCAACTGATCAACATCTCGCAATTGGAGTGTGTTGAACGCGGAAAGGTGGGCCGATACCGGCCCGAGAACGATNAGGAGGCGTTCGCAATTCAGCGAGGCCCAATCACTGGCGAAGTTCAGGATTTGCGGNTCTGTCGCTATNGAAATGTCGAGCAGGACAGGGTCGGCAAGGCTGGCATTTATTGGAAAAGTCGCACGAACGGGCCGCATGCCAGATTGGCGCAGNCGGTTTTGCAGCATTTCAAGGCGTGGGCTCTCGGAGATAACCTCGATTTGAGGGTTATCGTAGCCGTGATTTTGCAAAACCATATGCAGCCTCCGAGCGACGTTGCGTGAGGTCTTTCTTTTGCATCGGGGAGTCTTAAGGTCGCGTTGATTTTTAGTTGCATATTGCGGCGGTCAGACAGGGAGATACTTATGGCGCAGGGGCCTCTTACAGGAATTAAGATTATTGAATTCGCCGGTATTGGGCCAGGGCCGTTTTGCGGCATGTTGTTGAGTGATCTTGGCGCGGACGTTGTTCGGATAGACCGCGCGGGGAAAAACCGGCCTGGAACCCCCGTAGATGTTATGAGTCGCGGGAAGCGGTCCATCGCTCTTGATCTGAAGAATCAGGACGATATCGAGACGGCGTTGAAGCTGTTGGAGCAGGCCGATGGCATGATTGAAGGGTTTCGTCCGGGCGTGCTTGAGCGTTTGGGGCTTGGGCCCGATGTCGTTCTGAAGCGCAGCCCGAAACTGGTTTATGGCCGGATGACCGGCTGGGGGCAGCACGGTGCGCTGTCGCATGCGGCCGGGCATGACTTGAACTATATCGCCATTACCGGGGCCCTACATGCGATGGGGGACGGCGATGGGCGACCACGTCCGCCACTCAACCTTGTTGGCGATTATGGCGGCGGCGCTCTGTATCTGGCGTTTGGTATGATGGCGGCGATCATCAATGTGAAGAATGGCGGCGAAGGCCAGGTAATTGATTGTGCGATGTCGGATGGTGCCGCGTCCCTTGCCACGATGTTCTACGGCATGAAAGCGATGGGGATGTGGACCGATGAACGCGAAGCGAACCTTTTGGATGGCGGTGCGCATTTTTATGACACGTATGAATGTTCGGACGGAAAATGGGTGTCGATTGGGTCTATCGAGCCACAATTTTATGCGATCTTGCTTGAGAAGGCCGGGATCACCGACCCTGCATTCGGGGCTCAGATGGACAGAAGCAAGTGGCCGGAACTGAAGGACAAAATGATCGCGGTCATAAAGACGAAAACACGCGATGAATGGTGCGCGATCATGGAGGGCACCGATATCTGTTTTGCGCCCGTATTGTCCCTGTCAGAAGCGCCGAGCTACCAGCACAATGTCGACCGCGGAACATTTGTTGAAATACAGGGGGTTACCCAACCTGCGCCCGCGCCGAGATTTTCAAAAACGCCGGGCGCGATTCAAAGCAGTCCCGCCGGCATCGGCGAGCATAGTGATGAAATTCTCAAGGATTGGGGGATTTCAGGCTAATGGGGGCATTACCGGGGACAACAGGTCGTCGCCGTATCTATCTCATGCGGCATGGCTTTGTTGATTACACATCCAAAGAAGTTCGTGAGGCCCGTGATCCATCGATTGCGCGGCTGACGGATGTTGGACGTGAAGAGGCAAAAGCGGCCGGAACGGCGCTGTCGGATGTGCATTTGGATGTTGCGTTCCATACCGGCCTGAACCGNACGCNGGAAACCGCCAGCATTGTGCTTGGAGAGCATGTTAATCCGCCTGAACTGGAACGCGAAGAACGGTTTCAGGAACTAAAGTCTGGGCAATACATCGATTTTCAGTCACCGGAGCAGTTAGCTGCGATAATGACCTTTCAGTTTGAGCAAGCTGGCACGCCAGGCGCGACCTTTCTGGACGGTGGGGAGCCTTTCAGTGATGCAATGGTTCGGATTGAAGACGGTATGAAGGGCCTGCTTTCCCGTCCCGGTTGGGCGACCGCCCTGGTGGTGGCACACGAGGTTGTAAATCGATGGTTTTGGCGTGGGCAATTGGGGCGCCGCTGGGCTCGAGCGCCGGGTTTGAGCAGGACACGGGGTGTATCAACATTCTCGATTTTGATCTGGTGCCAGACGAAGCTGGTAACACAAGAATCGAACGCGCTTTGATCAAGGCGGTGAACCTGACCCCTGCTAACTATTTAAAGAATGGGATGAACATGCGGAGCCTCGAGGCGATATTCACGCGCGCTTCTGAATAGATGTTCAGATAAGTGGCCAATTACTTACGAATGTGACGGAAATAAGTGTGCGCAACTGCGTCTGTGTTCATATTCGATTAGCTATAACCAACTTGTCGACCGGGAGATCAAATTGATTTGAACCTTCGATCGACGTCCTTCTTGCTAGACTTCAGGCCGCTCTTTTGGGCGGCCTTTTTTTTGCGCAAGCGTGTCCGCTCGGTCCATCGCCGTGTTTAGGCTAGCTTCCAACCGCAGGCGTAGAGTTTCCCGATCATCATCTTTCGTAGGTGTAACAGGCGTGCCGAATACGATGGCGCCGCGCGAAAAGGGGTAAGGGATGCGAAATGAGTCCCATGATTTCAAATGCTTGGTGGGGGAACTGACNATNGCATAGGGAAGAATCGGCGCGCCGGTGCGCTGCGCCATGATGATTGGTCCGTTTTGCGCCACGCGCGCCGGGCCTCTNGGGCCATCNGGAGTTATGCAAACCGCGCCNCCNCCTTTCAAAATCCGTAAGGCTTCGGCGAGGGCGCGCGTTCCGCCCTTATCCTTATTCTTCTTCTTGTTCGCCGACGATCCACGAACGGCTTCCAATCCAAGGTGGCGAATCGCATTGGCAACAGCTTCCCCATCTTTTGATAATGAGATCAGCATTGCCGCACGTGGTTTCTTAAACGACCACTTGCGGATGACCCGGTTCCATCCCGATGGCAGCAATAGAATCGAGCAATGCCACGCGGCGACAATGACACCCGACTGACTAGACCAGCACGATTCGGCTTGCTCTTCGCCTTCAATGGTCCACCGGATCGTATGGTTGCAGATGGCCATGTAGAGCCAGATCAGCCAACCGATGATGCTTGAGACAATTGGATTTCGTAGAAAACTCTTCATCGTGAAGAGGCTTTAGCGTTGTTATCGGCGAGCGCAAAGCCGGAATGCAGAGCGCCCGACCTCACGAAGAGATCGGGCGCCTGCACTCACAAGGAGATTGGGTTGGTCCGGCCTTAAGGCACGAAGACCGTGTAGGCCAGTTGGGCTTCAACTGAACCAGCGCCTTGCGACAGGTCGTAGCCTGCAACAGGGCCTAATGTGTATTCTGCGTCGAAACGAACAGATTGTGACACAATGTTACCAGCAGACGAAGCCAGTGCGCTCCGTGGCGGCAAACACTTGGTTTTGACCAGGAGCGAAAGCGCCCAGATTAGCCGGAGCGGTGAACGCGCCAGTTGCGCCAACATCGTTTGCATTGCCGCCAAACGTTAGGGCACCATCGGTACCTGTTTGCGTCGAAGACAGGGCATAGCCAACATCAGCCAGCGTGAAATCACCAGCAACGGTTGAAGACTGAAGCTCAGCATTGATGCCGAACGCAGTGTTCGAAGCAACATAGAAGCTTGAGTCATAAGTCAGTGGAGCACCACCAATTGTAGCGCCAGTAACGTCAAATGCAGCGAAAGTATCGTTCAGATCCAGGTCGCCGTCGCCGTCACCGATTTCAGTACTGTTCAGGTCCAGAGCAGCAAAACCAGTTGCAGCGATAGCAGCCGCGTCAGGTGTTGCAGTCAACGAACCGGTGACAACCGTACGGCCGTCAGCAGCGATCAGATCAGTGTCAGCAGCATCACCGATGACAAAGTCAGTCGCGATAGGTGTTGAACCATCAGCATCGTTAGCGCCCCAGACGATTACCACGCCGAGAACTTTAAAGTGTGGACGATCAATGATCGACGCATTTGCAGGTGCCGATATTGCAGCAGCACTTGTCGCCAAGGCAGCACCAGCCAAAAGTAGTTTACGGAAGCTCATTCTTTTTTTCTCCATGATGAGTGCAACTAGTTTGTTGCGTGTCGGGCCTTTTCGGCCTCGCCATCATGGTTTCTCACAAAAAGTCTTAAATCCGACTAATGGCGCGAGATAGTTTCTCGAGAGTTGTTAAGATGTGAGTAAGTCGTTGGCGTTGTCGGTCTGATCCGCTAGCGCCGCATACCGCCCGCCATGGTAAACAAGTGGCCGGGCGGAAGGATCAGACTGCAGCTTCTCGACGCGCGCGACATAGATCGTGTGATCACCTGCTGGGTGTCGCCCGTAGACGGAACACTCGAGCCGGGCCGCACAATCGGGTAGCAAGGGAGCACCGCCGAGGCCGGGCGAGGTTTCTAGGCCGGCGAACTTGTCCATATGCGGCGATGCCAGTCGGCGGGATAGTTCGACCTGATCTTCGCGAAGAATGTGAACAGCGAAATTGGTTGCCGCCTCAAACGCCGCCAAGCTGCGTGAGGTTTGCGCGATCGACCACAAGATGAGTGGTGGATCTAGTGAGACAGAGTTGAACGAGTTTGCCGTTATGCCAATCCTCTCACCGTCTTCAGCGGCGGTGGTGATAACCGTGACGCCGGTGACGAACAATCCAAGTGTTTCTCGTAAGGTGCGTGAGTCAAAAGTCATATCAGGTGTCCGCGTGTTCAACTTGTATATGCAGCCGAGTTGCGCGCTTGGTCCAGCGCGGAATTTGGTTGTGCATTGTTCTCTGCATCAATTGGGCCATCCGTTAGGCGGGCTAATCGTTCAAGAATGTGTCGAGCCCGTTAATGAAAGTGTCGAACTGATCATGATGAAGCCAATGACCGGCGGAAGGGATGATGTTGACGGATGCATTCTTGAAATGTTTGGCCCGGCCATCTTCTTCTGGGTTGGAGGCCCAACTGTCAGCACCATAGACAAGCCAAGTCGGACAGGTGACCTTCGTCCATAATGACTGGNAATCTTCGTGAGAAATATCCGATGGTGACCGGCCCATTCCGGCGGGGTCATACGCCCAGCTTACGGTTCCATCGCNATTTTCGCGGATGCCTGTCTTTGTCAGGTNCTNGATTTGAGCGTCTGAGAGATGGCCAAACGCGGCGCGCATCCGCGTTTCGGCTTCCGCNACATCGGCCATCACACGTGGNGACCGAGAAGAGAGCTTTCGACGTTGNTCTATCCAGGCGCGCATCTTGTCATCAAACGCCTCCGCCTTCCGAGCCGCGAGCATCTTTGGCGACGGACCGAGGCCTTCTATTGCGACGAGTTTGGAGACACGGTCTGGGAATAGGCCGGTGTATCTTAGTGCGATATTGCCGCCCAGGGAGTGTCCGATCAAGGTAATAGGAGTGGGCCCTAACTCATCAATCAGCGATGCCAGGTCGAACACGTGATCCATCACGCCGTAGTCGCCGTCTGCTGCCCAGTCGCTTTTTCCATGGCCGCGAAGGTCGAGCGCGACGACGCGGTATTTTTGCGCAAGATGTGCTGCAACCCATTGCCAGCTATACTTCTGATCCCTGCCGCCATGCACCAAGACGACCAGAGGAGACGTGGGCGCGCCCCATTGTGCATAGGCGATGTTGAGGCGCTGCGAGATCAGCGTGTGTTCGGTTGGCATTTGCGAGAGTCCTCAGCTGTCAATCTAGTGGTGACTTAGTAATCCTGTTGTTGAATAGCCAGACAGACGTCGCGTCGGTTAAGGTGAGAATCCGCTCAAATAGGCGTTTTTCTTGCTGATCGGATGGGTGAGCGGCTGAGTCGTTAGATGCATTATTGGGATGCAGCCATGCAAAAATGGGCGAGAGTGATTCGCGCATCAGATTGTGGCGGAACTTTGAAACGTTCGTATTCATTTGTGTTGCGCATATATTACTTGCATTTGCAACGATTCTTAGCGGTTTCGCAATGATTAAGGAGGAATTAGGATCGCATGAATGGCTGTTCATGATGAACAGCTGTTCATCTTCAAATTTAATCAAAATTTCATTCGAGAAAANGCTTGAATCTCGGAATTCCAAAAGGCATCTAGGGACCAATGAGAGCGGGCAGCAAGCCCCAAAGTGCAGTGAAGGACATCTTAAAGCAGTCACCCTGANTTGGGGACCAAAAAGATGTGGAGAGTGAGTAATGAAAGATTGGTGTAATGATGATGGCGCGAAGCGCCTTCAGGAGAAAATTGCGGACTATTGGTCTGAGCGTGGATATGAAGTTGAAGTCGATCTTGTCGACGCTGGCTTCGTTCCGGCCATGCGCAGTGCACGTACAGATGTGCGCAGCAACATGGTCAACGGCATGCCGCGCCGCAAGATGGTAAACGCGAACGAGATTCGCAACGAGTACCGTCCAGACTAGTCGGAAGCAGTGAGCTCCAAAATGGCAGGNTGCAAATCCCGCCAGTGATTTATCACCCGCATNGCGGGGTANGGGTCACCAGAGAGTTCACCATATCCGAGTGTCAGAAACACAAAGGGCAGTCCGGCATTCCGGGCTGCCCTTTCGTCTGTTGTGCTGTCGCCAATCATGAT
>JGI24724J26744_10003209_pt1 | contig 10648 bp, 7 predicted proteins | sample Cruoilmetagenom7_FD_26744 | JGI IMG/M metagenome (IMG submission 26744)
CGGCGCCGGTCAGGATGACGATTTTCGTATCAGGCCCTTTGCAGTTTCACCGGTTCGGTGCGTGCCAGACGCAGGAAATGGGCCATGAAGGGTTTGGTGGTATCCTCGTTGCGGGTGGCGGCGTAGAGGCGTTTGGTCATGCCGTGTTCGGTTAGCGGTAGGGTTGCGTAATCGGGCGAATATTTCACCTCGCGCAGGACCCAGTCGGGCAGCACCGACACGCCGCGCCCCGAGGCGACCAGCAGCAGGATCACCGCCGTCAGCTCGACCTGCCGGATAGCGCGGGGTTCGACGCGGGCCGGGCCGAGCAGTCCGGTGAATATATCCAGACGCCCGCGATCCATCGGATAGGTGATGAGGGTTTCGTCGCGAAAATCCTCGGCCTGGATAAAGGATTTCTTGGCCAAAGGATGCGATGAGGCGGCGATAAAGCGGGGTTCATAGTCGAACAGCGGTGTGAAACCGATGCCCTGCAGGTCCTCAGGGTCCGAGGAGATCACCAGATCCACGTCCTCACGCGCCAAGGCTGGCAGCGCGCCAAAGGCCAGACCGGGGCGGATATCGACGTCGATATCGGGCCAAGCGTGGCGGAACTGTTCCAGCACCGGAAAGAGCCATTCAAAGCAGGCATGGCATTCGATGGCAATGTGCAGGCGGCCCGATTTGCCGGCGATCAGGCTGCGGAATTCCTCTTCGGTGGCTTCGATACGCGGCAGGACATCGTCGGCAAGGCGCAGCAGACGCATTCCGGCGGAGGACAGGCGCAACGGTTTGGTACGGCGCACAAAAAGCTCGACGCCGCATTGATCCTCAAGCCCTTTGAGCTGATGGCTCAGGGCGGATTGCGTCATGTTCAACAGATCCGCAGCACGCCCGACGCCGCCCGCCTGATGAATGGCGCGAATGGTGCGCAGATGCCGGAATTCCAGATGCATTATGTGGTGCGCCTCATGGTAATGATGAAAACAATGAAATTGTCTCACAATGCTGCTTGTGCAACAAGGGCCATGACGTAAAGGAGAGGCTCAATGTCCGCACCGCATATCTCGTTCGAGTTCTTCCCGCCCAAGACTTTGGAGGCCAGTTTTCGGCTGTGGGAAACGGTGCGTATGCTGGCGCCGCTGAACCCTGACTTTGTCTCGGTGACCTATGGCGCGGGCGGCACGACGCGGCAATTGACGCATGAGGCGGTGACCACGATCGGGCGCGAATTCGGCCTGAATGTTGCGGCGCATTTGACTTGTGTCGATGCCACCCGCACTGAAATGCTGGATATTGCGCAGAGCTATGCCGCCGCCGGAGTGAGCGAGATTGTGGCGCTGCGGGGCGATCCGCCAAAGGGGCAGGGCAAGTTCACGCCGCATCCCGACGGGTTTGCGCATTCCGCCGAGCTGATTTCCGCACTCAAGGAGACCGGCGATTTCAACATTCGTGTCGGGGCCTACCCTGAGCCGCACCCTGATGCGGCTGACGCGAATGCCGATATCCAGTGGCTCAAGCGGAAATTCGAGGCCGGTGCCGACAGCGCCATCACGCAATTCTTCTTTGAAGCCGAGACGTTCCTGCGGTTCCGCGATGCCGCTGACAAGGCGGGGATCGACACCACCAAAATCGTGCCGGGGATCATTCCGATCGAGAACTGGTCGGGTATCCGCCGTTTTGCTCTGAGCACAGGTGCGACGGTTCCGGCGTGGATGGATGATGCCTTTGCCAAGGCTGCCCGCGATGGACGCGAGGACTTGTTGTCGACCGCATTGTGCACTGAGATGTGCGACAGGTTGCTAGAAGAGGGCGCGCCTGCGCTGCATTTCTACACGTTGAACCGTCCGACCCTGACGCGCGATGTGTGTCATGCGCTGGGGGTGACGCCGGTGACGGAGCTGCAAAACGTCGCCTGAGCGCCTGAGCCATTTGAAAAGCCGCGTACCAAGTGATTGGTGCGCGGCTTTTTCATATCCGGGCAGTATCCGCAGGCCCGCCGGTTAGCTGCCGATTTCGAGAACCTGATCACGGCCGCTTTTGGCATAGTGTAGTTCTGATTCGCCGATGGCTGTGACACGGCCACCATCCAGCCGGTCGCCGACTTCGACACGCACGACGCGACCGCTTGACAGGCGCACCAAGGCGCGGCGGTCGCTTGGGGTGCCGAATACGCCGATCAGGTTCACATCGCCAAGGTCGATTGCGTTGGTTTCGGTGGCCTGTCGTGCGACCGAGGCCGAACTGGGGATCGACGGTTGTGCGGATGCGGTTTCCTGAGGTGCCGGCGCCTCGTTGTTGGCTGCTGCGGCAAGGATTGCCTGGGCGCGTTCGGCAATATCGCCGGGGCGTGCGTTCGGGCGCAGGGATGCTTCGACGGCCTCTGCCGCGACTTCTTCACCCTCGGCAACGACAGCGGTCGCGGCGACGACAGCAGGTGGAACGAGATCGGTGGGTCGGGTTTGCGGGCGCAACCCAGCTAGCGAAACCCCTCCGGGAGGAGGGGATTGCAGTGCAGCCGTGTCAGTTTCGGTCGGATCCACCGCAGCATCCTGCTGGATGGCTCCGGCGTCGGGTTGTGGCGTCGGATCGGGTGCCGGATCAGAAACTGGCGGGATTGCTGCCGCACCCGCGGCACGGGCGCGTTCGGTGCGGGGCCGTGGCCGTGCGCCGGCCAGCGCGGGATCTGCGCGTGGCGTGTCGGGGGCGATGACCGTTTCCGGCGGCTCGACGGGCGTGACGACCGCCGGTGGCGCAACGTCAGGACGCGGCGCAGGGGCCGGAACAACATCGGGCGCACGCGCGTAGACGGTAACACCGGATGGGGTGAGCGCCCCTTCGGGTGTCGCAACAACCAAGCCGTTTTCGTCAAAGACGAACTGCGTGCCAAATGGCGGCGGCAACGTTGGCGCGGCAAAAGCGACTTCGGTCAGGTCCGGCATGTCAAAGCCGCTAGGCAAGGACAACCGCTGTGCCGAGTTGGCCGCAGATGAGGCGATTTGTGGCGTGTCCAGAACCGGAACCGGTGCGTCCTGACTGGTTTGCTGGCCCGTGGTCATTTGTGCGTCGGGTTGGCCGACGGTGGTGTCTGGTGTTAGTGCCGCCGTGTCGGGTGTCGCCGTGTCGGGTCTCGGGGTGACGGCTTGATCGGGCAATGCCTCGTTCAAGGCTTCTTGCACCAGAGANTCCATCAGGCGGTCAGGGTCGGTCACGTCAACAGGCGCAACGGCTGCGACATCGCCGGTTGCCGCAGCATCCTGCGACGCGGCGGTGTCATCCGGCAATTGCGCAGCCGTGTCGGCGGCAAGATCCGGAGTGTCGGCACCGTCTGGAGTATCCGGCAGCGCTGTGACGCTATCGGGCGCTTGGATACCCGTTTGCGTGGTCGCATCGTCAATCTGGTCCGGTGTCGTGATCTGTGATGTCGTGGCATCAGTTTGCGCCAGTTGCGGCGTCGGGGTGGTATCGTTGAAATAGACGAACCAAACGGCAACGGCGACAAGCAGCAGCATCACGCCACCGGCCGCCATCAGGCCACGGCGGGCAAGGCTGGGTTCGACAGAGGTGTTCCCGCGCGCGCCGAATATCGTCAGCGCCTCGGCCTCATTGGCTTTTTCGCGCTCGCTGGTGGGCGGACGCGAGGTTGCGACGACGGNAGGTGCCGGATTGCGNGGGCTTGTTGGCGGNGTTGGGGCCGCTGTCCGGGGTGACGCGGGTTTTGGCGTTGCCGCGGTGCGTGTCGGAACGGCGTCAAGAACCTTGCTGCGGGCCTGCTGTGCCTTTTGCATGAGCCGATCGACAAGGGTCGGGCCGGATTTTGCGGCCTTACCCGGCATGACCGCCAAGCGGCCACCCGGATTGGCGTCGGGGGCTTTGGGGGCCTCATTCGACGCAGCAACCGCAGGTGCAGGGCGGCGACGTGAGGCAAAAGAGATCGGCGCTTCCTCTGATGGCGCGGACTCGGGTTTTGGTGCAGACACGGGTTTTGGCGCGCTTCCCGCTGCGGCAGGGCGCGGTGCGGGTGGGGAAACTACGGCAGGCTTGGCGTCNGCTTTGGCGGGTGCCGGTGCGGGGGCCGTGCGGCTGGGCGGCAAGGACGCAGGCCTCGCAACTCTGGGTGTTGCGGCACCAATCTCCAGCGCGGTTTCTTGCGCTTGNTCGCGGCGCAGGCGCGTGCCCATGCGGCGCACAAGACCGCCGACCTTCGCCAAAGGCTCGGAGGGTTTTTCGGGTGTGGCCTCAAGGGNGGGCGTCGCTGTGCGAGCCGGGGGAATCGGGCGCGGCTGTGCATCGACCCTGGCGCGGAGCAGCGCCGCTGTCGTCTCTGTCGGCACCGGCTTGGATGCCGGCGCTGGTTCTTCTGCCGGCGCTGTCACGGCTGGCTTTGGCGCTGGTGCATCGGCCTTTGGGGCCGGAACCGAAGCCGGAGCCGGGGTTGGACGGGCATTGCCCGCGATGCGGACGGGTTCAACGTCGAACTGCACGCGGCCACCGGACGGCGTATAGGCCTTGGACACGCTGGTCAGGCCGAAAGTCGGCTCGCCGGTGAACTGGCCGTTTTCCGGAGCTGCGACAAAGGCGACGGGGTTGAACCCGCTGGCATCCGCGAAACCTTCGGCCTCGGCCAATGTATCGCGGGCGCAGATGACGATCATCGCGTGATCATCCTCGACGGACCAATCATAGATCAGCTCGTCGATGGAATAAGGCGTCAACGCCTCGATCTCGGCCTCGATCTGATAACGCCGGGCCTCGTCGGTGGGGCCGGGGGCCGAGACCGTCGCATACCGCAGTTGGCTTTCGGGCAACACCAGTTTGGTCTGGATGCCATCCGGCTCGAGGCGATTCGCCTCGGCCACCAGACGGGCACAACCCGCCTGAACATCATCATTTTCAAAGTTGACCGAACCCAGCGACAACCAGCCACTTGGATCACGGTGCAAAAGCTCAATGCCGTCATTCGACAGCTTCAGGGCAAAATTCGGTTTCATGCCGCGCGTTTACCACATGCAACTAGGGTGCGCCGAGTCGTTGACGCTGGGAATTCCACCCATATAGCAGGAATCCGCCGATGAAAACAAAAAGCCCGGCAGTGATGCTGCCGGGCCACATTTTCGTGAAGAAACAAAGCTTAGGCCGTGGCCTTGCTCAGTGCCTGATCCAGATCGGCGATCAGGTCGTCCGCATTCTCGGTTCCGATCGACAGGCGCACGGTATCGGGGGCGGCACCAGCGGCGATTTGCTGCTCGGGCGACAGTTGGCGGTGCGTGGTGCTGGCCGAGTGGATGATCAGGCTGCGCGTATCGCCAAGGTTGGCGACGTGGCTGAACAGTTCCAGCGAATCAACCAGTTTCACACAGGAATCGTAGCCCCCCTTGAGGGTCACGGTGAACAACGCACCGGCACCTTTTGGCACGATCCGCGCCGCGCGCTCTTTGTAGGGCGAGCTGTCGAGACCGGCATAGGTTACACCCTCGATGCGGGGATCAGCCTCCAGCCACTCGGCCAGCTTCTGCGCGTTGCTCAGGTGCTTGTCCATGCGCAGGCTGAGGGTCTCGATGCCCATCAGCGTGTAATGCGCGGCTTGTGGGTTCAGGGTCATGCCCAGATCACGCAAGCCGATGGCGATCCCGTGGAAGGTGAACGCCAACGCGCCAAAGGTCTCGTGGAACTTGAGGCCGTGATAGGCGGGCTCGGGCTGGCTAAGGGACGGGAACTTGTCGTTCTGCGACCAGTCAAAGGTGCCCGAATCAACCACAACGCCGCCGGTGACGGTGCCGTTGCCGGTCAGGTATTTGGTCATCGAATGCACAACCAGNGATGCGCCCAGTTTGATCGGGTTGCACAGATAGGGCGTCGCCGTGGTGTTATCGACGATCAACGGGATGCCGTGGCGGTTGGCGATTTCGGCCAGCGCCGGAATGTCGGTGATATAGCCGCCGGGGTTGGCGATGGTTTCGGCAAAGATCGCGCGGGTGTCATCGTCAATCGCGGCCTCGACGGCGGCCAGATCGTCGGTGTCAACAAACGAGGTGGCCCAGCCGAACCGCTTGAAGGTCTGCGAGAACTGCGTGATCGTGCCGCCATAAAGGCGCGTCGATGCGACGATATTCTTGCCCGGAGCCATCAGCGGGAACAGCGCCATGATCTGTGCCGCGTGACCTGAGGAACAGCAGACAGCGCCCTGCACCACCCTCGAGCGTTGCCACACGTTCCTGCAAGGCGGCGACGGTCGGATTGGTCAGCCGCGAATAGATATAGCCGACCTCTTGCAGGTTGAACAAAGCCGCCGCGTGATCGGCATCGCGGAACACATAGGCGGTGGTTTGATAGATCGGAACCTGCCGCGCGCCGGTCGCCGGATCAGGCCGTGCGCCCGCGTGAACTTGTAGCGTGTCAAAGCCGAATGTATTGGTCATGGGATGCCTCCTGAGAATATGGCCGGACGCTAGTGTATTGGTCGGGCGCAGGCAACGGGCGGTTTGCGCCGTGAGGCCAGAGGCAATCGGGACAGCAGACATGAAAACCTCAGCCTGCCTGAACAGAGTTCGGGATTGATCCCCCGTCGCAGACGTTTGTCGTACCGTGGCGCTGTGGGCCGGATTTTCATCCTTTTGCGCATGGCCGAAAAAAGTGGCGCCCCAAAGCAAGCTCTGAGGCGCCGGATCGTGAAATGCATAGACTAAGGTTTGGTTATTGAAGTCGCGGATCGTGAAACAGTGGGTCGGGTCGAGTAACGGATTTTGCAGCATTGCCGCGTGAACATCTGTAGGTCGTAGCCCCTGAAGGTTTGGTTCAAAGAAAATGCACAGATTTTTGAGTTTCTTTTAACACATTGAAAATGATGAGAATAAATCAAAAAAGGACCCCGGAGATCACTCCGGGGTCAAGGTTTGGGACAAGTGCAGCAAGATACGCCGGGGCGTGGCGGCATATAGGGAGGTATGCGGCGACGCTGCGGGTCGTATCGTGACACTGCCTATGGGTCGGGCGGGCAGCCGGATTGGTTCAAATTGAAATTCGGTTCAAATTGAAGCTCTGGGGCAACATGGCATGGCACCCACTGGAACGGCTCTGCTTTTTCGCTTATATCGCCCGCTATGGATACTGCGCACACCACCGGGCTGACCATTCGCAAGATGCATGGGGCAGGCAATGATTTTGTTGTCATCGATTCGCGGGGCCGCGAGGCGGTGACCACGCCTGCCTTGGCGCGGGCGCTGGGTGACCGGCATCGCGGGGTCGGATTTGATCAACTCGCCGAGTTGCGTGATGCNGATGACGCCGATCTGACGCTGGATTTCTGGAACAGTGACGGCTCGATTGCTGGNGCTTGNGGCAATGTTACCCGCTGCGTGGCGTGGTTGGTGATGCAGCAAACGGGCGTCGAGGCGCTGACCATTCGCACCGCCCGCGGGCTNTTGCACGCGCGGATGCAAGACGGGCAGGTCTGGGTGAATATGGGTGCGCCNCTGACCGACTGGCAGGACATTCCGNTGAATGCCGATCATGATGCGCTGCATCTGCCGCTGGCCGGTGATCCTGTCGGCGTCGGTATGGGCAANCCGCACTGCGTGTTTCTGGTCCCCGATGCCGAGGCTGTGGCGCTGGAAACGCTCGGCCCGCAGGTTGAACACGACCCGCTGTTTCCCGAGCGCACCAACGTTGAATTCGCCAGCTTGCTTGGCCCCGATCACCTGCGGATGCGGGTGTGGGAGCGTGGCACCGGCGTGACGTTGGCCTGTGGCTCGGGCGCTTGTGCGGTTGCCGTGGCCGCGTCGTTGCGCGGGCTGACGGGGCGGCGCGTCGTGATGGACCTTGATGGCGGCACGCTGATTGCTGATTGGCGCGAGGATGGTGTCTGGTTGACCGGCCCCGTCGCGGATGTCTTCACCGCGACTCTGACGCCCGACTTTCTGTCCGCGCAATGAATGCGCCCAAATTCACCACGCTGGGTTGCCGTCTGAACGCCTATGAAACCGAGGCGATGAAGGATCTGGCGTCGCAAGCGGGCGTCGCGGATGCGCATATCGTCAACACCTGCGCCGTGACCGCCGAGGCTGTGCGCAAGGCCCGTCAGGAGATCCGCAAGATCCGCCGTGATAACCCTGACGCGGCGATCATCGTCACCGGCTGCGCCGCCCAGACCGAGCCCGAGACCTTTGCCGCCATGCCCGAAGTCACGCGCGTCATCGGCAATCACGAGAAAATGCAGGCCGCGACTTGGGCCAGTCTGACCCCCGACTTGATTGGTCAGACCGAGCGCGTGCAGGTCGATGACATTCTGTCCGTGCGCGAAACGGCGGGCCATTTGATTGACGGGTTCGGCAGCCGAGCGCGGGCCTATGTGCAGGTGCAAAACGGCTGCGATCACCGCTGCACGTTCTGCATTATCCCCTATGGGCGCGGCAATTCGCGGTCTGTGCCGGCCGGTGTTGTGGTCGATCAGATCAAGCGGCTGGTGGACGCGGGATATCTGGAGGTGGTGCTGACCGGCGTCGATCTGACCTCATGGGGCGCGGACCTGCCGGCGGAACCCAAGCTGGGCGATCTGGTGCGGCGTATCTTGCGGTTGGTGCCTGATCTGGCGCGACTGCGGATTTCCTCGATCGACAGTATCGAGGCTGATCCCGCGTTGATCGAGGCCATCGCCACTGAGCCGCGCTTGATGCCGCATCTGCACCTGAGCTTGCAGGCGGGCGATGATATGATCCTCAAACGCATGAAGCGCCGCCACCTGCGCGACGATGCGATCCGGTTTTGCCATGATATGCGGGCGGCCCGGCCTGATCTGGTCTATGGCGCGGATATTATCGCGGGCTTTCCCACGGAAACCGAGGCGATGTTTGAAAACTCGCGGGCGTTGGCGCGTGAGTGTGGCCTGACGTGGCTGCATGTGTTCCCCTATTCGCCGCGCAAAGGTACACCCGCCGCACGGATGCCACAGGTGCCGGGGGCGCAAATCAAGGCCCGCGCCGCCCAGCTCAGGGCGTTGGGCGCTGATCTGGCCGCTGTGCATCTGGCGGCGCAGGTCGGCCAAACGCACCGCGTTTTGTTGGAAAACCCGCGCATGGGCCGCACCGAACAATTCACCGAGGTACAGTTCAGCGCGGACCAACCCGTTGGCCAGATTGTCGCGGCGACGATAATCGGCCATGATGGCAAGCAATTGCTTGCAGGCTGATCGGGCTGCTCTGGCATTTGGGGCAGGGGGCTGGCCATGAAATTATTTGTTACCGGCGCGTCGGGGTTTATCGCCAAGCACATTCTGGTGCAGGCGCTGAACGCAGGCCACTTTGTCACGGGATCGCTGCGCAATATGGGGCGGGTTGATGAGGTCCGTCAGGCGATCATCCCGCATTTGTCGAATTTCCGTAGCCTCGAGAATTTGGCGTTTGTTGCGCTCGATCTGACCCATGACGCGGGCTGGCCGCAGGCTCTGGCCGGGCATGACGCGCTGATCCATACCGCCTCGCCGTTTCCGCTGGGCACACCCGATCACGCCGATGACGTGATTATTCCGGCGCGCGATGGCACATGGCGGGCGTTGACGGCGGCGGCGGATGCGGGGGTGATGCGTGTGGTCCTGACCTCATCCTGCGCGGCGATCTGGGAACAGGTGCCCGCCTCGCGCGACGCCACCGAGGACGACTGGACCAACCCCGATGCACCCAAGGTCAGCGCCTATGTGCGCTCAAAAACCATAGCCGAGCAATTGGCGTGGCAGATCGCCAAGGATCGCGGCTTGGCCCTGTCGGTGATCAACCCGTCGATGGTCATGGGGCCTCCGTTGGACCGGCACTTCGGCGCGTCCGTGGCTCTGGTGAAGCGGCTGATGGCGGGCACCGACCCGATGAATATCGACACGGCGCTGGGCTCGGTTGATGTGCGCGATGTGGCGCGGATGCACCTGTTGGCGGTCGCGGATGCGACGACGGCGGGGCACCGGTTTATCGCCAATGCCGGCACCCTCAGCTTTGCCGAATGGGGCGCGGCGCTCAAAGCGGCCTATCCTGATCGCGATATTCCCACCAAAACCGCGCCACGCTGGATGATCCGCTTGATGGCGCTGTACGACCTTGAAATCCGGTCAGCCGTGCCGATGCTGGGGCGGCGGTTTCGCGCGTCACATGCCAAGGCGCAGGCGCAACTGGGCATGACGTTTACCCCGCCAGAGCAAGCCCTGCTGGACAGCGCCGCCGCGCTGGTCGAGATGAAATTGGTTTAGAATCCCAGGCTTTCAGAACCGGGCGACCAGTCGTGCGCGGGCCGCAGGCAGGGGGCGGTTTCCCAGTGCGGGGGCCAGCACATCATTCAGGAAATGCCCCGTGGTGCGCAGCCCCTGTGCCATCCCCTCGCGGGTTTGCGTCATGGTTTCATCTTGCAGCAACAGCGGCAGCGGCAGCAGCCGGTCGGCAAACTCTCCGGCGCCCGCAGCCGTCACCGCCCGCCCGGTCCGCGGCGAGACATAGGCCAGCGATTGCGTCGCCCCCGTCACCGCGCATTCCGTCAGGTCGAGGCCATAGCCGGTATCCTCGAGCAGCAAACGCTCCCACGCAAGATACGCGCCGAACCAATCCTCGCCCGTCGCCAGCAGATCGAGCAGGCGCAGGGTCATCGCGTAAAATCGTGGGTGGGGGTCGCGTTCGGGCAGGGCAAAAACCGTCAG
>JGI24724J26744_10003212_pt1 | contig 10644 bp, 9 predicted proteins | sample Cruoilmetagenom7_FD_26744 | JGI IMG/M metagenome (IMG submission 26744)
TTAATATCATTTTTTGTTGTTTTTCTTTAAGTTTAAATATTCCTTTTTACTGCCCGCATATACGGGGCCCCCGCAAATCCTGATTTGCTGGGTGGTCGTCCCCACCCCAGCCAGCTTATATTCATCAAACTGGAAGCATCTTTTAAAGTTATCCTCTTACCTTGTACTGAGGTGTAAACAGTTCAACCTTTCAAGCTCCTTTTTGCTCATAAAAGACCTTTGCACAGAAAGAAAGTAGACTAATAGAGGTTATACAAGTAATAGACAAGATATAAAGATTTACTTTGAACGGTTTGGGGCCTGGTTTTGCCATGGACAGCAAAAACAGCAATAGCAAGGGATCATTACACGATATAATGTGAGAATGAGATAAAAAGCAAATCTTTATCTCGTAATATGTTAGTTTTTGAATAATGACCCTTCAATATTTTATCGTGCAAAGGTCTATATAATTATTAGTCCCTCCATCACACTTCTGACAGGTATATTAAATCAACAAGAACTGTTTTATAAAGGGGATATTACTATTTTGCTAATAAGGACATTATCACGTTGGAGCAACATCTTTAGTTGCCTGTCTACTATTAACCCATCCTATGAGTCAATAGTAGACTTGACCCCATGTCTTTTACAGGAGAGAAAAAGAAGGGGGGGATCGGATACTCTGCTGTTACTGATTATCTATTCCTCAGTTACCACTCAAACATTACTCCTCTTTCTTCCAGTTGAGGGATGTAAACTTTGATTGGTTCCCTGCTCAGAGGATTGCCCTCTAACCCACTAAATCACCTAGAGAAAGCCCAGAGTTGCGAACTAGAGGTGATATCTCGGCTATCCCGTTGCCCTGAAGACCCAGCGCCTTCAGATTGACTAGTTTCGAAAGCGGTGATATGTCGGTTATCTCGTTGCTCCAAAGATTCAGCTCCTTTAGATTGGTGCAATACTCCAGGCCAGTGAGGTCGGCAATCCCTCTTTCTAAAGCATTAAGTTTAGTCAGCCTTTTAAGATCATTGACATGGATTGGTGCATAAGGCTTGCTGATCGCTTCCCTTATCGCTGCTTCTAAACCCGGGTCACTGATCGTATCCGCATAGACCGTCGCTATGCTAAAAAATAAAATTGCGATTAGAAATTTACATATCGTTTTTATTTTAATTTTCTCCTTATTCCTTATAACGTAAAGCTGAGTGGCTGGACAACTATAACTGAAAAGCTATGATAAAGGTAAAACCTACCGGTTAAATAATGCCTTTTGAAAATGACACAGCTTTGCCCAGTCCAGCTCAAGCACACAGCTGATCATTATTGTGTTTCATGAAAAATGGATTATCAAACCAAATTATCTATTCCTTAGTAAAGCCTGACATCTACTCCTCTTTCCTTTAGTCGAGGGATGTAAAAATCGATTGATTCACCGCTCAGCGGATTGCCCCCTAACCTCACGGAATCACATTCAGAAAGCCCATAGTTGGGAAGTAAAGGTGCTGTGTCGGTTATCTTGTTGTCATGAAGATCCAGATACTTCAGATTGACCAGTTTCGAAAGCAGTGCTATGTCGTTTATCTTGTTGTCATGAAGATCCAGATACTTCAGATTGACCAGTTTCGAAAGCGGTGCTATGTCGTTTATCTTGTTGTCATGAAGATCCAGATACTTCAGATTGACCAGTTTCGAAAGAGGTGATATGTCGGTTATCTTGTAGCTCTGGAGATCCAGATACGTCAGATTGACCAGTTTCGAAAGCGGTGCTATGTCGGTTATCTTGTTGTCATAAAGATTCAGATACGTCAGATTGACCAGTTTCGAAAGCGGTGATATGTCGGTTATCTTGTTGTTATGAAGATCCAGATACGTCAGATTGACCAGTTGCGAAAGCGGTGATATGTTAGTTATCTTGTAGCTCTGAAGATCCAGATACGTCAGATTGACCAGTTTCGAAAGCGGTGATATGTCAGTTATCTTGTAGCTATGAAGACTCAGCTTCTTCAAATTGACCAGTTTCGAAAGCGGTGATATGTCGGTTATCTCGTTGTAATTAAGATCTAGTTCTTTTAGATTGACCAGTTGCGAAAGCGGTGATATGTCGGTTATCTTGTTGTTATGAAGATCCAGATGCGTCAGATTGACCAGTTTCGAAAGCGGTGATATGTCGGTTATCTTGTTGTTATAAAGATTTAGATACGTCAGATTGGTGCAATACTCCAGGCCAGTGAGGTCGACAATCTCCCATCCACTAGCATCAAATTCAGTCAGTTCTTCAAGATCTTTGACATAAATTGGTGCATAAGGCTTGCCGAGCACTTCACTTATCACTGCTTCTAAAACCGGGTCACTTATCACTGCTTCTAAAACCGGGTCATTATTCTCTGCTTCCAAAACCGGGTCATTATTCTCTGCTTCCAAAACCGGGTCCTTGTTCGTACCCACACATCCCGTCGCCATGCTAAAAAATAAAATTATTATTAGAAATTTACATATCATTTTCATTTTAATTTTCTCCTTATTCCTTATAACGTAAAGCTGAGCGGCTAAGCAACTATAACTGAAAAACTATGATAAAGGTAAAAACTACCGGTCAAATAATGCCTTTTGAAAACGGCACGGCTTTGCCCAGTCCAGCTCAAGCACACGGCTGATCATTATTGTATTTCATAAAAAAGGGATTGTCAAACCAAAGTGGCTACCACCTTTTCCCCCCTACTTTCTTTATAATTCTCTTTGCCTGCTTGTAGCTTATATTCATCAAACTAGAAACATCTTTTAAAGTTATGCTCTTACCTTGTACCAGGTGTAAACAGTTTAACCTTTTACGCTCCTTTTTGCTCATAAAAGACCTTTGCACAGGAAGAAGGTGGACTAATAGAGATTATACAAGTAATAGACAAGATATAAAGATTTACTTTGAACGGTTTGGGTGCCTGGTTTTTTAACATGGAGGGCAAAAACAGCAATAGCCTTTTCACATTACACGATATAATGTGAGAATGAGATGAAAAGCAAATCTTTATATCGTAATATGTTAGTTTTTGAATAATAACCCTTCAATATTTTACCGCGCAAAGGTCTACATAATTATTAGTCCCTCCACCACCCTCCTGACAGATATATTAAATCAACAAAAACTGTTTTATAAAGGGGACGTTATGAACTCAGCTACAAATAAATAGCAGAAATACGCAAAAAAATAACATATGAGTTTCTTGACGGTTGCATTAACCTCTTGTTTTATTTGTACAAATATGTACCTTATTTAAGGTGGTTTTGTATATATGGAGGTTAAGGAAATGAAAATTTATAAATTTGTGATTTACAGCATCTATCTGCTCCTATTTATGTTTACATCTAATACCCTTTTTGCTTATTCTGATACTTTGGTACATACCCGTGGGATAATTACAGATGAGGGGATTGAATGCCTAGCCTTCAGAGGGGATGATGGTATCCTCTATACACTTGTTGGGGATCTTGACAAATATAAACCTGGGGATGTTGTAGAAATAGTAGGTAAGGCTGTTGATGCTTCTATTTGCATGCAGGGGGAGACCTTAGAAGTCGTTACAATAGCTAAAATCGCTTATGATAGGGATTGGTTTATTATTTTAGAAGGAGAAATTAATTCTGGGGGAACAGGTGTCAGAAAATGTATCTTACTTGAGACCAAGGATGGTAAAAAATATGGATTAGTGACTGACGGGAGGCTTATTAAACTTTCTGCCGGTCATCATACAGTGCTTGCAACACCAAGATTGACAAAAGATCTTCCCTGTGGGACAGAGGTAGATATATCTGTAAATCTCTTTTATATTCTTGAATAAAAACCTTAACCCTAATCCCAGGTTCTGGGATTAGGGTTAAGGTTTTACAGCTATGTTAATGGAAGTTTGCAGTCTCAAAGATATTTAAGCATTGATGATGCCTTTGCAAAGGTTTCCTTTATTCCTAAACCCTTGACAGCACAAAGGGCAGCTCCGATACAGGCTTCCTCAGAAAAATAAGGGATATTTAGAGGTATATTAAAAGTTTTTTCTACCATTTGTCTAAAAAAGAAATCCTTACGTATAACATTACCAGAACCGATCATTTTAGACCTATTTGCACCCATAATATTGTACTTTTCGTGCAATTCCTGACAAATTCCCTCCATAATAGCATATAAAATATTACCTACTTTGAAATTTTTATCTTGTAGTCTCCCGCAAGAAAAAGAGGGAGATACCGCCAGGTGTACAGATGGTGCCCATCAAGACACGTAACACACCTGTTTAAACAGGCATCTTAAATAACGAAGAAACAGATGAGATAGAGCTATATTGTCACTCGGAAGGTAAAGAAAAAAAAGAAGAACAGATAAAAACTTTTTCCCAGGAAAGATTCGAAGAAGAACTTAAAAAGGTGAATATATCTCTTTCCAGGGAAAATGGTATTAAACGCCTGGATAAAGTTATCGAAGACATTGGCCGTTTAAAAGAGAGATTTAAAAGGGTAGCTTATCATTATGATGTCAGCATAAAGAAAGACCTGGAAACAAACAAGGCAGTAGATATCAGTTAGCATTTAAAAGACAGAGAAAAAACTGCGGGAGTATATGTTTTACGAACAAATAGAAAAGAGTTAAAAGAAGAATAAATATGGAATATTCACAATATGCTTACCGATATAGAAGATGCTTTCAGGTGCATGAAATCTGAACTTGGACTGAGNCCCATCTATCATAAGAAAGAGGAAAGAGGANATGGACATATNTTTATTACCGTTCTTGCCTACCACATCTTACACTTCGTCAGGATGAAACTGAGTCAGAATGAAATATATCTTAGTTGGTCAACTATCAGAGAACGCTTGTCTACCCATGCAAGAATAACTACTACCTTTAAAAGAAAAGATGAAAAAATGGCCCATATCAGAAAATCTTCTACTGCAAACTTATTTCACAAGAAAATTTACAGTGCTCTAAATATATCCTGCCAACCAGGCAAAACATTAAAAACAATTCTATAAAATATCAAGTTTGTAGTGACAAAACACGACTTCTTGAAGTTATAAGCCATTGATAGTAAAGAGTATTTTTTTTAGGATCGCAAACTTGGGTTCTGAACATTACACGATATAATGTGAGAATGAGATGAAAAGCAAATCTTTATCTCGTAATATGTTAGTTTTTGAATAATGACCCTTCAATATTTTATCGTGCAAAGGTCTACATAATTATCAGTCCCTCCACCACACTTTATGACAGGTATATTAAATCAACAAGAACTGTTTTATAAAGGGGACATTTCTATTTTGCTAATAGGGGACATTATCACGTTGGAGCGACATACAATTTATTATTTTTTAGAAAAAATCACAACCAATCTTCTGAGAATCTGTGATCTAAATTATCATCAACTGCGAATATTATAATAACGCATATTTACGTGCCTCTAATACATTTTTAAAAAATTATTTATTAAGTACTTGTCTGACAAGATAATCTATTTTTTCAGCAGGATATATTTTATTGTCTACGACTACCTGATCAAGCCATATACAATTTTCTATATCCCTTAAATCATAAAATTTCCAAACAATCTTATGTTTTTCACCAGTAATGTCATCCTTAGTCTCTTGATAAAATAGAAAAAATGAACCAGATCCTACCCATTTTTTTACACCTGCAACTTTATCAATAAATTCGCCCAACATAGCCAGATCATCAGATACAATAGGAGATGAATGTGTATTTAGCTGAGTGGCAAGCATCTCTCTGGGGATACCAAGGTAAGCGTATTGTGTCTCAATCCTGTCCAAAACCCTTTTTTTACGCCTGGACTCAGCCACTTTTTCAGCAGCTATTTGTGCCTCTTTTTTCTTTTCTATAAAATACAAATTTGATAAATCTTTCACTAATTTATTATAATCATTTGCAAAATCCATTAATTTATCTGTTATGTTTTCATCATACTTATTGTTAAACTTACCCTTCTTCCATGATTTCAAAACTTTTGTCATAATTGCAATAGATTCTTTCTCGCTATAATCATAATTACTTGCGCTGGATTTATAATATAACAACAATACATCTACAAATTGTTTAAACTGATTATAAAGATAGCTGATATTATTTTTTTGGAGATAGCCATAGCTGTTACCCATTACCATTGTAAAAACAAATTCCATATCCAAAAGTAAAGCACCATCTTTTTTAAGATCTGATAAGAGTTCCCCAGTATTGATCAATTTGCCATCAGAATCAAATGCCAAAAAATAGTCCTCACCAGGCCAATTTAAAACTTTGTATTTATCAGATAACGTTTCCTGCAATGTAAATCTTTTCCCAAGAACACTAAAAAGCAATTCTTTCGTTATTATCTCTTTAATATCATCCTTTACAATTGCATGTTTTTCTTGCAGTAATGCGCTCAAATCAAGAGGACATATCTCCGAGACACCAAATAACATAAAAAAAATTAAAAAAATAATTTTATGGTCCATCTTCTGTTACATCCTCCTGTTGTACGACTAAACATATTCACGGAACATTGTATCATTAATTACAGAAAAAATTAAGGTATATTTTTGAAAGCATTATAACCGGTTATATATCTCCCTAATATTAATGTATGCATATCGTCTGTTCCTTCATAGGTATATACTGATTCTATATTTGCCATGTGTCTGATTGGTGAATAATCCAGAGAAATCCCATTAGCGCCAATCATTTCTCTGGAAGTCCTTGCACAAAACCTAGCTACTCTTACATTATTCATCTTGGCTAAAGATATCTGTTCTGGCGTAGCTTTGCCATTGTTCATAAGCGAAGATAACCTTAAACAAATTAGTTGACCCTTAGTAATCGCCGTTAACATATCTGCAAGTTTCTTCTGAATCATTTGAAAAGAAGCAAGAGGTTTCCCGAACTGTTTTCTCTCTGAAACATAGGTTAATGCCGTTTCATAGCAATCAATAGCAGCTCCAAGAGCACCCCATGAAATCCCATANCTAGCCTGGTCAAGACACTCAANCGCAGATTTTAATCCTACAGTTTTAGGCAATCTACTATCTTCAGCAACCTTACAATGTATCAAACCAACCTCTCCAACNCCTCCAGCTCTCATAGATCCTTTTTCACGAATTGCACTCTGTGAAAAACCNTCAGCATCATTTTCAACAATGAAGGCTTTAACTCTTTTATCTTTTTTATCCCTAGCCCAGATAATNGCAATATCTGCGATATCTGCTTCAGTTATCCAACTTTTTGAACCATTTATAATCCAATAATNATCACAAGNCTCNGCTGTAGTTTCCATACCTGANGGATCACTTCCATGCTCACTTTCAGTCAAACCAAAACATCCTATAGTAGANCCTTTGGCAAGTTTTGGCAGCCATTTTTTCTTTTGTTCTTCACTNCCAAACTTCCATATAGGAAACATCACAAGACCTGTTGATACAGCGATAAAACTTCTTAAAGANCTATCTANCNTTTCAACTTCCTGACAAACAAGACCATAAGTTGTNTAGTCGGATTCAGGGCAATCATATTTTTCAGGCATATATGTTCCTAAAAGTCCCAGCTCTCCAAATCTTTTAGCAACCATCCTAAAGTCGAGTTTTTGTTCATTTTGCCAAGCCTGTTTTATAAGAGGTTTTATCTCCTTTTCTAAAAATTGACTTACAACCGCTTTGGTTAACCTCTCTTCATCACTCAACAATTCATTTGTACTATAAAAATCAACTCCTGAACCTTGCATAAGCACCCCATATATTTGTTATGTATCATTCCTCGTCCAATAAACCCTGATAAAAACATTATTCCCCGACCATTTAATGGTAAGAATCCCCCTATATGCTTTATATAAAGCTCTACCAATTCTATAAGCAAGCCTTACATTAGTTGTGCTTATAATAATGGACCCATCCTTTTCATATGATGTTTCTCCTATTCTTTGAAGCGCATTTTTACTTCTATGTTTTTTTTCTTCATTATGAATAAGACTGAGGATTTCATCTTTATGTTCATTTAAAAAGGCCCCTTTTATTGTTAAAATGCCTAAAAAATATTTGTCGTTAATTTTCCTGCAGGCAGGACATATGATCTTATGTTTCATTTTTGATTTATCTACATCAAACTTCCATGACCTGTTTACGTATCCTAACCCACACTGAGTACAATAGGATTTGTCAGAGATATCCAACTTATAAGGATCATCCGGTTCTTTCAACAGTTTTAGAGAAGGCAGAGAGGCTCTTTTTTGTGTTTTCATTGATTCCCCCTTGTTAAGTTATTATAAATCAACGCAGACCACATAATAATTATATCTATATTGTACCATTATATAAGCACTTTATAAACAAAGATTACTTCTATTCTATTTTTAATCTTTCCCACAGATTTTCATAGAACAATATAGAGTCTCCCACATCTGCCTGAAACTCTCCATTTTTAATAGTTTCATTATCAGGGTAGATAATTTTATTATTTCTTATGGTATCATTCATAATTTTCAAACTTTCGGTATTAGCCGTGGCATATCCTAACTCTTCACTAATAGCCTTTGATATCTCAGGTCTTAATACAAAATCAATAAACCTGTAAGCGTTTTCTATGTTTTTTGCTTTTGATGGGATAGCCATACTATCGACCCATATTATGGCACCCTCTTCAGGGTATATGTATTTTATATATGGATTTTCGCGTGATGCCATATAGGCTTCTCCATTCCACAACATCCCAAGGTATACTTCATTATTTAAAAAAGGTTGTTTTGGAGAATCAGATGCAAAAAGTTTCACATTAGGAAGCAGTCGCTTGAGTTGTTCATAAGCTTCATTGATATGATCTCTGTTTTGATCATTACCTGAGTACCCTAACACCCTTAACCCTACAGTAAATACTTCTCTTAGGTCATCCGTTAAAAGAACTTTCCCTTTATATTTTTTTTTCCATAGATCGTTCCAAGATTTTATCTCATCTGTATTTACATATTTAGAATTACAACCGATCCCTGTTGTTCCCCACAAATAAGGAATACTATACCTGTTTTCAGGATCAAAAGATTTATACAAAAGATCTTTATTCAAATATTTAAAATTACTAATTTTGGATAGATCTATTTTATGAAGCAAATTTTGTTTTCTCATTTTGCTAATATAATAAGTAGAAGGGAAAACAATGTCATACCCCTTTCCACCCAATATTTTGATTTTAGAATACATAACCTCATTGCTATCATATGTTGAGTATATCACATCAATTCCTGTCTCTTTTTCAAAGGCTGATATTATTTTATCTGGCATATACTCAGTCCAGTTAAACAGGTACAACCTATTTTTGTTAGCAGAAGATACTAAGGGTAGAAAAAGTAAAAATAGTATCAAAATATATCTCATAATAATCATCCTCTTTTTTTATCCCATGATATAAGCTGCGTTATAACTACAATAATAATTGTAAATAAAAAAATAATAGCGCTTAAAGCATTAATATCAGGTTTAACACCAAGTTTTACCATAGAGTAAATCCTCAATGGTAAAATATCAAATGTAGGACCTGCGACAAAAAAGCTTACCAGCACATCATCCATAGAAAGAGTAAAACTTAGAAGCCAACTTGTTATAACAGCAGGCAATATTGATGGAAAGATTATATATCTGAAAATAATGAAATCTCCCGCTCCAAGGTCATATGCAGCTTCTACTATATACTTATCAAGCCCTCTAAGTCTTGAATAAATAACTATTGCGACAAAAGGAAAAGAAAATGCTATATGCGACAACAATAGTGTTAAGAACCCCAGGTCAAGGTTAAAAAAGGAAAACAACATCAACCATGAAATTCCCATAACTATATCTGGACTCATCAAAACAATAAATATCAAATAATAAAGAAACTTCTTCCAATAAAAACTATATCTATATAAAGCAACCGATGTAATTGTCCCCAAAAATACAGCAATAGTACTTGATAATATAGCAACTATAAGAGAATTTAAAGCAGCATTAATTAATTGATCATTTTCAGCTAGATGCCTATACCATTTTAGCGTAAAACCACTCCAAACAGTTGAATAAGTGGCATCATTAAAGGAATAAATTATTAATGTTATAATTGGAATGTATAAAAACAATAATATAAAAAAAATATAAAAAATCTTTAATGAAGTCGTTTTCATTATTTAATCTGTAACAATTTTATTTAATCTTCTTAAACTTTTATAATATATAAATAATAAAATACCCAATACCAGGTTAAGTAAAATACTGATAGATGAACCTAAAGGCCAGTTCATGGTAATAAGAAACTGATTTTTAATAAGGTTACCAATAAGCATTGATTTAGAGCCTCCTAATATGTCTGGAATATAAAATAGCCCAAGGGAGGGCAAAAACACAAGCACACAGCCTGCAATTATGCCTGGAAGGGTAAGAGGTATAATAATAGAGTATAGTGTCCTTATTTTTCCTGCTCCTAAGTCATATGCTGCTTCTATCAGTTGATAGTCTATATTATCTACTGACACAAACAATGGGATTATCATAAAAGGGAGAAGCGTATATGTAAGTCCTATAAATACAGCAACATCTGTATATAATATATTCATGGGGGCATCAATTATATGCAGGCTGATTAATAATGAATTAATTACACCATTAGCTTTTAAA
>JGI24724J26744_10003213_pt1 | contig 10643 bp, 11 predicted proteins | sample Cruoilmetagenom7_FD_26744 | JGI IMG/M metagenome (IMG submission 26744)
CATTATGTCCTCTGAATAACATCGTGATGCAAGGGCACCGTGGCGCCCACGCAGATGATGGCGGGTGGGGTCATCGGGGTTTTGGCCAGATCAGCCTCAACTGATCCAAGCGTGGTCTCCAACAGTTTTTGCGTTGGCAATGATGCGTCAGTTACAATGGCAACCGGTTCATCCTGTGGGCGCCCTGCCGCGACAATGGCAGCCGCAATCAGCCCGATGCGTTTTAAACCCATGTAGATCACGATCACAGGCGAAGCCTTTGAAATAGCGTCCCAATCCGTTCTATCATCATGGCCGGTAACAAATGTCACCGCTGTGTTCACATTGCGATGTGTCACAGGGATACCCGCCGCCGCCAAGCCGCCGATACCTGCTGAAATACCTGAAATGACGCGAAACGGGACGTTTTGTGCGGCCAAGGCTTCGGCCTCTTCAAAGCCGCGCCCGAACATGAAAGGATCTCCACCTTTTAGACGCAACACCCGTTTGCCAGCCAAGGCCAGCGTCACCAGCTGGGCAGATATAGCGCTTTGGCTGGCAGACTGCCCGCCGCGTTTACCCGCATAGATCAGCTCGGTGTCCTCATGGGCCAGCCCCAGTATGTCCGCCCCGATCAGCGCGTCATGAATAATCACATCGGCCTGCCGTAGCGCGTGCAACGCATGCAAGGTCAACAGCCCCACGTCACCAGGGCCAGCGCCGCAGAGCCAAACATGTCCAGCCGGAAAATCAGGAAAGGTAAGAGATTCGATCATGGCTTCTTATGCACTTTGATATCGAGCGAGAAAAGCAGTAAGGCTTGCCGAGCGCACAACAGTCCTTATAGTCCGCCAAATGATGATCAACCCAACCCCTAAATTACGGCGAGGCTGGACGACCGGCGCTTGTGCGACCGCGGCCACCAAGGCCGCGTTGATGGCGCTCTGGGGCGATGGGTTCGCCGATGTTGTGTCAATCACCCTGCCAAAAGGCGAAACACCGGATTTCGATGTGGTGAACACACGGGCTGGGCAGGGTTGGCGCGAGGTTGGCATCATCAAGGACGCGGGCGATGATCCCGATGTGACCCACGGCTGTGAAGTGCGGGTGCGAGTCAAAGTCGGCACCAAAGGCGTGGTGTTCAAAGCCGGCGAGGGGGTTGGCATCGTCACCAAGCCGGGCTTGCCCATTGGGGTAGGCGAACCGGCCATCAACCCCAAACCGCGTGAAATGATGACGGGCGTGGTGACCGAGATTGCTGCGCGGTTTGGCCAGCCTGCAGATGTCGAGATCACCATCTCAATCGTCAACGGCGCAGCCCTTGCGCTAAAAACATGGAACCCTCGTCTGGGGATCATCGGCGGCCTGTCGGTGCTGGGCACCACCGGCGTTGTGCGGCCGTTTTCCTGCGCGGCCTGGATCGCCTCGATCCATCGCGGCGTAGACGTAGCGCGGGCCACAAACACCGAACATGTTGCGGGTTGCACGGGGGCGACCAGTGAGGCGACGGTGCAGGCGCATTATGAACTACCCGATCATGCGATGCTGGATATGGGCGATTTCGCTGGCGGGTTGCTGAAATACCTGCGGCGCCATCCCGTTGCCCGTCTGACCATTGGGGGGGGCATTGGCAAAATCACCAAACTGGCCCAAGGGGCAGTTGATCTGCATTCAGGCCGCAGTCAGGTTGATTTCGCAGCCCTTGCGCGGTTAACCGGGGATGCGCGCCTTTCTGCCGCAAATACCGCATTGGAAGCCTATGAAATAGCGGGCAAACCAATGGCGGAAATGGTGGCAAAAACGGCCCTGGGCACCGTGCGTGATGTGCTGCGCGAAGCCAAAGTTCAGGTCGACATCATTATTATCGACCGCGCCGGAAACATCATTGCAAAGGCCCGCGAATGAAGTTGTTGTTACTGGCCGGAACCTCCGAGGCTCGCAGTCTTGCAGGTGACTTGGCCCAAGAGCCCCGGGTGGAAGTGATCGCTTCCTTGGCGGGGGTTACGCGCGAGCCGCTGGATTTACCCGTGCCGATGCGCAGCGGCGGGTTTGGCGGACGCGATGCCTTTGCCAAATACCTGCGCGATCAGAATATTGATGCCGTGATTGACGCCACCCACCCGTTTGCCGCCAAGATCAGCAAGCGCTGTCATGAAGTCGCCCGCGAAATGGACCTGCCGCATGTGCAAATCATGCGACCTGAGTGGCGGCCTCAAATCGGTGACCAATGGACTTTTATTGCAGATGAAGCGGCAGCGGCCGCACATGTCCCGCATAATTCCGTAGTGTTTTTGGCCACAGGCCGCCAAACCCTGCACCGTTTTGCCAACATGACGGGGCGCAAACTGATTTGCCGCCAGATTGATACTTCCGAGGGGGAATTCCCGTTTGAAGGTGGCGAATACCTGATCGGTCGGCCACCATTTTCCGTGCAGGAAGAGGTCGATCTGTTCACCCGCCGCAAGGTCGATTGGCTGGTGGTCAAAAACGCTGGTGGTTTGTTGAGCCAAAGCAAGTTGGTGGCGGCCCGACAAATACAGCTGCCTGTGCTGTTGATTGGTCGCCCGCCAGTGCTGGATTGCACACGGGTTGAAACCGCCAAGGCCGCGTTGGCGTGGGTCAGGGCGCTGATATGAGGATAATCACATCAGACGCCTGCGTGGCCGAAGGGGCAGCAGCATTGGCGGCAATGGACGCGCGGTTTGCCGCAGCCCTTGCGCAAACTGGCCCNCTCCCCTTGCGCCTGCGCAAAGACGGGTTTGCCGCGTTGCTGGATGCAATTGTCAGCCAGCAGATTTCGGTTGCGGCAGCAGCGGCGATTTGGGGACGGATGAAAGCTGCCAAGCTAACTGGGCCGCGNAAAATCATCTGGGCCAGTGACGACGACTTGCGGGCCTGTGGGCTGAGCGGTCAGAAAATACGCTATGCCCGTGCCTTGGCCGAGGCGCGGATTGACTATAAGGCATTGCGCAGCGTCCCCAGTGCCGAGGTTATCGCAACTCTGATCAAGGTGCCCGGCATAGGACCATGGACCGCCGAAATCTATGCGATGTTCTCGCTGGGTCATGCGGATGTGTTCGCCCCCGGTGATTTGGCCCTACAGGAGGCGGCGCGCGTGTTGTTCGATCTGCCGGAGCGCCCGAGTGAGCGGGCGTTTCGCACAATGGCCGCAGACTGGGCCCCGTGGAGAGCGGTTGCAGCGCGCTTGCTCTGGGCCTATTACCGCGTGGAAAAACAAAGAGAAGGCATTCGGTAGATATGACACGGAATTTGAAAACATTACGGCGGGCCTCTGCCACGGGCAAAGACACGTCCTTGATGATATTGTTGCACGGATATGGCGCGGATGGCGATGATCTGATGGGATTGGCGACCCAGATGGCACCGTATTTTCCGGACACAGTGTTTGTGGCCCCTGATGCGCCCGAAAAATGTGCTGGCAATGCGTCCGGATTTCAATGGTTTTCGGTGCCGCAAGTTGATGCCAGCGTTGAGGAAGATGCCGTATCAGGCATGATGCAATCGGCCACTGATCTGAATGCCTATCTGGATCAAATGATGACGGTCGAGGGCGTAAGCGCTGACAAAACCGTCCTGTTTGGATTTTCCCAAGGCACGATGATGGCCCTGCAAGTGGCGCCACGCCGCAAGGAAGTTTTAGCCGCCGTGGTTGGATTTTCCGGCAGCCTGATGTTGCCGGATGCGCTGCGCGACGAGGTTATCTCGCGCCCGCCAGTGATGTTGCTGCATGGCGACAAAGACGAAGTGGTGCCCCCCGAGGCCTTGAGCAAAGCCGAATTCGCGCTGGATACCTTGGGCTTTGAGGTTTACGCTTTTGTGATGGAAAACGCCGCCCACGGCATTGCCAGTGACGGATTAAGCGTCGCGACGGGCTTTATGAGAGAAAAACTGGGGATCGAATAATGACACGTATTTTGAACAGCCAGCGCCGCGATGCGGCGTCGGGCAAAGGCACATCACTGGTGATATTTCTGCACGGATACGGGGCCAATGCAGCGGATCTGATGGGGCTGGCCGACCCGCTTGCATCCCATATGCCCGACACCGTTTTTGCCGCACCCGATGCGCCGGAAAATTGCGCTGGTAGCCCGATGGGGTTCCAATGGTTTCCGATCCCGTGGATTGACGGATCCTCTGAGGAGGATTCGGCCAAGGGCATGGACGCCGCGGTTGGCGATCTGAATGCCTATCTGGACCAGATCATGGCCGATGAGGGGATTGCGGCGGATAAAACCATCTTGTTTGGATTTTCCCAAGGCACGATGATGGCGCTGCATATAGCGCCGCGTCGTGACCAAGCTGTGGCCGGTGTGGTCGGGTTTTCGGGTCGGCTCATGACGCCCGAAGCATTGGAAGACGAGGCAATATCAAAGCCGCCAGTTTTGCTGGTTCACGGCGATCAGGATGATGTGGTGCCGCCCGCCAGCCTGCCCGAAGCCGGAGACGCATTGGCGGCGGCCGGATTTGAGGTGTTTGCCCATGTCATGGAAAACACGGCACACGGGATTGCGCCGGATGGATTAAGCGTGGCGGCAGCATTTATGCGCGATAAGCTGGGGATTGCTTAAAGGTAAATATTTACGTCGAAAATCACGTATTGCTTTAAGTTTGNCTCATAACATTTTGTTTATGCGTGTAAATACAAATATATTAACAGTTCCACTATTCCGGAATAGTGGAACTGTTAACGTTTAGCGGAATCAACTCAGGAAAACTAGATTTGGCCTTCCTATCGGTTCTGCAGCTTGTTCTCAAAACACCTCAGCAATGAACCTACATCGTGGGGGTTGTCAGGTTTGATACAGGATATATAGTCCCCTTAAGTGTTGGGGGCTATATGCCATGACCAGTGATTTTAGAACCGAGTTCGTAAGAGAGCCAAGTGAGTTGCGCCATAACCCCGCACTTGTGCTGAATGCGGACTATCGGCCGCTGTCTTATTACCCGTTATCATTGTGGTCTTGGCAAGAAGCCATCAAGGCGGCCTATCTGGATCGGGTCGATATTCTGGCTGAATATGATCAGGTGGTCCACAGTCCAACCACCGAAATCCGTATCCCCAGTGTGGTGGTCTTGCGCGACTATGTAGCCCCGCAAAAAACGGTAGCCTTTACACGGTTCAACCTGTTTTTACGCGATGGGTTTTGCTGTCAGTATTGTGGGGCCAGGGGCGATTTGACCTTTGATCACGTGGTGCCGCGGGCGGCGGGTGGCATTACCAGCTGGACAAATGTGGTGGCGGCTTGCTCGCCCTGCAATCTGCGCAAAGGCTCAAACAGTTTGCGAAAAAGCGGGCTGCAATTGCAGCAGCCCCCGCGCCAGCCAAAAGCCGGGCACTTACGCAATATGGGCCGCCGGTTCCCGCCCAACCTGTTACATGAAAGCTGGATCGACTTTCTCTATTGGGATGCGGAGTTGGAAGCCTGACGGCATTGCCCCCCAAACAAGAGGGCCAAAAACAGCGATCCGGCGCATCTCAAGCCGAACAACTGGCCCCACCCAGCACACAGAATTTGGCGCAGTGGGCGTGGTTTAGGTAAACGTCGGCTTCAGCTTCGGCTAGGGTTTGTCCCATCTCAAATTCAGGTGAATACGGCAGCAGGGTGCAGGCCAGAACCACAGGGTGTCCCGCCCCTTTGCGTTTCACCACCATGCGCGAGGATGAACACATCACGTCCTTTGGCGATTTGTTCAAAATCCCCCAACAGGCGGTGGTGATTTCGGGCACCTCGACGGTTTCGTCCATTTCGGGAAACAGCACACACATCCCGGGGTTCATTGCGTCGATTTCATAGCCGCGATCAGCAAACAGCGCCGCATATCCGGCACGCTCATCCGCCTCGGTCTCGCCCCACAACATCCGGCCGGCAACCGCCATCCGGGCCCCTAACGAGGCCAGCCAGTCCATGCCTTCAATGGTTTTGTCAAATGCACTTTCGCCGCGCATCTCGTCATGATGGGCGGGTGCATAATGATCCAACGACACCCGAAAGGTCAGCCTGTCGCCAAATTCGGCCACTAAGGCGGCGATTCCGGCTCGCACCGATTTGCGCATCATCGGGCGCATCGCGTTGGTCAGTACCAGCACCTCGTAGCCAGCCTCAAGCGCTGTGCGGCACATCTGATTGAACTGCGGGTTCATATAAGGCTCGCCACCGGTAAATCCGATTTCACGCACCGGCCAATTGCGGTCCTTAATCTGAGCAAGGTAAGTTTCGACATCGCCCACAGTCAGATAAACCAGACTGTCATTGATGGGGGACGACAGGATATAGCAATTCACACAGGTGATGTTGCACAGCGTTCCGGTGTTGAACCACAGGGTTTCGGCATGGCTCAGCCCCACATGGGCCCGCGCCTCGCCTTTGGCTGTGGTCATCCGGTTCTGAAACTTATCGGTATTCGCCAGTTCAACTGCGTGATCTTTCATAGTATTCTCGCTTGATTTCGCGTTTATGCTCCTTGCTACTGTGCTAGATTGAGCAAGTAAAACCCTTGTGAGCGCGCCTGACGAAGTTGTGAAGCACAATCCCTGTGATAAAGTGGGATTTAGGGCATGGTCAATGGGCTGAAAGTTGGTAACGATAGCGCCACCATTTCAACAAAGGACAAAAAATGGCGTCACGTGTAATTCCAGTGGATCCGTTTGATCTGATTATTTTTGGCGGCACCGGTGATTTGGCGCGGCGCAAAATCATTCCGAGCCTGTATCGGCGCTATTTGGCGGGCCAACTGCCAGAGGACGCGCGGATCATCGGGGCGGCGCGCACGGACTTTGATGATCAGGATTATCAGGATTTTATGCGCAAAGCCGTAGAAGAGCACGTGCACCGCAAAAAACACGATCGGGACAAGATCAAGGAATTTGTCAAACTTTTCAGTTATTACCAAATTGATGTGCTTGGCGATGATGGCTGGAAGGATCTGGCCAAGGCTATGCGCAAAGATGTGGTTCAGGCATTTTATTTCTCGGTCGGGCCACGGTTGTTTGGCGAATTGGCAAAACGGNTGCACAAATATAAAATTTCCAATGATCAGGCACGGATTGTGGTGGAAAAACCCTTTGGTCATGATCNGGAATCAGCCCGGAAACTGAACCATGTGCTGGCCGAATACTTTGATGAGTCACAGATTTACCGGATTGATCACTATCTGGGCAAGGAAACCGTGCAAAACTTAATGGCGGTGCGCTTTGCCAACATCCTGTTTGAACCCTTGTGGAACGCGCAATACGTCGACCACATCCAGATCACCGTGGCCGAGACCGTCGGGGTTGGCGGACGGGGTGGATATTACGATAAATCCGGTGCGATGCGCGACATGGTGCAAAATCACCTGATGCAATTGCTGTGCCTGATCGCGATGGAGCCTCCGGCGCATTTTGACCCGGACTCAGTGCGTGACGAGAAACTCAAGGTGATCCGCGCGCTGGACCCTGTCGCGTCCGAGCACATCGTGCGCGGCCAATACCGGGCAGGGGGCACCGAGCAGTCCTATGTTGAGGATTCCGAAAATCCCGACAGCAGGACCGAAAGCTTTTTGGCGATGAAAATACAGATTTCCAACTGGCGCTGGAATGGCACACCGTTTTATCTGCGCACCGGCAAGCGCCTGCGGGCCCGCAAAAGCGAGATATCTGTGGTGTTCAAAGATCCGCCGCATTTCATATTCGAACCACAGGACAACCGGCGCTGCAATGAATTGGTGATCCATTTGCAGCCCAACGAGGGCATGGATTTACGTGTCACTATCAAGGAACCGGGGCCGGGCGGAATGCGGTTGATGGACGTGCCGCTTGATATGAGCTTTGCCGACGCCTTGGGGTCCGATGCGGACGAAATACCGGATGCCTATGAGCGGCTGATCATGGATGTAATCCGTGGCAACCAAACCTTGTTCATGCGTGGCGACGAGGTCGAGGCGGCCTGGGGTTGGGTCGATCCGATCATTGAGGGCTGGCAGAACCAAGGCGATACGCCTAAAGGTTATGATGCAGGAAGTTCGGGACCAGAAGACGCGTTAATGTTGATGCACCAAACTGGGCGTCGTTGGCGGGAGATATCAGAATGAAGAAGATAAAATATCCAGATTCGGAAATGATGGCGATGGATTTGGCCAATGTTCTGGCAGCAGAACTGAGTGCGATCCTGAACACCAAGGAACGGGTCACGTTGGTGGTTCCCGGCGGCACCACGCCGGGGCCGATATTCGATATGTTATGCGGTGTCCCGATCCAGTGGGACCGCGTTAATGTGATGCTGACTGACGAACGTTGGGTGCCTGAAACACACGCGCGCTCCAACAGCCGATTGCTGAAGGAACGCTTGCTGATAGACAAGGCAGCCGCCGCAACATTTATTCCAATGTATCTTGACTTTGACACCCCCGAGGCCGCGTTGCCGGAGCTATCATTGGCGATTGGACCGTTGTTGCCGGTTGATGTCTTGCTGCTGGGCATGGGGCAGGACATGCATACCGCATCGCTGTTTGCAGGGGCTGACCGGTTGGCCGATGCCTTTGATGCAAGCGCCCCTTTGTTAATGCCGATGCGCAAGAACGGCTCGGATGAACCAAGAGTGACCCTGACGGCGCCGGTGTTGCACGGCGCTATGACCACCCATGTGGTTTTCACCAGTAAGTCCAAAAACAAAGCACTCAAAGCGGCGCGAAAACTGAACGATCCTATGAAAGCGCCAATTTCGGCTTTTCTAAAGGGATCAACGGTGCATTGGGCACCGTAATGGGACTATGGAATGATCTGACGCAGACCCAATCCAAAGTAGCAACGCGCTCCATCACAAGCTTGTTTGATGATGCACGGGCAGGGGCGTTTTCTACCCGGCTCGGGGATGTGTTGTTTGATTATTCCAAAACCAACATAGACGCAGACACATTGGCGCTGTTGCTAAAGCTGGCCGATGCGGCCGATGTAACGGGGCGTCGCGCGGCGATGTTTGCGGGCGACAAGATAAACCAGACCGAAGGGCGTGCGGTGCTGCACACGGCGNTGCGTAATNTGGATGGCCCCCCTGTGATGGTCGATGNCATAGACGTGATGCCGCAAGTTCTGGCCACACTGGCGCGGATGGAACGCTTTGCGACCGATCTGCGCGCTGGACGTATCAAAGGGCAGGGTGGCAAGATCAGTGATGTGGTCAATATCGGTATCGGCGGCTCCGATCTTGGGCCCTCAATGGCCACACGGGCCTTGGCGCCCTATCATGACGGGCCAGCCGTTCATTTCGTCTCGAACATCGACGGAGCACACATCAACGATACATTGCGCGGACTAAATCCGGCCACCACGCTGTTCATTGTGGCCTCCAAATCATTTTCCACCATTGAAACTATGACCAACGCCAAAGCCGCCCTCGCTTGGTTGGCCAAGACCTGCGATGATCCGTCGGCGCAGTTTGTTGCCCTGTCAACAGCGCATGAGGCGACCAGCGCCTTTGGCATCCCGCCCGAGCGGGTGTTCGGCTTTGAGGACTGGGTTGGCGGGCGGTTTTCGATTTGGGGACCGATNGGGCTTTCACTGATGCTGGCCATCGGGCCGGATAATTTCCGTGATTTCCTGCGCGGTGGCGCGGCGATGGACGCGCATTTTTGCAATGCTGATCCGGCGCAGAATATGCCAATCCTATTGGCGCTGGTCGGTATCTGGCATCACCAGATTTGCGGCTATAAAACCCGCGCTGTGTTGCCGTATGATCAGCGGCTCAAAGGCTTGCCAGCCTATTTCCAACAGTTGGAAATGGAGAGCAACGGAAAATCCGTCGCCATGGATGGCAGCGCTTTGACACGCCCCAGCGGCCCTGTGGTCTGGGGCGGGGCGGGTACGGGCGGACAACACGCGTTTTACCAGTTGATCCATCAAGGCAGCGATGTGGTTCCATGCGAATTCATGGTCGCGGCAACAGGTCACGAGCCTGATCTGGTGCCGCAACACCAGATGTTGCTGGCCAATTGTCTGGCCCAGTCCAAGGCCTTGATGGTGGGTCGCACACTGGATGTGGCCCGCGAGATGATGGCCGCCAAAGGGCTGACTGGGGATGAGCAGGAACGCCAAGCCCGCCACCGTGTGTTTGCAGGAAACCGGCCGTCAACCACGCTGATCTATCCAAAACTAACGCCCTATGTGCTGGGCCAGATCATCGCGCTCTATGAGCACCGCGTGTTCGTCGAGGGGGTCATTCTGGGCCTGAATTCCTTTGATCAATGGGGGGTGGAGCTGGGCAAGGAAATTGCCACCGAGCTAACGCCCGTTGTGGCGGGGGAGAAGGATGCAGACGACATGGACAGCTCGACCAGAATGCTGGTGGATTACATCCACAATAAATAAAGGAACCCACCCCCTCGGAGGTGCCGCGCACCGTGAGATAGTGAAAGTGGAGCGGGTGAAGGGTGCCATGCCCTTCTCTTCAATGCCATTAACCTGTTGAAGTAAAATGGAAATTTAATTTATGGCTTTTGGGTCAGATTCAGAATGTTGATGGATTTGCAAATCAATCCTATAAAAACTAGAAGTGTTATGTTCTATAACCGAGTTATTGTCAAATCTGGTGTTTGAGGTTTTTTGGTCATGCGGCGATCTGGTCTTGGTTTGTGGTTTCAATTCCGTCTTTGAAGGCGATGCCAGTGAT
>JGI24724J26744_10003214_pt1 | contig 10642 bp, 8 predicted proteins | sample Cruoilmetagenom7_FD_26744 | JGI IMG/M metagenome (IMG submission 26744)
TGATCGTCACGACAAACCGCCCGGGCACATCAGTCGAAGAGATGGAAACCGGGGTGACCAAGCGGCTCGAAGAAGCGGTCAATACGATCTCGGAGATTGATCAACTTCGGAGCACCACAACCGAAGGGCGTTCGATTGTGACGGTGCAGTTTCTACTCAGCAAGAACCGAGACATTGCTCAACAAGAAGTGCAAAGCAAGATCAACACGATTCTCTCTGATTTTCCACCGGGCACCGAGACCCCGATCATTGACAAGTTTGATCTTGATGCCACACCTGTCATGACGCTTGCGATTTCGGGCAACCGTGATCCCAAAGAACTCACCGAGATCGCTGATANACAGATCGCAGAGAACCTGAGCAGCCTCTCAGGCGTTGGCTCGGTCACGCTTATCGGTGGGCACCCCCGCGCCATCAATGTGACCATTGATACCAAGCTGCTTGAAGCGTTTGATCTCTCGATTGGCGATGTTCGACGAGCCTTGGAGAGTCAGAACATTGAACTGCCGGGCGGGCGGGTTGATCAACAAAGCCGCGAGTTGGTGCTGCGCACGGTTGGTCGGATCACAGATCCCCGCAAGTTTGCAGACATCATCGTGGCCAATGTCGATGGGCAACCGATTCGAATCCGTGATCTTGGGCCAATCAACGCAGTCGAAGACAGCATCGAAGAGCCCCGCTCATTGGCCCGGCTTGACGGACGATCCGCTGTGTCGGTCGTGGTTCAGAAGCAGAGCGGCAAGAACACCATCCAGGTCATCGACACCGTTAAGGAACGCATCCGCGTGCTCGAAGAGAGTTTCGCACGCGAAGGGCTTGGCGATATCGACATTGTGGTCATCCGAGACCAGTCTCGCTTCATCAAAGGATCACTCCATGAAGTGCAGTTCCACATGATGCTTGCTGCCGGGTTGGTTGTACTCACCATCCTGCTCTTTCTTCGCGATTGGCGTCCAACAGTCATTGCCGCAGTCGCCATCCCTATTTCAATCTTGGCGGTTTTTCCGGTGATGTCCCTGCTTGGACTAACGCTCAACAACATCACGCTATTGGCGATGGTGTTGATGATCGGGATCGTCGTAGATGATGCGGTGGTTATCATCGAGAATATCTTCCGCTGGATGGAAGAGGAACACCTCTCTCCTATAGAGGCATCCCTGCGTGGCACGAAAGAAATCATGCTTCCTGTGGTTGCGACAAGTTTGTCGTTGTTTGTGATCTTTATGCCATTAGCATTCATGAGCGGTACCGTGGGCAAGTTTCTCGGCTCGTTCGGTATCACCTCTGGGATTGCCATCATCGCTTCACTACTCGTGAGCATTTCACTCACCCCAATGATGTCTTCAAAGATGCTTCGGCATAAGAAGCCGCATAAAAAGGATCATAACAAGGCACAGCAAGGCGGCACACTCTACACATGGTTCGTTGAACGCCCATATATGTTTATCCTGCGGTGGTCGTTGCGGCATCGCATGGTCATTGTTCTCACAACCATTGCATGCGTTGCGATGGTCTTTCCGCTCCCCTTTGGGAACCTGATGAGCATGGGAAGCTCAGAGCGGGCCGAGAAACTCGCTTGGATGAACTATCCAGGGCTTATGGCGATGATCGGCTTCGACTTCATGCCCAAAGATGACCAGAGCGAGTTTGAGATCGCCATCACCACACCCGAAGGGTGGTCTCTCGCCAAATCAAGCGGTGTGTTCGATCAGATCGAACGGCGTCTGTATCAACTCCCTGAAGTAGATCATGTGCTTACGCAGATCGGTGACACATCTGGCCGGGCGGCTGCGGGGCAAGGAACCGTCACGGAAGGACTCATCTACATACGGTTGGCCGAGCTTGGAGACCGAGAACCCAACTTCACGCAGTTCGAGGTCATGGACACTGCCCGCACGATCATGTCCGACTATCCAGACCTGCGCGTTAGCGTTCAGGTCCCCGCGGTTGTCTCAATGGGCACCGCCAACGCCGATGTCGAGTTCCAACTCACCGGCCCGGATTTAGAGAAACTCAACAACTACGCCGATCAGATCATCGCCAAGTTGAGGGCAACCGAAGGGCTGACGGATGTGGACACTACCCTCAAGAGTCGGAAACCCGAACTCCGCGTTGTCGTGGATCGGGAGCGGGCGAGTGATCTCGGAGTGCAGATTCAGGACATTGCCACCGCTCTACGCACGCTCGTCGGTGGCGAGATCGTCTCTGATTTCAAGGATGAATCCAATGGTGAGCAATACGATGTCTGGCTCCGCGCTATCGGAACCGACCGTGACAATACTGATGCGGTCGCCAACCTTACCCTCAGATCACCAACCAAGGGGATCGTTCGTTTGAGCAGCGTTGCGACGCTTGTCGAAACACTCGGCCCCTCCCAGATCGACCGTGCCCAACGGCAACGGAAAATATCAATCATCGCCAACCTCGCGGGCATCCCCACTGGTACAGCNTCGCAACGATTCATGGAGACTTTCGACAGTCTTGATGCCCCGCCNGTTTATCAACTCAGTCCTGTCGGTCGAGCGAAGGATCAGGCCGAATCTGTCGGGGCATTCTTTGTCGCCTTCATGCTCTCTCTTGTCTTTATGTATATGGTGCTGGCCGCCCAGTTCGAGAGCTTTGTCCATCCGGTCACCATTCTGCTTGCTGTCCCGCTGACCCTACCCTTTGCGTTGCTTTCACTCTACATGATGGGTTCGCCGCTGACCCTCTTCTCCGTGCTCGGGCTTTTCCTGCTCTTTGGCGTGGTGAAGAAGAACGGCATCCTTCAGGTGGACTACACCAATGTTCTGCTCCATCGCGCAAAGGAAGATCCCGCCATTGTGCCCGAGGAGTTCCGACTGCCTGAACAAGCATCGAATACGAGAGGTCATGCACGCTGGATCGCCCGCCAATCCGGCCAGAAACGAACCCGATCATGGGCTGTTCTCCAGGCAAACCGAACCCGCCTGCGTCCGATTCTGATGACGACCATTATGCTCATCGCAGCCATGATCCCGATTGCGATGGGCAATGGACCAGGCGCGGCCAACCGTGCAGAGATGGCCAAAGTGATTGTTGGCGGCCAAGCAATGAGCCTCCTGCTCTCGCTACTCGTCACCCCAGTCGCCTACACCCTGTTTGACGATCTCGGAATCTTCTTTAGAAGGCGATTCGGTACGAAAAAACGCCGTTCAGAATCCACAACCGATGACTGATTTCAATATGATAAGATTGATGATGCCTCTGGTATAGACAGGTGAATGCTGAATAGCGGGGGCATAATAAAAATGCAGCGTGAATAGAGGTCGCGCAACCCCGTAGGGTACAAATATTCAGCCGATGCCCTGAGAAGCCCATATCTAGGTCATATTCTCAATCATGCGACCTCAACTATATCCGTGGCAGTTCCTCAGCGTCATCGTTGCTGGCATCATCAATGATCAGCAGCAACTAGAAATGGACTACCTCAAGGAAGAAAACCGGATCCTTCGAGAGCAACTCGGAAGCAAGCGAATCCAACTTACTGACGATCAACGCCGACGATTGGCGATACTCGGGAAAGCACTTGGCCACAAAGTACTCTCTGAGATCTGCTCTATTGTCACCCCATGTACGATCATGCGGTGGCACCGGAAGCTGATCGCTCACAAGTATGACGGAAGCAAAGCGAGAAAGCCCGGTCGACCGAGAGTGATGCTTGAAATCCGGAAGCTAGTTCTCCGCTTTGCAACAGAGAATCGGACGTGGGGATATGAACGGATAGAAGGCGAACTCGGGAAACTTGGTCATCGTGTTGCTCGCAGCACCGTTGCCAATATTCTCCGTGAAAATGGATTCGAACCCGCACCAAATCGGAGTAAACGAATCACTTGGGCGGAGTTTTTGCGGATGCATTGGGAATCCATCGCGGCGATGGACTTCTTCACCGTTGAAGTATGGACGGCCAAGGGGCTCACTCGCTTTCATGTGCTCTTTGTGATTGATCTGTCAACGAGGCGTGTGGAGATTGCCGGGATTAGTGATCGTCCACATGGAGCATGGGTCCAGCGGGTATTGAATCGAATGACCGATGACTTTGATGGGTTTCTTCGAAATCACAAGTTCCTGATTCATGACCGGGACCCGCTGTTCACCAAGTCGATGATCGAGATGCTTGCTTCGGCAGGTGTCAAATCAATCAAGCTCCCGCCCAAGAGCCCGAATCTCAATGCATATACTGTGCGATTTGTCAGATCAATCAAGCATGAGTGTCTCAATCGCATCATACCCATCGGTGAGAAGCACCTCTGGCGAGCGGTTGATGCATATGTCGAGCATTACAACTACGATCGACCTCATCAAGGGATGGGGAACTTGGTGCTTGATCCTTTTTTTAATCCCGCTGAACCCGACTTCAGAGTCATCTGCGACGAACAACTCGGCGGTTTGATCCGTTCGTATCGTCGAGCCGCTGCTTGAGTTGATCCATTTCACTATCAACTCTGATAATGATGAGACATTCTCGTGCGCAGAATGTGTTACATATTTGACGATTCACCTGCGAATACCGAAACAAACACGTCGGTTGAGTTTTTGGACTCTACGGGCTGATGTGCTCAATACGGATAATCCCAGAGACGCACCAAACCGCCTGACACGCCCCAAAACGGCAGAAACGACGCCATATTGTGGACGCCGTTTCGTATACCGATTAAGTCAACGGGGGGTGATCCCACATATGTCATACAGTCTCTCGTTCCGCTCCTGATCAGAGCGGCCTAACTCCCTTGGATCGGCGATGGATGTTAAACTGGGTCGAGATTCGGCCTGATCGCCCCTCCCGAGGCCCCACCGCGGTGGGCCAGGAGATTGTGGTGGGTCTTTGGAGCACCAATCGGTGTCCAATTTGTCCACGAATACGGCAAAGATTTATCACCTAAATACTTCATAGCCCATATCTACCAGAGTCTGGGTGTGCATACCCGGACATTGGGAGCCTAACGATGGAACACAGTGAACGATCCGCATGGGATCTGGTTGAATCAGTCTCAATCCTCTTTATGCGGGGCTTTCTGAAGGCGAGATCACGCGCTTTTGAATACCCTATGCCAATGGTGCGATTGCTTGCCCAAAGGGATCATGCCCATACCGACTCTGTCCTCCTTGAGCGTGAGCTGGCGATCTATCGATCCCAACGCCATTGCAAGTCACCGAAACACCGACCTCACTATTCGCCGCAAGAGCGATCCGAGATTCTCCAACTCATGCGTTTGCGCGGATGGTCATGCAAAGAAGCTGCAGCACGATTCATCGTTCATCCCAACACGATCCGCAACTGGAAACGGGCGCCGCGGGACAAGCTCAAGGCGGACAAGTTAGTTGGCGCACCGCCGTGGAACAAGCTCTATGAGGGGGTTCGTTGGCTTGTCCATGAGATCCGCCAGCTCTGCCCCGAGCGTGACTTTGGCACACGCACCATCGCTCGGCACATCATTCGGTCTGGGATCCAGATCAGCAGAGCATCCGTGCGGCAAATCCTTGAGGAGAAATCTCGCAATCCATCCTCAACTATTAGAAAATTTCAGAATCCACGGAGCAGTACCGCACCAAACCATCTATTTAATCTAAACCATGCTCATCAAGTCTGGCACATGGACATGACGACCGTACGAGTGCTCTGGATGCGATATGAGATTGCGGCAATCATTGATGGCTCCAGCAGAAAGAATGTTGGATTGCGTGTATTCCAAGGGACCCCGTCCACATGTGACCTCCTCTATCTCATCGATCATACGATTACTCAAAACACCGTGCCCCGATTCGTGATTACTGATCGAGGTGGGCGGTTTCAAACGACATTCTTCGTGGCCATGATCCAAAGGGGGATCAAACACGCGCGAGCACCTGCACGAGTCTGGCAGTTCAACGCGAAAGTGGAACGCCTCTTCTGGAGTTAGAAACGCTGGTGGAGGGTATCGCTCGTCCCACCAAATCTCAACGCTATCCAGAAGCGCTTTGATGCATATGCCAACTGGCTTAATCTCTACCGGCCGCACGCTTCTCTTGGTATATGCTGACTCCAAGCGAAGCTGAGTATGGAACACGTTGTCCAGATCCCATACTCTATACGGAAGGGGGTGAATTCGAACCCGAGATCACGATCAAGCGACACCATGTCGGGGATGATCCGCGATTGCTCTACCCGGTTCTCAAGGTGAAGCCGAAGCTGAGATCTGTGGCGTGATATTCGCCGTATGGAAGAGTGTCACAATCTGCTGGACCCCCGCTAGTTAATCATGAGATGCGAAATGTGCATCATGAACAATTGCCGAGCCAACCGCACAATTCTCGATCATCTGTATCCTTCTGCTGAGTTCGTTAATTAGGCGGTCTGTCGTCACAAGTCGAAGTTCAGACTCGTCAGGAGCATTGTGTTCGCCTTTCAATAAGTAGTGGGCGTTTAATTTATATTGGCCAACTGCCTGTCCAACAAAATCAGCAGGGATTTTACCCAGACCTTGGAAATATCTCCTGATCGTTTCTGGATGATACCCGGTCATCCGGCCAATCGAACTGATCGATTTCCCTTGAAAAGCTTTGGTCAATCGATTTGAGAGTTCAAAATCCCGTTGTGTCCGCACATCTCCGCTCATCGGCTTAAATTCAAGTTCACTCTCCATTTTCGAGTACCTCGATGATCGCTTGAGAAGTCGCTTTAAGCTCAAACTGGGTGTCCTCGTCGAGACTAATGTCATCAGGATTTTTCTCAAGAAGATCGATTAGGCTGTATGCATCGTCAAGACCATACTCAATCTCTGAAATGGTGAGATTTGTATTAAGCCCGAATAATGGATATCCCAGAATTAATGTGTCAGCAGTTATTGAGAGTGGCTCAGAGTTTTCGTCGAGATGTGTTTGATCGGCAAGTGGGGCATCCAATATACTGATCAGGTATTTGATAAGAACATCTAAAATCAAATCTATGCCTAACGCATTCTCTATGAGTCCAGGGTGAGTATTTGCCCCATACTTTGGGTCAAGGGAAATCCCTTCCCAATTTAGAAGAGGTTGTGGTGAAACCACCATCGCGTTCGAGGTTCCTACACACAAAATGCCGAGAATACTCCAATTTAGGGGTATCTGCCAGAGCGAAGATCGTATAACATTGTGATGTTGTGAGTTCATACTGGGTCCTTTTCTGTTGTGGGCACCAATACCCACCAACAAGTGGCCGCTCAAGGAACTCGTGTAACGCCGTTCTGTGTTTTTTCTTTTTTTCAATACAAATGACCAACAATCACGATCAAATCGGCCAACCAAGCGACGATTTTCCACCTCGTCGTAAACTACAGCGGGACTACGCTGCAACTCTGGTTGAGCAGCAACGTGCATCACTTATGACCCGAATTCACATCATGCTGGGCAATGATGCCAGACGGATGTCCGGCACCGACGACATCCTCTCAACAGCATGGAGGCGGATTGATCGGGTGATCATGCGAGGAAAGCTTCGCGCTGAGAGCGATGAGCAAATTTTTGCCTTTGTACATGCGGTTATTGAGCGCACGATCCTAGAGAAAGCGCGTTCTTCACGACGGCTAACCCGCCGAGAGCAAGTCGCCCAGCAGATCAGAAGCCGTCAAGAAACCCAATCGGAGCACTCAAAGGTGTACTCCGCTGAGGATGTGCAACGATTAGGGCAGATGATTACTTGCCCGATTGACCGAGAAATCATTTTGCTGCGAGGGCGGGATTTGTCGTTTATAGTGATTGCCGAGATGATGCAGTTGGAGCCCAGTGCTGTTCGGATGCGTTGGTCTCGTATCAGGCAGCGTGTGAGAGGGGTATTTGATGAGGATCGTTCGTCATGATGATTGTGAATCGGTTTGTAGAGCTTGCCCAGAACTTTCAAGATCATGAGATCCCGATTGATCGGGTATTTCGAGGGGCTGAGTTTTCGGAATCCGATTCGGTGGTTGAAGCGATGTATGTGATCGCTGACCGCCGTGCTAAATCGGGCAAGCCGGTACTGATTTCGGAGATTACCGATGGCATCCCGGAGTTGGTAGAGAATCAATCTGTTCTCGATGCCGCCATCGATATTTGTCTTGATGGGCTCATATCGAAGGGCCATACACAAGATTCGGCCTACGACATTTTGCTACAATCAACCGCCTCAGTTTTGAAGAAAGTCGATCTCGAAGAATCCGCAGATATCTCTGCCTTTATTGAGCATTCCGCTATCAAAGCCCCACGCCAGGTGCGTCAGTTGCCCGCCGGATTTGGGATTAAAGATATGGATGGTCGGATGCGCTACGAACTCAGGCGTGTTCTCGGCAGCGGGTCCCATGGAACCATGTATGAAGGGGTTGATCGAGTCTTTGCAGAGGATGGTCATCCGTCACTTGTGGCTGTAAAAATTGCCCACGATGAAGTTGATGAGCAACGGAGCAAGCTTGAGGGAGCGCGTGCCCGCCGGGTACGCCACAAGAATGTGGCCAGGGTGCATGATTGCGGCATCGCCGTTAACGGCGAGTCGTATGTTACCTATGAGTATATTGATGGGCTTCCACTCGACAGCTGGGTGAAGAACCGGCAACGACCACTTTCACTAGATGAGGCATGTCTGATTGTCGGAAAATTAGCTGATGGCGTGCAGGCCGCTCACAACGCCGGAGTGATCCATCGAGACCTCAAGCCTTCTAATATTCTCATGTCCCGTGACAACGAACCAATCATTACAGACTTTGGGATTGCCCATACCTCCACAAGTGATCCAAGATTATGCAGTTTCTATGGGACACGAGGATCATTGGCATTCATGGCACCAGAACAATACCACGGCGGCACCGACGGTGTGATGCCATCCGTTGATACGTACGCCCTTGGTGGATTGCTCTACTGGCTGCTGACCGGAAAATTCCCCAATGGGCAGACGGTTTCCGATGCATTGACTCGGCTTGAAATCCGGAATGAAGGAGGTGAAGAGCGGCCCTATGGTCCTCATATTGACCAAAGGATGGGTAGGATAGTAGAACGGGCTCTCTCAGCGAATTTGTCGGATCGCTACAACAGTGCAGCTTCATTGGCGTTGGATTTGGACTCGTATCTCATAAAACGCCCTATCCCTTGGCTCGATAATACATGGATGATCAAGTCCAGCCTTTTCGCCAAGCGGAACCCGATGACTGTGGTGCTTTATCTCGTGTTTACCGGGTTGATTGGGGTGTCGGCAGCGGCTTGGGTGAGTTCAAAATCTCAGATTCGATTGGAGCAAAACCAGTCTGCTGCCGCACTAGTTGTACAGCAAACCGAGTCCAAGGCTGTTCTTGAACAAGAGCGGCTAAACAGTCAAATTGAGCTTGAACAGGACCGGGTCAGGCAGCTCAGTGAGCGGAATCTCATGGCCAAGAATATGCTTGTCGCTTGGAGTCGGGCGGCCGACAACCGTAATGACGAGGTGTTGGCGACAGCAAATCTGCTATTTCTCTATACCGTCTCGACCAGCGGTTTCCTAGACGGCGATCCAGAAATGGCGGATAAGTTGCTCAATCAAAGAGTGCAGATCGCAGAGGAGTATCTGGCAACACTCACACCATTGAACTCATCGCCGATCAAGCGGGCCCAGTGGCATGAGATGCTCGGGGCATGGTATTTAGAACAGGGTGAAGTCCAGGGAGTCCTGCACTTGGATGAGGCAAAGGCTTTGGTCGGCACGTTTGCTCCTGAAGATACCATTTGGATGAACCGTTTGTCTGAACTGGGTTCGAACTAGATTGACGATCTGAGAACCATGCCAAGAAAGATGCATACTCGGCTGAACTATGCCCTGTTGATGTCGCCTATCTCTACAGGATGATGTTCAACACAGGACCATGTTCAACAAGCTGGACCACAAGCGTCGACCGGTCCTCGTACCGAGGCGCGTTGTCCGCGCCATCGCCGGCTACTTCAACCCCGGCACCGCGGCTGTTGTGCTGGCCGCTATGGTCAGGGGGATGTTCTGGCGCAAACAGATTCCGGATCATGTCCGCACACTCTTTGACAACCCCCAAAACACCCAGCCACACAGCGAGAGCAGTGGGGGGGTAAGGGAAAGCGGTGTCTTTAGAATTGACAACCGCACAAAACGCGAGTGGATCGTTGAGGTCTTCGGCATCAGCCCCCGCACCGTCACCATCTCACGCAAGACACTCATCGAGCTCGGCTGGCTCATCCCCCAGGATGCCCCCAGTGGCTCACCAACCGCTACGGCACCCATGATGCCTTCAACCCACAATGGCAGCTTCCCGCCCCCCAAAGTTCCCAGACACCCGAGGAAGACCCACAAGAAACCCCAACCAAGAACTCAGGTGAATCTGCCAGCCCTCAGCGCCAATTCCCAGCCAAGATTGCCAGCCCTGATCTAAACAAGAAATCTTCCCCTACGGGGAATTTAAAAACCAGAAACCCCGCCCCAACTCGGGCAGGAACGGCTGGGGTTTCGCTTGGCTCAACTTGGAAGAGGGGGAGCCAAGACAAGAGCAAGTCGGGCAGTAGGAAAAGAACAAAGGGCGAGCAGGCGAGATGGGTGGGGCTGATCGACGGGTAGGGCAGGGGGAGCCCTCGCGATCGCAGGATGCACATCGAGAGCAGTGGGGGGGTGGGGGGGGAACTTTGGGGGGATTGGGGGGGCCAGCCC